>P_2C_Liq_1_UnCtyDRAFT_1000458_pt1 | contig 17532 bp, 17 predicted proteins | sample Pon2CUnioCityCA_2_FD_10234 | JGI IMG/M metagenome (IMG submission 10234) | reverse complement strand
GCTGGCCCGCCTCTTTGCGCCCCTCGGCTGGATGCCAACCGTCCTGCCCGGCACTGGCTTTGCCACGGTCGGCGGCTGTATCGCAATGGATGTGCACGGCAAAAACCACCATGCCGACGGCAGCTTTGGCTGCCATGTTATCGCACTCAAGCTCATGGTCGCAGGCAAGCCCAAGACCATAAGCCCCAAGCGCAACGCCAAGCTCTTCAAGGCCACAATCGGCGGTCTCGGCCAAACAGGCATGATCGCCTCCGCAACGCTCCAAATGACGCGCTGCGAAGGCGTCGGCATGGAAGTCACAGAGCAGCGCGCCGAGAGCTGGGATGAACACATCGCGCTCCTCTCCGCCTCAAAGGCCCGCTATGCTGTCGGCTGGCTCGATTGCACCGCCAAGGGCAAAAACCTTGGCCGCGGCATTGTCGAAGAGGCCCGCTCAACGGGCGTGCGCCCGCAAAGCGCGCCCAAAGGCGCGGCCAAATCCGTGCCGTTCAACTTCCCGCGCTTCACGCTATCCAAAGCCATGGTTTCAGGCTTTAACAAAGCCTACTACCTGCGCATTCGCGATGGCGGCCAAACCCGCATCAAGCCGCTGGAAGACTTCTTCTTCCCCCTCGACAAAATCCACAACTGGAACCGCCTCTACGGCAAAAGCGGCTTTCATCAGTTCCAATGTGTGCTGCCCGACGAGAGGCTCCCCGAGCTGCGCGCCATGGTCGAGATGATCGCGACAAGCGGCCTCGCCTCGCCCCTCGCCGTGCTCAAACGTCTTGGCGCTGACACGGCGGGTCTGATGTCTTTCCCGATGCAGGGCTACACCCTCGCGGTTGATTTTCGCGACAGCGATGAAGCGCGCAAGCTGATCAAACGGCTCAACGGCGCCACCCTCGCCGCAGGCGGGCGGATCTATTTCGCCAAAGACAGCCTCACCACAGAAGCCGAGGCCAAGGCTATGTATCCGGACTGGGCCACATGGGCCGATGAGGTGAATAAGGCCGACCCCGAGCATCAATTTGCAACCGACCTGACCCGCCGCCTTGGCCTGAGGAGCGCATGACATGACCGAGCCACGCAAAGACACATGGATCATCCTTGGCGCAAGCTCCTCCATAGCGCGCGCCTTCATCCGCCGCCTCGCCGCGCAGGGCCACGCCCTGATCCTGACGGGCCGCGACACAGACGATCTGGCGCGCCTTGCCGCCGATTGTTCCGCGCGCGGCGCACGCTCGGTGACGCGCGTCCCGATTGATGCGCGCAACGCGGCGACATTCGCACCCGTCCTCAATCACGCCAGCGCTCAGGAAGGTCAGCTCTCTTGCGCGGTCTTTCTCGGCTCCATGCCCGACCAAAGCGAGATTGACGCCGACCCCTCCCTGATTGAAGGCGTCATTGCCGACAGTTTCACAGGTGCGGCCACGTTTTTACAAGGCCTCGCCCCCCTCATGGAGGCGCGCGGCGGCGGAACAATCGTCGGTGTTGGCTCTGTCGCAGGCGACCGTGGCCGCCTTGGAAACTATGTCTACGGCGCGGCCAAGGCGGGCTTTGCCACCTATCTGTCTGGCCTGCGCAACCGCTTGGGCCGCTCAGGCGTTCATGTGATGACAGTGAAGCCCGGCCCTGTGGACACCGCCATGACATGGGGCCTTGGCAAACAGCCCTTCATGACAACGCCCGAGGCCGTGGCAGACGATATTCTCAAAGGCCTCGCGAAAAAGCGCAATGTGCTCTACACCGCAGGCATCTGGCGGTTCGTCATGTTCGCGATCCGCGCAATCCCCGAACCGATCTTCAAGAAAATGTCGATCTGATCGCGGCTCAGAAGCCGAACCACTCGGCCCACAGCCCCGCCGCATAAAACATCAGCGACAGCGTGATCAGGATCAACCCGATCCCGCGCTTGTCACTCAGCGCAAAGACAATCGGGTCATAATCCTGCTTGCCATAATACCCAAGCCGCACCATCCGGAAGAGCCAAGCCGCCAACGGCAGAATGGCCAGCCACAGAAACCAGCGGTCAGGGTAAAGCGCCATCGCCTGCGCGCTTTGGGAATACACAAAGAAAATCACCAACGCAGCAATCATACTCACCACCGCAAAGTTGAGAAGCTTGCCCCGATCAGCCCGCCCATAGCCACGCCCGGGCAGTCGCTCATCCGCTTTGGCAAGCGTCAGCTCCGTGAGCCGCTTGACCGCGCCGAGCGTCAGAAAAACAGGGAAGATGAAAAACAGCAGCGCCGCCGAAACAGCCACACCCGCCGCCGCCGCCCCCGCCACAACGCGCAGCGAATAAAGCGACGCCAAAAGGAAAATATCCACCCAACGCATCCGCTTCAGGCGTAACGAATAGGCAGTCGACACAAAGACATATAAAAGCGTTATCGCCAGAAAGCTCAGCCCGAGGTAAGCCCCAACGCCAAGTGCCACGCTCAAAAGAACGAGCGCCGCCAACATTCCCACGCCCAAGGGCACAGCCCCGCTGGCAAAGGGGCGCTTGCATTTCTCGGGGTGCAGGCGATCCGCCTCAAGATCGACAAGATCATTGACCACATAAATAGAAGAGGCGGCGGTCGAAAACGCGACCATACCGAGCAACGCGAGCATCAACGAGGCGCTGTCAAAGCGGTGCGCCGCCAGAAGCGGCACAAGCAACAGAATATTCTTTACCCATTGATGCGGCCTGATCGCCTTGAGCAGCGCACGCGCGTGCCAGATCTGCGCACGCGTCTCGCCCTTGGCCCCGCTCAGCTCCAGCCCGTGCGCTTCGGCCAAAGCCTGCGCAACCTCGGGGTGCCCCGCCGTCGAGAGCGCCACGCGCCCCCCAGAAGCCTTCAAAGCGACAATCTCGGCCATCACATCTTCATTCAGCGGCAACAAATCCGCGCGCAGGCCCACGCCCTCGGGGCTTTGCCCGCTCCCAAGGCCCGCAAAAGCCGCCCATGGGTTGCGCCTCAGCGCGCCCCAGAAATATTCCAGCCGCAGGCTCGTGCGCAAAAGCCCACCCTCAAGGGCAAAAACCTTCAAACGCATCAATCCGCCTGCGCCATCGTGAAGTTAAACACGCACCCGTCACTCGCCAGCTCTGGCGGCGTCAGGCACAGCCCCATCGCTGTCTTGAAGGCGGCCAGAACCTTAGGCACATAATCCCGCGTCTCAGCATAATCAGGCACGCCACCCGCGCGCTTCACGGCGTTTTCGCCCGCGTTATAACTCGCCAAGACAAGAATAGGGTCGCGGTCAAACTGCTTCATCAAGATGTCGAGATACGCCACACCGCCCCTGATATTCTCCGCCGGTTGAAGCGCATCTACCACACCAAAGCGCTCTGCCGTAACAGGCATCAGCTGCATCAAGCCCTGTGCGCCCGCACCGCTCACAGCATCCACCCGTCCGCCGCTCTCAATCGCAATCACCGCAAGCACAAGGGCGGGCGACACTTCGGTGCCGATTGTTGCTTTCAAAATATCCACGCCCCGCGCCTCAACAATCGCGCGCAGCGTTTCAAGCCTCGGTGTCGCAACTGTTTTGCCACTAGGCCCATGGCTGACACTCACAAGCGCAGGCGCGAGCCGCCCAGGCCCGCTGGTCTCCATGCTGGGCGAAATCTTGTCCCAAAACCAAGCATAAGTGCCTGATGTTTGCGTCGGGGGTGCAGCACGCGCCGCTATTGGCTCCGCTGGCTTGGCCTCAGGCGTCGTCACAAGGCTGCTACTCTTACCACGCTGACGCTCAAGATCGGCGGCTTCGATCTGAATATTAATCTTGTTCTTCGCGCCAGCCTTCGGCGGCTTTACCTTTTTGAAGGTAAACTCCCGAAATTGCGCTGGCGCATCTGCCAGCACAGGAGGCGCACTCACAAGCGCCAGAAGACTCATTACATATAGGGCCCGCATTTTTGCGTTCTGCTCTGCCTGTTACTCCCTCAAACTATCGCAGACTCTTTCAATTTGGGCCAGACACAGAGGTATTTTCACATCAAATTTGCGCTAAAATTGCCCAGTCGGCCAAAGGAACCCATCTTTATTCGCAAAAATTAACATTTTTTATTGTTTTTTATCATAGGCTTAGGTCGATACCAGCGTATTTCATCCAAATGCGCTGAAATTGCTTAAATCGTGCCCAATTCCTGCCGTTTTCCACTGGCTATATCTGCCCATACCGAGACGGTGGTGCGCCGAAGAGAGATCGACCATCAAATGACCGCAAGGTAACGCAAACCTAAATGATCCTTTGGAGGGACATACGATGATGAAATTTTTCAAAAACTTCCACAAAGACGAAGACGGCGCCGTAACGGTTGACTGGGTTGTTCTCACAGCCGCTGTCGTTGGCCTCGCAGTTGCCGCTTACTCGTCGATCCAGACGGGCGCATCAGACCTGACATCGCGCACAAACACATACATGGACAGCCAAAACCCAGGTCGCTTCCGCTAAGTTTACATAAAGTGTTGCGCCGCCCTTCGGTGGGGAGGGGCGGCCCCCGCTTATTGTAAACCCCCGTTTTTCTGCTCCGGAGGCATATCCCTTGCTGTCAAAAATCAAACAGTTTTTCAAACGCCAGGATGGCGCTGTGACGGTCGACTGGGTGGTTCTGACGGCGGCCGTTGTCGGGCTTCTTGCGGCAGGATACGGTATGATGCGCCAAGGCACAGAAGATCTGGCAACTGGCACATCCGATTATATGAGCAGTCAGGATGTCGGCGAGTTTTAGCGTTTGCTTCCCCCAAACCAACATACCGCCCGCTGGACCCTCCGGCGGTTTTGTCGTTTCAAAAGCGGCCCTTAAATTTCACGATATCACCCCGCATCAAACATCTTCCCGCCACATTCACAGGCTAGTCATGTGCCAAGGCGGGGCGTTTCGAAGCCGCACCGCACCAAAACTTGAGGAATAGATTATGCGAGCCGTTTTCGGATTGGTACTCATTGCAGGCATCGCCCTCGCGGGCTTTGCTGTGTATATGGCGAAAGGTTACATAGACAGCACACGCAACGCTCTGGCCGCTGCAGAAGCCAACAGCGGTATGATCGATAGTGTCGAGATTTTTGTGTCCAAGACGTCCGTCAAATATGGCGATAACCTCACAGCAGAAGATGTGCGCTTGGTGCACTGGCCGCGCAGTTCGGTCCCTGACGGGGCCTATACTGTCCCGACAGATCTCTTCCCCCAAGGGTTTGACAAGCCGCGGGCCGTCCTGCGCTCGATCGAGCCTGGCGAAGCCATTCTGAAAGTCAAACTCACAGAAGCTGGCGAGCAAGCCGGCCTCACCTCCTTGCTCAAACCGGGCCAGCGCGCCTTTACCATCGAGGTTGATGTGTCCTCTGGTGTCTCTGGCTTCTTGCGCCCGGGTCATTCGGTCGATGTCTACTGGACAGGTCGGGTCCAAAACAGCCAGCGCAGCGCCGAAGTCACCAAACTGATCCAGTCGAGCCTGCCGCTGATCGCGATTGACCAATCCGCCAACGAAGAGGTCGAAAGCTCAGGCATCGCCCGCACCGTGACAGTCGCCGTCTCCGCCCAGCAGGTCGCCTCGCTGGCGCAGGCCCAGTCCACAGGACGCCTGTCGCTGTCTCTCGTCGGGTCGGGAGATGCACGGACAGATGAGGTGATCGAAGTCGACCAAAATGCCCTTCTGGGCCTCACCGAAGTCGAAGCCCCCCTCGCTGTGGAGGAAGAAAAAGTCTGCACCATCCGGACACGACGTGGCGCAGAAGTGGTCGAAATCGAGATCCCCTGCACCAATTGAAGCGGCCCAAACACCACTCCAGCCTGAGGCTCCGCTCCTGCGGGGCCTCAGCTTTGTTGCCAAGCCAAACTGCGGGGCTGTTGCAGCAGATCAACATAAACAAACCCGTTAAACGCATTGATTCTTGCAAAAAAAACCAAACTGACGCATGGTCGCGCCAATAAAGGGCAAAAAGCCCATAAGGTAATGTGATCAGAGAGGCAGGTCACAATGATATTGAGCAGATTTTTCAAACCGACGATTGCAAGCATTGCACTCGCACTGGCAGCGCCGCTGGCCTTGCCACTGGCAACCGCTCCCAGCATCAGCATGGCCGAGTCCCTGCGTGTTGTGAAACGTGGCACATCAAGCACCCTTGAAGTGCCGATGAACCGTGCCGTGGTGGTCGAGAGCGACCAGCCTTTCGCAGAGCTGAGTATCGCAAACCCCGCCATTGCAGATATTTCGTCGCTGTCAGACCGCACAATCTATGTGTTGGGCAAGGCCCCCGGCCTGACAACCCTGACCATCCTCGATGCCAATGGCCGGCTCATCACAAATGTTGATGTGCGCGTTGCCTCCGACATCTCCGAATTCAAAGAGCGCCTGCGCCAAATTCTGCCGGGCGAGAAAATCGAAGTGCGCACCGCCAATGACGGCATTGTGCTTTCCGGCACAGTCTCCTCAGCAGCCCGCCTCCAGCGCGCGCTTGATCTGGCCGAGCGCTACGCCCCCGAGCGGGTCTCAAACCTGATGGTTGTGGGAGGCATTCAGCAAGTGATGCTCAAAGTGCGCTTTGCCGAAATGCAGCGCACTGTGTCCAAGTCCCTCAGCTCGTCGCTCTCGCTGAACGGCAACGCAGCCGGAGGCAACCTTGGCATCAACGGCGGCACCAACACCACAAACAACTCTGGCGCCATTGCCACGGCTCTTGGCGGCGCTGTGCCCAGCCTCAATGAAAACAACGGCGCGATGCTGTTTGGCTTCAATGCCGGCTCTGTGCAGGTCGGCGTCCTGCTCGAAGCCCTCGAAACAAAAGGCGTCGTGCGCACCTTGGCCGAGCCAAACCTGACGGCGCTTTCAGGTCAGGAGGCCAAGTTCCTTGCGGGCGGCGAATATCCGATCCCTGTCGCCCAAGACGGTGGCTCGGTGTCGGTCGAATACAAGCCCTTCGGTGTCGAGCTCAACTTCATCCCCCGCGTGGTGGATGGCGATCTGATCAACCTCGAGCTGGAGGCCGCGGTCTCCTCGATTGACCCGAACAACGGCGCAACCTTCAACAACTTCACGGTTGATGCCTTCAAGCGCCGCGAAACCAAAACAACAGTCGAGCTGCGCGACGGCGAAAGCTTTGCAATCGCGGGCCTTCTGCAAGATGATTTCCGCGACAGCGCAGGCCAAGTGCCTTGGCTCGGCGATTTGCCCGTCCTCGGCGCGCTCTTTCGCAGCGCCGATTACAACCGCCAGCAATCCGAGCTTGTAATCATTATCACAGCCCACCTCGTCACACCGACACGCGGCGAAGCCCTCTCCCTTCCCACCGATCGTGTTCGCCCGCCCTCTGAAAAAGACCTGTTCCTGCATGGCCGCATCGCCAATACGGGCGCGCAAGGCGGGGTTGTCGGAGAGGTTGCAAAGCAAGACTTCAACGGCTCTTATGGTTATGTGATGGAGTAAGGGACATGGTGGCGCTTATGAAAACCCCAATGACGCGAAACGCACTTGCCGCCCTTGCGGCCTGCACAGCGCTCATGGCCTGCGCGTCAAACGACCCGACCATGATGCGCTTTGAAAGCGAAGCAGGCGTTCTTCTGGGCGGCCAAGACTTTGGCAATGCCACCATGAACAACACCCAGCTCATGTCTGGCGAAAAGTCTTATGCCATTGATCTGGCAAACAGATTTGCCGCCGAAGTCATTACGACTGTGCATTTTGCCTTCAATTCGTCACAGCTTGATGCGGGCGCCCAAGACGCCCTGCGCGAGCAGGCCAATTGGATCCGTCAGTTCCCCGAAATCACCTTCCGTGTCTTTGGTCACGCTGACGCCCCAGGCTCAAACGGCTATAACAAAGCTCTCGGCTTGCGCCGTGCCAAGGCTGTGGTCGGCTTCCTTGCCACCCAAGGCATCAGCAGCGACCGTCTTGAAGCAGTCTCCTCATTGGGCGAGACACAACCCCTTGTGGCCACAGAAGGCCGCGAACGCCGCAACCGCCGCGCCGTCACAGAAGTCTCAGGCTTTGTGCGCGGCCACCAATCGGTCCTTGACGGGAAATACGCCCAGATCATCTATCGTGACTATGTGGCAGGTGCGGGGGCCGAAACAGTCCTCTCAGGCATCACAGGTGGCGATCTCTCGACCTCCCAATAACAGATTGGCGGAGCACCCCTGCTCCGCCCTTTCCACGCTCTGCCCCTTGAGGCGCAAGCGTCAGATTTCCCAAATAAAAGCCCCAATAATCGCAGAAATGCAGGGATTTAGCCCCATTTCTGCCCCAGTCTAAAGCGATATTTTCTCAAAAGCAGTGGTGTGTCTTGTCCAAAGCAAGCCACCGAGTCGCAGGGTATCGGCGCAAAAAGCCCGCCTGTGCACTCAATACGAGGAATGAGCAAATGACGCATTCAGACGCACAATCGCAAGAGCTTCCCCCGCTCAAGGCCGTTACAGTCAGCCGTGATGTGCAGAATTTTGATCTCCTGATCGAAGATATGGAAAGCGCATTGGGAGAGGCTTGGGGCGACATCGGCTTTAAAGAAGCGCGACATTTCTTTGAGCAGCCAGAAGCCGAAGCCCTCAACTTTGTGGCGCTCGCGCTGGATGCTGAGGATGAAGACAAAACCATCTTCCTCAGTGAAATCATCAAATCAGCCAAATCCAAAGGCTTCAAGGTGATCGTAATCGCCGAAGACGTCACGCCAGCCGCGCTTCACCAGCTTCTGCGCGACGGAGCCGACGAATTTGTGCCCTACCCTCTGCCCGAAGGCGAGCTTCACGCCGCCATCGAACGCCTCAACGCGCCCGCGCCCGAAGCCGTGGCCGCCGCCGCGCCTGTGGGCACGGCGCCCGGCAAAAAAGAGGGCGTTATCATAGCAACCCACGGCCTCGCAGGCGGCACAGGCGCCACAACTCTTGCGGTCAACCTCGCCTTCGAATTGGCCACGGTCGATAAGAAAAAGCCGCCCAAAGTCTGCCTGATTGATCTGGACCTCCAGTTCGGATCGGTCGCAACCTATCTTGACTTGCCCCGCCTTGAGCCAGTGTTTGAGCTTTGGACCGATACAGAAAGCATGGATGACGGGATGCTCAAGGATGCGCTCGTGATTTTTGAAGAGCGCCTCAGCGTCTTTACAGCCCCCGCCGACATGATCCCGCTTGATCTCATCACTTCCGAAGATGTGACCCGTGTGCTCGATATGGCAGCGACACATTTTGATTATGTTGTTGTCGATATGCCCAAAACCCTCGTGCAATGGTCCGAGGCGGTTCTGCGCAAGGCAGCAGTCTATTTCGCAACGCTCGAGCTTGATATGCGCTCGGCCCAAAATACCCTGCGCCTTGTGCGCGCCCTTCAGGCCGAAGACCTGCCCGCCGACAAGCTGCGCTATGTGCTCAATCGCGGGCCAAAATTTACCGATCTCAATGGTAAATCCCGCATCAAACGCATGGCTGAAAGCCTCGGTATCAAGATCGAGCTGGTGCTCTCTGACGGCGGCAAGCCCGTCACCCAAGGCGCCGATCACGGCCAACCCCTTGCCAGCACGGCGGCAAAAAACCCGCTGCGCAAAGAAATCGCCAAACTGGCGAGCGATCTTCATGCGCTCGGCCAGTCCGAAGTCAAAGCTGCATAAAGGGGCGCACAGATGTTTTCACGCTATAAAAAAGACGGCCCCGCAGCCAAGCCCGCCAAGAGCGCAAGCGTAACGCCGCTGCCGCCAAAGGCGGTTGCCACAGACGCGCTCGCGCCCCAAGCCAAGCCAAGCCTGCGCCGTCCCACTTCGGGCACACCCGCACAGGCTGGCCCCGCTGACAAAGAAGCCAAACGCCGCGAGCGGATTGGCGAGCTAAAGCTCGAACTACACCGCGAGTTGCTCGACAGCCTCAATCTCGCCGCGCTTGACACAGCCTCCGAGGGAGACCTGCGGGCCGAGATCAACGCGATCACCGATGAAGTTCTCTCTGGCAAAAACGTTGTGCTCAACCGCGATGACCGCGCCACGCTCAACAAAGAGCTGTTTGACGAGGTCCGTGGCCTCGGCCCGCTCGAAACCCTTCTTCAAGACGAAACCGTCAACGATATTCTGGTCAACGGCCCAAAACAGATTTTTGTCGAGCGTTCGGGCAAACTCATGCTCACGGATGTGACCTTCAAAGACGAAAAACACCTGATGCGGATTATCGACAAGATCGTGTCCGCCGTGGGCCGCCGCGTTGATGAAAGCAACCCCTATGTCGATGCGCGCCTGCAAGACGGCTCGCGTTTTAACGCAATGGTGCCCCCCATTGCGGTAGATGGCTCGCTCGTCTCCATTCGTAAGTTCAAAAAAGACAAACTCGGGATCGACGAGCTGGTCAACTTCGGGGCCTTCTCCGAGGAGATGGCCGCCTATCTCCAGGCCGCCGTCTCCACCCGCCTCAACGTGATCGTCTCGGGCGGGACAGGCTCGGGCAAGACAACCACGCTCAATGCCCTGTCGAGTTTTATCGCCGATGACGAACGCATCCTGACAATCGAAGACACCGCCGAACTTCAGCTGCAACAGACCCATGTCCGCCGCATGGAAAGCCGCCCCCCCAACGTCGAAGGCAAAGGCGAGGTTTCCCCGCGCGACTGCCTCAAAAACGCCCTTCGGATGCGCCCTGACCGCATCATTGTGGGCGAAACGCGTGGTGAAGAAGTGATCGATATGCTCCAAGCCATGAATACAGGCCACGATGGCTCCATGACAACGATCCACGCCAACAACCCGCGTGACGGGATTTCGCGTCTGGAAAATATGGTCGCCATGGCCGGCATAGAAATGCCGCTCAAGGCCGTGCGCAGCCAGATTTCCTCGGCGGTCAACCTGATCGTGCAGGCCTCCCGCCTGCAAGACGGCTCCCGCCGCATGACCTCGATCACCGAGATCACAGGCATGGAAGGCGATGTAATTTCGATGCAGGAAATCTTCCGCTTCCAGCGTGTCGGCCTCACACCCGACAACAAAATCATCGGTCACTTCACCGCCACAGGCGTGCGCAGCCACTTCTCCGAGCGCTTCCGCCTCTGGGGCTATGATCTGCCCGCCACCCTCTTTGAACCTGTCGCAGCGGAGTAAGCCCCATGGCCATCAGCGCAGAACCCCTGATTTACGGTCTGATCTTTATCGGCGTGCTCGTGCTCGTCGAAGGCATCTACCTGACGCTCTTTGGCCACTCGATTTCGCTCAACAGCCGCGTCAACCGCCGCCTCGAGATGATCCAGAAAGGCAACAAACGCGCCGATGTGATGGACAAGCTCCGCAAGGAGATGAACCAGCACAAAGCCTCAATGGGCATTCCGCTCTATTCCCTTCTCGCCGTCAAAGCGCAAAAGGCCGCGCTCGCCTTTACCCCGATCCAGCTGATCATGCTGATAGGCCTCGTCTCGCTTGTCGCCTTCTTCGGCCTCACTCTGGCAACCGAAACTTCGGTCGCCATCCGCGCCGTTGTCGCGCCCCTGATGGGGATCGGCGGGATATATTTCTGGGTCAATTCCAAAGCCAACAAACGTATCGCAATGATCGAGGAGCAGCTCCCCGATGCGGTCGAGCTGATGGTGCGCAGCCTGCGGGTCGGCCATCCGTTTTCCTCGGCGGTGCAAATCGTCTCCAAAGAGATCAAAGACCCCCTCGCCTCCGAATTCGGCATCATTGCCGATGAAAGCGCCTATGGCCGCGATGTCGGCGACGCCCTCAAGGATATGGCCGAGCGGATCGGCCTTCAGGATTTGCGCTTCCTCGCGGTCGCAGTCACGATCCAGCAGCAATCAGGCGGCAATCTGGCCGAAATTCTCGCAGGCCTTGCGCAGGTGATCCGCGCCCGCTTCCGTCTCTTTCGCCGCGTCAAAGCGATCACCGCCGAGGCCCAATGGTCGGGCAAGTTCCTCTCGTCCTTCCCGATTGTCGCGCTGATCGTGATCAACGTCTCAAAGCCTGACTATTACGACGAGGTCATGGATCATCCCTACTTCATTCCGGCCTGTATTTTCGTGGCCGCCTTCCTCACGATCAATCTCATTGTCATGCGCGTGCTGACAAACATCAAGGTTTAGGAGCCAGATCATGGAGCAACTCACAGCGACGCTCACAGGCGCTCTTGGCCCGTTTGGCCCCCTCATAGCCGTCGGGCTACTGGGGGTTATCCTCGTTCTGGTCGCCATTTCGATGATTATGGCCGAGAAGATGGACCCGCTCGAGCGCCTCAAGCGCGACACGCGCCTGCCCTCAAACGCCCGCGAAGTGAAAGAAAAGCTGCGCACCGCACAGCACAACGAAAAGCTAGATCGCTACGCCACCTTCCTTGAGCCACAAGACGAAACCGAGCTGGCCGGCATGAAGCTCAAACTCATGCAAGCGGGCTATCGCGGCAAAGACTCGGTGCGCTACTTCCACTTCGCGCAGTTTGCAGGCGGGATCGGCCTCTTGGTGCTTGGCGTGGCCTATTTTGTGAGCTTCGTGCAAAACGACCAGACCACCATGCAACAAACGATCATGTATATCCTCGGGCCGGGTGCACTTGGCTATATGTTTCCCAAATACTGGGTGACAAAGCGGATGCAAACCCGTCAGGAAGCCATCACAAACGGCTTCCCCGATGCGCTCGACATGATGCTTGTCTGTGTCGAGGCGGGCCAATCCATAGAACAATCGATCATTCGTGTCGGCAAGGAAGTGCGCCCCTCTTGCGCCGAGTTGGCCGACGAATTTGATATCGTCGCCAACGAGATGAAAGCTGGTAAAGACAAATCCACAGTGCTCAATGATATGTCCGAGCGCTGCGGCTCTCAGGATATTTCAAGCTTTGTCACCGTGATGAACCAGTCCCAAGCTTTCGGCACGCCCATGTCAGATGCTTTGCGCGTCTATTCCGCCGAAATGCGCGATAAACGCGTCATGCGCGCCGAAGAAGCCGCGAACAAGTTGCCAACCAAGATGACACTTGCCACAATGATGCTGACAGTGCCGCCGCTCCTGATCATTCTGGTCGGACCATCAGTTCACGGCATCACACAGCTTGGCAATATGTAGGGCATCAATGACATACCGCGGGTTCGCACGCTTACTGGCTCCCCCCCTTTTCTTGGCGCTGGCCGCCTGTTCTTCGGGCGGCCTTGGCCCGTCCAAAGACAGCCCCTATGCCCCCGGTCGCAAGGCCGGCGCTGAGGCCGTAGACGGGCTGCTCGTCGGTCACCGCCTGATGGAAGCCGGCGAACACGAACTGGCCCTGCGCGCATTTACCCGCGCCGCAGCCGCCGAAGGCCTGACCGTTGATGTGCTGAGCGCGCTTGGCTCTGCCAATATAGGCCTCGGGCGGCTCGGACAGGCCGAAAAGCTCTTGCGCCGCGCCATTGAACAAGATGACGCCGTCCCCGAAGCTTGGAACAATCTTGGCGTTGTCCTGATGGAGCGTGACCAATTTGCCGAAGCTGCGCAAATATTTCAGCGCGCCTATGCACTCGATGATGGCAAAAGTGACTCAATTCGCGATAATCTACGCTTAGCGCTCGCAAAAACGCAAATTTCCGACTATGCTGGCGCTGACGAAGAGCAAAAATATAAATTGGTGCGGCGCGGAAGCAGCGACTTCCTGATCAGATCGATACCATAACGAGGCCAAGGCAGTAAAAGGACGCAGACAGATGCGCCATTACAAGTTTATTCCCCTGTTTTTTCTGGGCATAGCCGCTCTTTCTGGCTGTCAAAAGACAGGCGAACAAGAGGTGAACCGCGCATTTCAGGATGTGAATGTCGTGGATGAAAGCAACCTGAGTGACATCATGCTCACGGTCGCAGACCCCAATGAAGCGGTCAATTATTTCAAGCGCACCGCCGCCGAAAACCCCGACCGCGCCGACCTTCACCGTGGCCTAGGTCAGTCCCTGATCCGCGCCAAACGCCCGACAGAGGCCGTTCCCGTCTATCAACGCCTGCTCAAGCTTGACGGCGCGACAGATGAAGACCGCGTGGATTACGCCGACGCGCTCCTGCGCGCAGGCGACTGGCCCAAAGCCGAAGCCACGCTCAATGACGTCCCCCCGACCTATGAAACCTTCAAGCGCTACCGCCTTGAAGCCATGATCGCGGACAGCAACAAAGAGTGGAGCAAAGCCGACAGCTTCTATGAAACAGCCGTTGGCCTCACAACCCGCCCCGCGGGCGTCCTGAACAACTGGGGCTACTCCAAGCTCACCCGTGGTGACTTCAAAGACGCCGAGCGCCTCTTTGCCGATGCGATCCGTCAGGACAACACCTTGTTTACAGCCAAAAACAACATGGTTCTGGCCCGAGGCGCGCAGCGCGATTACAACCTACCGGTCATCCCCATGTCTCAGGTCGAACGCGCCCAGCTCTTGCACACGCTTGGCCTCTCGGCCATCAAACAAGGCGATGTCCAGACAGGCAAAGGCCTCCTCCAAGAAGCCATCAACACCCACCCGCAGCATTTTGAAGCCGCCGTGCGCTCCCTGCGGGCGCTGGACAGCACCGTCAGCAACTGACGCGGATGATGGAGCAAACATCCTTCGCCGCATGGCTGTTTCTGCCCTTCGTTCTGCCCATATGTATCTGGGTCGCATGGAGCGATCTGCGCGCCATGAAAATCCCCAACAAAGCCGTGATCGCCCTCACGCTGGTCTTTGTTCTGCTCGGCCTCTTTGTGATGCCATGGCCTGACTACCTCTGGCGTCTGGCGCAGCTTCTTGTTGTGCTGCTCGTCGGGGTCGTGCTCAACGCCACAGGCGCTATGGGCGCGGGCGATGCCAAGTTCGCCGCCGCCGCCGCGCCCTTCATTGCACTGGGTGATCTGCGCGTGCTCATGGCGCTCTATGCCGCCAATCTCCTCGCCGCCTTTGTCACCCACCGCCTCGCCAAACACAGCAGGCTGCGCAGCCTTGCCCCCGACTGGAAAAGCTGGAGCGTCGGCTCCGACTTCCCCATGGGCCTCAGCCTCGGCGGCACGCTCGCGCTCTATATCGCCATGGGCACATACTTCGGAAGCTGAACCCAGCCCCCGACAATCAGCCCCAAACACCGCCCGCCTGTGCGTTCTGCATCACAACCTCTTCATTTTTTATGCACATTATGAGGCCATAATGGCCTTTGCGCGGTTTTCGTTTGGGGCTTGGGCCAAGGGCCGCTAAACTCTGGCTCAAGAGGCTGGCGCAGACTGGCCCGTGTTAACGAGTAGACTGAGGCGTCATATGAATTTGCAAGCTACAGCCGTCATGGCTCCCCCGCCCCCCAAAACGCTGGAGGATATGCAGCTCCCCCGCGTGATGATGCGCGACATTGCTCTCAAGACAATGTTTCGCAAAAACATCAACGAGGTGAGCGAGCTGGCCCGCGCCATCTGCCTGCCCCGCCAAGTCACCCAAGAGCTGATCGACATGGCCCGCGAGCAAAAGCTCGTCGAGGCCACAGGCACGCTCAACGCCAGCGCAGGCGGCGAAATGGGCTACCAGCTCACCGAGGCTGGCAAATCGCGCACCCTTGATGCGCTGTCGCAGTCCGAATACTTCGGCGCCATGCCCGTTCCCCTCGCCGTTTATCGCGAACAGATCAAGCGCCAGTCCATCCGCAACATTCAAGTCACCCGCGAACAGCTGACCAGCGCCATGGGCCACCTGATCTTGCCAAACACACTTCTCGACCATCTCGGCCCCGCCGTTTCCGCAGGCCGCTCGATCCTGATGTATGGCCCCCCCGGCAACGGTAAATCCTCGATTTCAAACGGCATCCGCGACGCCATGGGCGACAAGGTCTATGTCCCCCGCGCCATCGAATACGCAGGTCAGGTCATCACAGTCTATGACCCGATCGTGCACGCCGCCGTCGACGAAGAAGTCGATGATCCCACATCCCTGCGCCGCCGCGTGACCTTTGACACCCGCTATGTCAAATGCGACCGCCCCACAGTGATCACAGGCGGCGAGCTCTCCCTTGATATGCTTGATCTCGTCTACAACCCGACCGCGCGCACATATCAAGCGCCGCTTCAGCTCAAATCCACAGGCGGGATCTTTATTGTCGACGACTTGGGCCGCCAGAAAGAGCCGCCCCAATCCCTGATCAACCGCTGGATCGTGCCGCTCGAAGAGAGCAAAGACATCCTCGCGCTGCAATCGGGCGAGAAATTCGAGGTGCCTTTCGATACCCTTGTGATCTTCTCAACCAACTTTCACCCCAACAAGATTTTTGACCAAGCCGCCCTGCGCCGCATCTTCTTCAAAATCAAGATCGACGGCCCCGATCAGGAGAACTTCCTCAAGATTTTCGCCATGGTCGCCCGCGCCAAGAAGATGGAACTCGACGAGGCCGCCTTGGTGCATCTGCTCAAGGTCAAATACCCCACGATCGACAACATCTATGCCAATTACCAGCCCGGCTTCCTGATCGACCAGATGCGCGCCATCTGCGACTTTGAGGGCATCCCCTACAAAATGTCGCCGAGCCTGATTGATCGGGCATGGGCCAATATGTTCGTCAAAGACGAAGACATCGTCAGTTAGGGGTTAACAGCCATAAAAAAGGCGCGCCAGCCTTCGCCAGCGCGCCCTAAAGCCTTGAAATGTCAGGGCCTTAAGCCGTCAGCCCCTCAGGCTCTGCAAGCCCGTTGGCGCGGCAACAGGCTGTCACAGTATTGGCCAGCAAGCAGGCAATCGTCATCGGCCCAACCCCGCCCGGCACAGGCGTAATCGCCCCCGCCCGCGCCGCACAGCTGTCAAAATCCACATCGCCGACAAGCTTGTTTTTGCCGTCCCGCTCAATCCGGTTGATGCCCACATCAATCACAGTGGCACCCTCTTTGATCCACTCCCCCGGAACCATCTCAGGCCGCCCGACAGCCGCCACAACGATATCCGCACGGCGCACCACATCGGCCAGATCCTTCGTGCGCGAATGCGCAATCGTCACAGTGCAGCTGTCGCCCAGCAAGAGCTGCGCCATAGGCTTGCCCACAATATTTGAACGCCCGATCACAACAGCATCCATCCCGCTCAAAGAGCCGTGGTGGTCGCGCAGCATCATAAGGCAGCCAAGCGGCGTGCAAGGCACCATGCTTTTCTGCCCCGTGCCCAGCAGGCCAACGTTCGAAATGTGAAACCCGTCCACATCCTTAGCAGGGTCAATCGAATTGATCACAAGGTCTTCGTTCAAATGCTTAGGCAGTGGCAGCTGCACCAGAATACCATGGATTTCAGGGTCGTTGTTGAGCTGGTCAATCAGCGCCAGAAGCTCCGCCTCGGGCGTCTCCACATCCAGCTTGTGCTCAACAGATTTCATCCCGACCTCGACGGTCATCTTGCCCTTGGAGCGCACATAAACCTGGCTCGCAGGGTCTTCCCCCACAAGCACAACAGCCAGCCCCGGCGTAATCCCGTGCTCTGCCTTGAGGCGGCTCACATGGCCCGCGACTTTCTCGCGCACTGTGCCCGCAAAGGCCTTCCCGTCAATAATCGTCGCGCTCATGCTACCCTCTTTTTCTTTCTAAAAATATCCCCGCCCATTGCCGACAGTCGGCTTTCGCCGACGATAGGGCAGGCAGGAGCCGCAACGCGGCGACCGGATCGGACGGGG
>P_2C_Liq_1_UnCtyDRAFT_1000457_pt1 | contig 17546 bp, 18 predicted proteins | sample Pon2CUnioCityCA_2_FD_10234 | JGI IMG/M metagenome (IMG submission 10234) | reverse complement strand
TGCAGATAAGCACAAATCCTGTATTCTTTTTTGTGGGTGGCAATTCATCTCACCGCCAAATTAAAGATTATGGCGGGAGCCTTCTTGCAACATTGAGGTAAGATTGGAGCGACGGAGCAGGGGAGCAATGGGGCGATCGCCCCGGCATCAGGTTGGATCTCTTTGGTTGTTCAGAGGCAGTTTTGCATGAAAGCCCTTACCGTGTTAGGGACAACATCTCAGGCCGGAAAGTCAATTCTCACAACGGCGATTTGTCGCCTACTTTCCCGTAAAGGTATTCGCATTGCTCCGTTTAAGGGAGCGAGCATCGGCCAGCAAGCCTATTTGACGGAAATTGGCGGTCAGATGAGTTATGCTCAGGCCCTACAGGCTTGGGCGGCGGGGATTGCGCCGGCGGTGGAGATGAACCCGTTGTTATTAAAACCCAAGGGAGATTCGACGTTTGAGATGATCGTCAAAGGGGTCAAAACTGAGACGATTAGTGTCAATGAGTTTTATCGTTGGGCTGAGGCTGAGGGTTGGGCCATTGTGCGTCAATGTTTGGATCAGTTGGCCGGGGAGTTTGATCTCCTCGTCTGTGAGGGGGCCGGGAGTACGGCGGAAGTGCATCTGAAAGCCTCGGATTTGGCGAATATGCGGGTGGCCCGCTATTTGAATGCACCGACGTTATTGTTGGTCGATAGTGAACGGGGTGGGGCTTTGGCCCATGTGGTGGGAACCTTGGAGTTATTAGAACCGATTGAACGAGCCTTGATTCGCGGGATTGTCATTAATAAATGGCGTGGCCCTGAAGCTGTATCTCGCGCGGCGGTGTCTTGGCTCGAAGAGCGCACCGGGATTCCGGTGTTGGGGGTGATTCCCTGGGATGCGATCGCTTGCTCCCATCAGGGGACCTTAAATCTCTTGAAACGTCATGGGAAGCCAGCCAATCCGGAGGTGACGGTGGCGGTCATTCGTTTACCCCATTTGACGGGGTTTGCGGATTTTGACCCCCTTGATGCTGAACCCTCGGTGCGGGTGAAGTATATCTCGCCCAAGCAGTCGTTGGGCTATCCCGATGCGGTGATTTTGCCGGGAAGTCGCACCACGTTGGCTGATTTACAGGTGTTACAAGATTCGGGGATGGCGCAAGAGATTTTAGAGTATCAGGCGGCCGGTGGCACAGTCTTAGGGATTTCCGGCGGCTTTCAGATGTTGGGGGAATTTGTGGCCGATCCTGAGGGAATAGAAGGGATTGAGGGTCGCATTGAGGGCTTATCGTTGTTACCGATGACGACGGTGATTACGCCGCAGAAGGTGGCTCGTCAGCGATCGCTCACGTCGACCTATCCTCATGTTGGACTACAGGTGACGGGCTATGAGTTACATCGAGGACATTCTAAGTTCAACGACATGAAGGCGTTTAAACCGCTGTTTGAGGATAGGAAGTTAGGGGTGGTCGATACGTATCAGTCGGTTTGGGGGACTTATCTTCATGGCATTTTTGATAGTGGTCCCTGGCGACGGACGTGGTTGAACCGCTTACGACAACAACGGGGCTTAAAGGCGTTACCCACGGGGATTCCTAATTATCGGGAACAGCGCGAAACCCTGTTGGAAAATCTTACGGATTTTATTGATCAAAATCTTGACATGAGTCAGATTTTGAGATAAGGGAATAGGCTGGTGGTTGGGGGTCAGCTTAGGCCGATGAGTGCGCCGAGAATGAGTAGACTGCTGATCAGGGCAAACCAGAGAAACTGATTGTCAGAGCGGTTGATTTGGCTGGGGTCGATTGGCTCGGGTTCACGGATAGGGCGGGGTTTGGAACGACGAGGAGCGCTGGGGTTGGAGCCTTTGCGATCGCTGGCTTGGGCGACCTCCGCCTCGTTGAGATCGGGAATACTGACGTTCCACTCGGGGCGGGAAGCCAGGCGAGGGGCTTCTAAAATCGTCAGCAGACGACGACTCTGTTGGCGGGTGGCCCAGTTGGGGTGACGGGCCAGTTGACGACAGAGGCTAAGGGCGGCGGGATAGTCGCCGACGGCTTGGTAGGCGGTGATGAGCCAAATTTGAATGTCTCCGCCGAGGGGGCTGGCCCGTTCGATGAGGGCGCTGGCTCGTTCTAGGGAGGTGACGGCTTGGCGATATTGACCCATCTCAAACTGCTCTTTGGCGGTTTCGTAGTGGATACGGGCCAGGTCGGTTGCTTCGGGGGTACTCACAACGATGGAAACGAATCAGAACTAAGGGAACTCGATGACGGGCTAACCCATAAGCTCAGGGGTGGCTGATGGAGTTGCGATGGAGTTGCTCTCGGGAACGGCATCGGCAAGTTAACCATCGCCATCGTATCGTCATCCTATCGCGATCGCCGCCGCCGCAACAGGCTCTCGGTGCGATCGCCGAGGGGGGAACTCAAAGACCCAAGGAAATTTTTGCCCATTTTCCGTCCAACCTCTCAAATGAACTGCTATGGTGCTAAGGGGACAATCCCGAATTGACCAGACTTCTGTTGCAAAGGACGTTAGCTACTTGTCCGACGCTTGGCGAATTTCAGACGAAGCATATGACCAGATTGCGTGATTGGATGGTGATTAGCTTAACAGCCACCATCGCCCTCAATTGTGTTGAGGTTCAAGCCACCCCGAAAGCGTTAGGTAAAGACTTAACCCCAGAAACTGTTACCGACGGCGATCGCGTTGTCTCTAAACAGCTTACGGTGGAGTCGTTAGAGGCTGACCCCGTCCCGCCTCAATCGTCGGCGGCGGACTTGGCCAGTCCTGAGATGGAGTCGCGCCAGGCTCAAGCGTCACAAGAGCCAAATGCACCCAATGTTTCGGACTTTCTCCAACCGTCTGGGGCGACGCCCATTGCACCGGATGAGCCGGCCCCGTCCTATCTTGACCCTCATCCTAATCTCCTACGCTTCCCCACTCGCACGGAGGAGGTTGAAATTGCGGGGACACAACCGATTAGTCTCAATCAAGCGTTAGAATTGGCGGTTCGCAATAATCTTGATCTTCAGCAAAGTCGTGTCAATCTCGAACGCAGTTTGGCCAGTTTACGGGAAACTCAAGCGGAGTTATTTCCGGGGGTGAATCTCTCTTCGAACTTGACTTGGAGTGATTCGGCCAATGCTCGTATTAGTATCCGTCGTCAGGAAGATACCTTGGGGGAGCGATCGCCGATTCAAACCGATCCTACCTCGATTACTTGGAACACAGAACTGAGGGTCAACTATACTCTATTCGATTTTGGCGGACGCTCGGCCCGGATTGCCGCAGCCGAGGCTCAAGTGCGTACGACGGAGTTGGAAATTGAGCGACAGCTAGAGCAGGTCCGGTTACAGGTGAGCGAGGCGTACTACGATATCCAAGATGCGGATATGAGTGTGCAGATTAATCGCTCGGCGGTGGAGAATGCTCAACAGAGTTTAGAGGATGCTCAAGCCCTAGAGAGTGCCGGGGTGGGGACTCGGTTTGATGTCTTACGGGCTGAAGTGCAGCTAGCGAATGATCAGCAAGCGCTCAATGAAGCCTTAGCCAGTCAACGGGTGGCTCGACGACGGTTAGCGCGGGTGTTGAATGTCCCTCAATCGGTGGATTTAGCGGCGGCTGATCCGGTGGATTTGGCTGGGGTGTGGGAGTTGGATCTCGAGCAGACAATTATTTTAGCCTTACGCAATCGGGCGGAGTTGCAGCAGCAGTTGGTCGATCGCGATATCGCTCAAGAACAACAACGGGCGGTGCGATCGCAGGCGCTCCCCCAATTTTCTCTATTTGGCTCAGCCAACCTCATTGACACCTCCGGCGATGATGTGGGCGGTCTCACGGAGGGCTATTCAGCGGGAGTCCAGATGCAATGGAGTCTCTTTGATGGTGGCGCTCGGGCGGCTCAGGTTCGCCAACTCGAACTCGAAGAAGAGTCGGCGGAAGTTCGGTTTGCGGATGCGCGTAATCAGGTGCGCGTCGAAGTTGAGGAGTCTTACTATCAACTTGACTCTCGTTTGGAAAATGTCAGTCGAGCTACAGTGGCCCTGGAGTTAGCTGAGGAGAGTCTGGAGTTGGCCCGGTTGCGGTTTCGCGCTGGTGTGGGAACGCAAACGGATGTGATTTCGGCCCAAAATGATTTAACTCAGGCCCAAGGAAATCTCGTGACAGCCATTTTGGGCTACAACCGCTCTTTGGCTCAGTTACAACGCGCTGTTAGTAATTATCCCTTTACTGATGAGATTCAGGGACGGTTCTAGGAGGCGATCGCGGGCAGAACTGGCACAATTGGACAAAAGTCGGCAAAAATCAGCCCGATGGGTCATTCCCCTGAACCTCAATTTGGGCTTTAGTTAACAATATTTTACAAAAACCGTAAAGATTGTTAACATCAAAATACCCCTAGATTGTTGTAAGCCCAACCCACAGATGGAGAGTACCCATGGCTAATATTAAGTTTGTTAACGAGGACTTGGAAATTGTTGCAGCCGATGGTGCAAACTTACGGATGAAAGCCCTTGAAAATAAAGTTGATGTCTATAAAACTTGGGGCAAGCTGACGAACTGTGGTGGCTATGGACAATGTGGCACCTGCATTGTTGAAGTCATTGAGGGGATGGAGAACTTGTCACCGCCGACAGAAACTGAAAAGCGTAAGTTGCGCAAAAAACCTGACAGCTATCGTCTCGCTTGTCAAGTGCAAGTTAATGGCGAGGTGAGCATTAAAACCAAGCCATGATATCCTAGAGAAGCTTCATTGTTTAAGATGCTCGAGGCTTTCTATGGAAGTTAATGATCTTGGTTTTGTAGCGAGTCTTTTATTTGTACTCGTGCCTACGGTTTTCTTGTTAATTCTGTATATTCAGACCCAAAGCCGGGAGAGCTAAGCCAACGACACGCCGTGATCGTTGTGGCTCACCCCAGTGTCGCTAAACCCCCAGTTTCTTCGGAAAACTGGGGGTTTAACGTTGGGACTCGTTGGGGGAAGATGGTCGTTAACGAGTCTTTAACGTGCGAGTAACACGGGACAGTTGGCATACACGCGCACATAGTCAGACAAGGACTGTCCGAGAAGGCGATCGAGATCCGGTAAGGCTTTGGCAATGTTGGGACGGCGATCGGGCGATCCTAACACCAACAGATCGACGTTTTCCTCTTCTGCGATGCGGCAAATTTCCGGGCCGGCTTTCCCGGAGGTGATCAGACTTTGGGTTTGTAAGCCAAGACGTTTGGCTTTCTCGTTGGCGGCTTTCAAGACCGGATCATTTTCCGGGGCCACGTTCTTATCGGGTGGGTTGACATGGGTTAGCAGCAGTTTGGCATCTTTGAGATCTTTAACCCAAGATAAGGTGAGATCTAAGGACTCTTGAGCCGATTCTGAGGCATCGAGGGCCACCATCACTCGTTTGAGCCGTTTAACATAGACCTCGTCCTTGACCAGTAACATGGGGCGATCGGCCAATTGGAAGACATACTGACTGACGGAGTTTTCCAGAATGGAGACGAGACGACCCAATCCCCGAGATCCCATGATGATCAAATCGGCGTTTTCCTCTTTGGCCACGTCACAGACGATGGTTTTGGGATCGCCTTGCTTGAGGCGGGGGTTGATCTTACTCGGATCAACTTTAAGAGATTTAACGGCTTGGGCCAGGACTCGTCCCCCTTCTTCGAGCTTGTCAGAGACCAAATCAGCGGAGACTTGAGGGGGGACCACGTGAAGGACTGTAATTTCGGCTCGCTGAATCTCCGGAATCTCCAGGAGTTGGTTGAGCATCTCTTCGCACAACCCCCGTCCGGCGACGGCAACAAGAATTCTTTCAATCATAATTTTGGTATCGGGTATTTACAACAAGTGATGCCAGGGTGTACCGTTCGGCTGCGGTGTCCCCAAAAGTCTGTAACGACACTACCATTAAGGATAAGCCCGTTGACCGGCACAAAATTTGTAGAAATGTAGCGTTTTGAAACGATTTGTGATGCGAAATTCAGAACATCTCCCCACTGGGGCAATCCAAAACCGTGTTGTGGCTGAAGATGGCTTATGGTTCGAGTACCCTGTTCGCGCTCATCCTCACCATACGGACTATGGCGGTGTGGTTTGGCATGGACAGTATATTGCTTGGATGGAGGAGGCCCGTATTGAATGTCTGCGATCGATTGGTATTGATTACGCGGACTTGGTAGCTCTCGGCTGTGAGTTGTTGGTGGTGGAGTTATCGACGCGCTATCACCGAGCGATGCGTCTGGGGGAAACGGCGATTGTGCGAACCTCGATGGAACCGGGGGCGGGTGTCCGCCTCAATTGGGATTACCAAATTGTGCCAATGGAGGGGGGCGACCCCTTTCTCAGTGCGCGAGTCACTTTGGTGACGGTCGATCGCGAGAAAGGTAAAATCATGCGCCGCCTCCCCCCGGTGTTGGATGAGGTTTTGGCCAAGTTGACTCAAACCTCCTAAGGCTCAATTTCAGCGAGTTTGGGTAGCAGTTCCTTGAAGGCGAGACCCCGGTGGCTACAGGCTTTTTTGCGCTCGGGGGACATTTCGGCGAAGGTTTGCTGTTCGGCTTCGACCCAAAAGATGGGATCGTAGCCAAAGCCGCCGTCTCCCTGGGGTTGATGTAGGATTTGTCCGGGACAGCGGCCTTGAACGTCGAGAACGATCGCCCCTTGAGGATTGGCTAGGGCGATCGCGCAGATGAATTGGGCCTGGCGATCGCGACAGTTTTTGAGTTCCCCGAGAAGCCGTTGGATGCGATCGCGATCGTCGGTCCCGTAGCGCGCTGAATGAATCCCTGGCCGACCATCAAGGGCATCAACCGCGAGTCCTGAGTCGTCGGCGATCGCCCATTGGCCCGTCGCTTTAGCTACAGTAACCGCTTTCAGACGAGCGTTTTCAGCAAAGGTGGTCCCGGTTTCGTCCACTTCGAGGTCGGCGGGTTTCAACTGCAAATCCCAGTCCCCGTCTTGAAGATACTGCTGCATCTCCTTGAGTTTACCGGGATTTCCGGTCGCAACAATCAGAGTTGTCATCGTTTAATCGGGGCTGGTGTGCGTGGATATCGTTCCATGAGCGATCGCACCTGTTCAGCATGATAGGAACTCCGAGTCAGGGGAGAGGCCACCACCTGCAAGAAACCAATCGATTCTCCATACTCGCGCCAAGCATCAAACTGTTGGGGGCTGATAAAGGCTTTAACGCCGAGGTGTTTCTGACTCGGTTGCAGATATTGTCCCAAGGTGAGGATATCGCAATCGACGGCCCGCAAATCTTGCATCACCTGACGCACCTCGGCATCTTCTTCTCCGAGTCCCACCATAATTCCCGATTTACTGTAAATCCAAGGGGCCATCTCCCGAGTTCGTTGTAATAACTCTAAACTCCGTTGATAGTCACCCTGGGGACGAGTGCGGCGATACAGACGCGGCACCGTCTCCGTATTATGGTTGAGGACTTCCGGTTGTGCCTCCAGAATGGTCGCCAGGGCCTGCCAGTTGCCGCACAGATCAGGAATTAACACCTCAATGGTCGTTCCCGGAGACAGACGACGCACCGCTTCAATGCAGCGGACAAACTGAGACGCGCCTCCGTCGGGGAGATCATCTCGGTTCACAGAGGTAATCACCACATGATTCAGGTTCAGCCGCCGTACCGCTTCCCCGAGATGCTGAGGTTCGTTGACATCGAGGGGCTGGGGTTTCTTCTCAAAATCAATGTCACAGTAGGGACAGGCGCGGGTACAAGCCGGACCCATAATCAGGAACGTTGCTGTCCCGTTGTGGAAGCATTCCCCAATGTTGGGACAAGAGGCTTCCTCGCACACGGTGTTGAGGCTGAGGTCTCGCAGAATCTCTTTAACGTTGCCGACTCGTTGCCATTGGGGGGCTTTGACGCGCAACCAGTCGGGTTTGAGGTTGACTTGCTCCACAGTTAATCTACCTATTGCAAGAGAGCTTGAGGCTTTATTGTACCGTGGGAGGATAGTTAATAGTTAATGGGGCATGGGGCATGGGGCATGGGGCAAGAGACTCCATAATGTAACGAAATGTTACAGGAAGTCCTCGACCCTTGACATTCACTTGCAGAATGGTAACAATAGATACAGAAAGATAAATCGTTCATCTCTCCGCATCACAAAACTCTGAACGTGTTGGAGCCAAGTGAGGGGAGACGGAAGTAGGGACAACTCCCGAAGGAACGCGCCTCTTTGCACATTTCACGCTTTGGAGGCGGAAACCATGGAACTCACATATCGCGGCATTGCCTACAACACCAGTCCCGTTCAAGTCGAAGAAAAAGCTCCCACGGAAGTGGTTGGTAAGTATCGTGGCTTAGATTGGCGCTTCTGCAACGTTGAACCGACGTTGACTCAACAACCGACTGTTGAACTGAAGTATCGGGGTGTCAGCTATCGCACCGATGAAGCTGGTCAAGCGCAATCAGTCTCAGAACGCTCTCGTCGTTTGATGATGAACAACACTCGTCGCAGCGAACGTCGTCATCTGAGTATGTTGAATCGCTCCTTCGCCGAGTTGGGTGTGTAGTCTCTGACACTCACTCAGTCCCACTTAAAAGCCGCCAGCAGCAACTGTTATAAGATTGCTGGTTAATAAGAGAGCCGACCTAGAGATTCTGGGTCGGCTTGATGCTTTTTGAGCCTGTTTGAACATGACTGGGGCTGTTACATAACTTTAACTTAAAAAATCAGAGACTCGACTGAGGTAACAATTGCTGTCATTTGGGTGTCAGGCGATCGCAAATTGAGTAGAGTAGATCTAGAGAGACGGGCATCGAGCTGATTCGCTCCGAGACCCAGTTCTCGTCCCTCAGTCCATTCGTTGGAGGCTAGAATACACATCTCATTGTTATCAGTCCTCAAGCGAGCTTCTCAAGAAAACTCGCCACAGCACCCAGCTCAAGACTCACTGATTCCATCCTCACTCACTCGACTCAATCCTGTCGTCCATGGACGATAAATGAGATGGAATTGCCCGATTCTCTAGGCTGGGTGTTGTTTTTGATGTTAACAAATAGTGGGATTTTAGACCTCAATGGATTGTGTAACGTTTGGTTAAATACCCTTGCATCAGCTTGTGAGGTTCCCTATAGTAGTAATCAGAAGCCAAGAGAAGGCTTCACGACAGATAACCACAGCGCAGTCCACATTAGTAAACGAGGTAAATACGCTGTTAACTCTAACATCTGTCCGATTCCAAAACACAACGGCATCCGCCCAAGCGACTGACACTTCCTCCAATTAACTGACTGGGAGCGACACAGCACAATAGTTTTCGAGCTTAGTCTTCGAGCTTAGTCTTCGAGCTACTGTATTCGCTGCGTCTCCAGAGAGTCTCAACTAACATGAGGAAATCACTCGTCCGACTGGTCTGGGTGCCGTTGTTGTTTGCTGCGATCGCCACCGCAGAGACACCCTCCTTAGAAAACTCCTCAAAACAACTCCTAAAAAAAATTTCGATCTTTGTATCAACCGACGCCAAAGTCTGATATGATACTAAACCGTTGCCGAGATGAGGCCCAGCTATCATCTCTTTAGCAACATCCCCATCAGGGGCGGTTAGCTCAGCGGTAGAGCGCCTGCCTTACAAGCAGGATGTCACTGGTTCGATCCCAGTACCGCCCATATTTTCTGAATCTGAATCTAAATCCAGGTCAAGCTGTTGCCGGTCGGGTAGCAGCCGTATCGGTTGTCCCCAACTTGAGTCTAGTCTAGGCGATCGCGCCCCAACCAGAACCGGATTCCCCGACTCATCGACGGCTAACCGTTCCGCCTCCACAAGTTGCGCGGCGGACGTTGGTGCAGGAACCTCCTGTAGATTGGCAGTAGCCGCCGTATCGGTCCCCTCAGACAACGACTCAGAGAACTCCTCAGAGAACTCCTGGGGGAACGCCTGCCAATCTTCCCAGAGAACCTCTCCCCTCAGGGGTTCCCAGGGATGACGCAGCAGGCCTCGTCGTCCAGTAAGCACAAAACGACTCTCCCCCGTATCACAAGTCGAGAGAATCACCGGATTAGAAATGGGTCTGGGTAGAGACACGAAGGCCCCCGACAGATTGACCGTGGGGACATTGATACTGACCTCACCAGTAAACTCAGGACCGAGGAGAGAACTGGCCGTAATATCGCTGTCTTCTGTGAGGGAATCGCGAAATTCAATCCCAAACATCCCCTCCGCCGTAATGCGAACCTGTCCGCCGCGACCTTCGAGAGCGTTGGCGGTAATATCACTATTGCCCGAAGCCAGCAAAGTGCCAATATCTAGGGTAATGTTGCCGCCATCAGCGGTTCCGGCATTGGTATTGATGCTGCTGCCGTTGTCTAATTGTAGGTGTTGCGATCGCACCCGAATATCTCCCCCAGGTCCCGAAACCGTCTGCGCACTGAATGTACCGCCGCTATCTAAGAGAATCTCAGCAGCCGTCACATCCAATACCCCAGCCGCCCCCCGGCCGAAACTACGGACATCGAATGCGGCCTCGTTGCGAACGACAATGCGATCGCTCCAAACGCGGATATCTCCACCAGACCCCGTCGCATCTGGGCGAAAATCTCGCCGGCCCGAGGTTGAGGTAAATTGGCTTGTTGAGCCCGTAATCGGTGATTTGCCAGATAGGTAAATCTCATGAGCCGTGACCCTGAGCGTTCCCGCATCAGCCGGTCCAAAGGTTTCTGTCGAAAAACCCGCTCCATCTTGGATAATGATACGAGGACTGTTGACGGTGACATCACCCGAAGGAAAGCGGCCAACGGTTGCGGTACTCACACCACTCCCAAAGGTTCCATCCTCAGATACTCCCCTCAAGTACAGGGATTCTCGGGCCTCAATGGTGATATTTCCTCCCAACCCGCCTTCTGTGACGACCACACTCGCCAAAAATCCGCCACTGTTGGAGGAGATTGTGCCACCGGCGACCCCTCTCAGATGAGTGGTGACTAAGTGAATATCCCCGGCGGTTCCCGTTCCGAAAACGGAGTTGCTGAAAATTCCCGTAGGAATGAAAGTATCAACACGGGTATTGATAATGTCAATGGTATCGTTAGCTGAAACAGTAATCTGACCGCTGTTACCATCGCCAAAGGTCACTCCAGCAATAACTCCCCCATCACGAAGGCTTAAATTCCCCGTTTGGATGTTAATATCCCCCGCGAACCCCTGACTGTTGGCCAGGGTTAGGTTCAACATCCCTGATTCATGTAAATCAAGGGTTCGGGCCACCTCAATCGCGAGATCTCCGCCGATAGCCTCGCCCCAAACCACCTGATCGATGATTGAGCCATGTTGTAGAGTCAGATTACCATCCGTTATCAAGCGAATGTCCCCAGCGCGACCGGATACTGCCCGAGAAAAGATCCCCGTGATGACATCGTTCGGTTGCAGGCCCGCGCTAGCCATGGCCGCTAAATGCTGATTGAACTGGTCAAAGCCGCCCCCTGTCAGGGTAATTCCCTCCCTGGCCTCAATGGTAATCGCGCCTCCTTGGCCTGGAGTCGTTCTCTGACTCATCAGGGCCGAATTGCCGCTGATGCGGACTTGTTGCGCTTGAATCCGCACCTCGGGGCCATTCTGGGAGAGGATGCGGGAGCCACTATCTAGGTTAACGGTGTTTTGCATGGCGATCGCCATCACCCCAGACCCCGATGAGACTAACTGCGACCCCTCGCTCATCCGTAAGTCATGGCCCAACAGGCGAATCTCCCCTCCTTCGAGAGATGCTCCCTGAGTTAATTCAATAGGTCCCAAAGCCGTCGCCGTCACATCAGCCACCCGTCCTTGGTCATCGAGAGTCACAAGGGTTCCGGGGCCAAAACTGCCTAATTGCACAGTTTGGGGTGAACCTATCCGTCCTCCATTGACCTGGACTGTACCCCCTAATAGGCTCAGTTGTGCCGCGTCTAAGCCTTGCACCGCACCCTGGCTATCCAGGGACTGAGAACGATTGATAATTGCCCCGGGACTGTCGCCAAATTGCAGGCCAATGGGAACCGATAGAGTCAATAGAGGGGAATCTTGCGGGGAGGTTGTCCCCCAACTACTACCATCGGCAAATTGGATCTCTTCGGCGGTGGTGGCCAAAAAACTCCCGCCGAGAGATAACCGGGCCGTTTCACCAAAATGAATCCCATTGGGGTTGATGAAAATCAAATTGGCGGTTCCGTTGGCACTGAGTTGTCCATCAAGGTGAGAGGGAGTTGAGCCGGTGACGCGGGTAATAATGGTGGCAATGTTGGGACTATTATTGATATGAACTTCAAGGGATTCTGGAATGGAAAACTCTTGGAAACTATGGAAGAGATTATCTCCTCGCACTGTGCCTCCTTCAAGGCGAATCTGATTGCCCTCGGGAACTAGGCGGGAGTTTTCCGGTAGGCTATTATCTGGGCGCAGTTGTGACCAACTCGGAGTTGGGTTGAGGGAATGCAGGAGAATGACAGCCCCTAAGAGTTGTCGCCAATGGATGCTGTTCCTGGACAAGTTCCGTGTCATAGAATGCGTTGAATTAATCCGTTTAATCAATCAATTTTATGACGTTTATCAACAGTATTGCCGAGGGGATTTATGACGTTAATCAACCTTACCAACGTTGTTGAGGGGATTGCTAGTTACTCTAACCGTTAAACCAGAGATGTAAGCAAAGTCAGAGTCACTTTATTACGAGAGGGGAAGATCGGGGCCGACCGGAACAATTCCTGTTGGATTGATGGAGTTATGACTGCGATAATAATGAGTCTTGATATGCTCAAAATTGCAGGTTTCTTTAACGCCGGGATGGTGATAAATCCGTTTCACATAGTCCCAGAGTTGGGGATAGTCCCAAATATGGCGGCGGTTGCATTTGAAATGACCGTAGTAAACCGCATCAAAGCGAATCAGGGTGGTAAATAGGCAAATGTCAGCTTCCGTGAGGCGATCGCCACAAAGGTAATCCTGTTCCTCTAACACCGCTTCCCAATGATCTAAGGCCGCGAATAGCTCATTGACCGCGTCCTCATAGGCGCCTTGAGTGGTGGCAAATCCGGCTCGATAGACGCCATTGTTAATGGGATCATAAATTGCGTCAATGGTGTGATCAACGCGCTCCTGGAGGTCTTGGGGACAGAAATTGCGATCGCCATCCTCAATCTTACCGCCAGGGAAAAACGCCCAATCGAGCATTCGTATAATCTCACGGGATTCATTGTTGACAATGGTCTGCTGCTGTTTATCCCATAAAATGGGAACTGTAACCCGGCCCGTCATCTGAGGATCGACCTTGAGATAGAGATCTCGAACATAGGTGGTTCCATTGACGGTATCGGGGATACAGCCGGGGGCCTGGGAGAAAAACCAGCCTTCATCTCCCATATAGGGATCAACCACAGAAATACTAATGGCTTGCTCTAAGCCCTTCAACGCCCGCATAATCAAGGTGCGATGAGCCCAGGGACAGGCGTAACTCACGTAGAGATGATACCGTCCCACCTCGGGGGGAAAGCCTTGTTCTCCATCCTGGGTAATCCAGTTGCGAAAGCGAGTGGGGGGACGCAGGAATCGCCCTTGTTCGTCGTCTTGCTGACGCTTAGACGTCCATTGTCCATTTACTAATTGTCCCAAGGCCATGATGTTTGCTCCGCAACAGTTTGATACGAGATTCGCTGAGACTACGAGATTACCCAGTATTAAGTTCCTTGAGCAACCGACATCCGATGCTTGGATTGAACAGGCGATCGCCCATCTCGATACGATACTCCTCGATCACTCCCATTGTGAACGCAAGGCGGCGGCCAATGCTCTCAATTTAATGTGTCGCTATCCCTCCGACGGGCCGCTGTTGCGGGAACTGACGCGGTTAGCCGAGGAGGAACTCGACCATTTCCGCCAGGTGAATGACATTTTACAGGAACGGGGGATTCCTTTAGCGCCGTTAAATGCGCCTCCCTATGCGTCGCAGCTCAAGCGGCAATTGCGCCATAATGAACCCGAGCGTAAACTGGATTTGTTGCTGGTTTCCGGGCTGATTGAGGCGCGATCGCACGAACGTCTCGGCCTGTTGGCGACTCATTTACCGGAGCGGGAGTTGGCGGAATTTTACCGCAGTTTAATGGCGTCGGAAGCCCGTCACTACGGGATTTTCTGGCTTTTAGCCAACAATGAGTTTCCCCGAGATGTCGTCAATAGCCGCCTCAGGGAACTGGCTCAAGCGGAGTCGGCGATTTTAGCGACGTTGCACCCGCAACCGCGCATTCATAGTTAGACACTTGTGGGCCGGTGAGTTTTGAGTTCATCCCCTCCCGAACCGCCTAAACCGGATTCTCTGGGAAAATTGACCCCGGAACAGGAACGACAGGTACAGCATTGGCGACGGTTCGCCTCTCCCCGCCGTTCCCGGTTTCCCTGGCGTTTGCTGGCTTGGGGGTTAGGGATTTGGACTGGTTTTCTCCTCGCGGCGATCGCGGCCTTTATCCTCTTGAGTCATCCTCGTTATGTGGGGGTTAGGCCTGAAGAACCCCGCGATCGTCCTTCACCCTGGTTAGGAGTGGTGATTGTTGTCAGTTGTGTCGGCGGAAGTCTGGTGTTGGCCCGTTGGCTGGAGATACAACGGCGACGCTAGTGGTGAGAGACTCTGAGGATCGGACGACTCATCGGACGACTCAAATGCTCGATGTTACCGACATCTCGATTAGAATTAGGTTAATCTATGCAAAGCTGCTGTTTAATTCTACCTTGAGCTAGGCGATCGCCATCATGAAGTTCCCGAATGCGGGCAATATTCTGACGACACTCATCCAAGGTGATGGCGTCGGAGGGTTAGCCCGCCGTGTTGAAGGCTTAGAAGCCCATCAATTTATTAGTTTGCTGGATTTCATCACCGCAGAATTTCAGCAATACACTCGGGCGATCGAATTTCTCAATGATAGTACCTTAGAAACCATCCTCGAAGAACTTCTCGATGCGTTTACCCTCAAGATTGGGCAAATTTTAAAGGCCCAACGCACGACGATTTTTCTTCTCGATGGCGATCGCCAACAGTTATGGTCTAAAGTCACTCTCGCGGATGGAACCTCCAAGGAACTACGGCTTCCCTCGAATGTGGGGATTCTCGGCCAAGTCGCTAGTACTGGACAAGGAGTTACAGTTGCTTCTCCTCAAGAGCATCCTTTGTTTAATAAAGAAGTGGATGAATTTTCCGGCGATCGTGTCCATAACTTGCTCTGCGCCCCCATTTTTAGTAGCAAAGATCGCCAGCAAGTCATGGCAGTTGTTCAGCTACTAAATCAGACCGATCACGAACAATTTGCCCAAGACGATCTAACCACTTTTGATAAATTTTCCGACACCATCGGCATTATTCTCGAAAGTTGTCAATCCTTTTATCGAGCTGCTCAAAATCAACGAGGTGTCGCGGCTCTCCTCAATGCAACCACCTCTCTCGGGCAAAGTTTAGACCTAGAAACCACTTTACGAACGGTCATGGATCAGGCTCGGCAACTGCTCAAGGCTGACCGTAGCACTTTATTTCTTTTGGCTGAAGAAAGTCGTGAACTTTGGACTAAAATCGCCAAAGCCGACGGCAAAACCATGATGGAAATTCGCATACCTAGTAACAAAGGAATTGCTGGATATGTTGCCTCTACGGGGAAACCCTTAAACATTTCTGATGCGTACCAAGACCCCCGTTTTGACCCCTCCACTGACCAGAAAACAGGCTATATTACTCGGAATATCCTTTGTATGCCCGTCTTCAATTCCGAAGGCATCCTCATCGGTGTCACCCAACTGATTAACAAGTATCAGGGGAGCTTCACCCGCTCCGATGAGTTTTTCATGGAAGCGTTTAATATCCAGGCAGGAATTGCCCTAGAAAATGCTCAACTCTTCCAAGATGTCAATGTTGAAAAACAATATCAAAAAGATATTCTACAAAGTCTATCTGATGCGGTTATTTCAACGGATATGCAGGGTAAAATTGTCACCATCAATGAAGCGGCATTAGAATTATTAGGATGCCCCATTAAGTCTGAAACAGGTAAATATCACCAGCGGGTTTGGGAAGAAAGTTTGATTGGCTGTTTTGTCTGGGAAGCTATCCCCATCGAAAGCCTAAAGTTTCGCCTTGAAGATAGTTTGTCTCATGCGGCACGTCATTATGTCCCCGAACAAAATGTTGTTTTAGGGATTTATACAATTTCTGAAACGAATATCCTCGATGAAACGGCTATTGAACCCGATATTGAAACCTTGGAAGAGGATATCGACAGTATCGAACTGCCACTGTATCTTTTAGCAACCCTAGAAACTGAAGAACCCGAAACCTATCGTATTTGGTACGGCAGTACCCTCAAGCATATCAAACATCCAACCCGGATTCCGAAAGCTAAAGTCTCCTCCGTCGAACGCAGTATCAATTTAACGGTAACGCCGTTAACAAACCCCGAAGGAGGTGTACGAGGGGGATTGGTGGTTCTCGAAGATATCAGCCGTGAGAAACGTATGAAAACGGCAATGTATCGCTACATGACACCCAATGTCGCTGAACAGGTGATGGCGTTGGGGGAAGATGCCTTAATGGTGGGAGAACGTAAGGATGTCACGATTCTCTTCTCCGATATTCGCGGCTATACGACGATGACGGAAAACTTTGATGCGTCGGAGGTTGTGACGCTTCTCAATCAATACTTTGAGACGATGGTTGAGGCGGTGTTTAACTTTGAAGGAACTCTCGATAAGTTCATTGGTGATGCCTTAATGGCGGTGTTTGGTGCGCCGCTTCCGCTAACAGAAAATCATGCTTGGATGGCTATTCGTGCTGCACTCGATATGCGTCGCCGTTTGGCAGAGTTTAATGAACAGCGAATTATTGAAAATCAGCCTAAAATTCGTATCGGGATTGGCATTAGTTCTGGAGAAGTTGTTTCGGGAAATATTGGTTCCCAAAAACGCATGGATTATACGGTGATTGGTGATGGGGTGAATTTAAGCGCTCGTTTAGAAAGCTTGACTAAGGAATATGGCTGCGATATTATTTTGAGTGAGTATACCTATAATCTTTGTGCCGATCGCGTCTGGGTTCGTGAGATTGATAAGATTCGCGTTAAAGGGAAGAAAAACGCGAGTAGTATTTATGAGTTAATTGATATTAGACGTAATGATTTAGATCGAGAAACGACCAAGTTTTTGCATTTGTATAAAGTGGGTCGAGAAGACTATTTAGGGCGTAATTTTGAGCAGGCGATCGCCTGTTTTGAAGCGGCATTACAACTTCGCCCGGAGGATAAACCCTCGCAAATTCTCTTAGAAACATCCCAACAGTATCTCCTCGATGAACCCCCACCAGACTGGGATGGAGTGAGAACCATGACTCATAAATAGGGCTTGCTGAAAAGAAGTGAAAAGCCTACAGCGTGAGGCTTACAAGGGTTTGGAGCTGGCGTCAAAAACCTCAAAAAAGAGGTAGAACGGGAAACTACCGTGCATCCGGAACGATATAGCAAGTGAAGGTTCGCTTAGGACAATCTTTGCCGGAAAAGGGCACGCCACTTGCGGATTGCCCCTACGTAGTTTCTGTCCTATCCATCCCT
>P_2C_Liq_1_UnCtyDRAFT_1000455_pt1 | contig 17582 bp, 11 predicted proteins | sample Pon2CUnioCityCA_2_FD_10234 | JGI IMG/M metagenome (IMG submission 10234) | reverse complement strand
AAAAAAGATGATAGTTTTGTCATACAAACCATCTTCTTTTAATTGTTTTATAATTTCACCCACTTGAGCATCCATCAATTCTACATTACTGTAATGTCTTGAAATGGTTTCTCTTGTGTCTTTATTGTCTGGTAAATAGGGTGGTACAGACACTTTATTTGGTTTTACGGTTTGTGTAGAATCTTGATGTTTCCACAACCTACTTTCGTGCGTTAATCCAAAATTAAAAACTGAAAAGAAAGGTTTGTTTTTAGGTCTGTTTCTCCAATGCGCTTTTCCATTATTTTCATCCCAAGAAGTGATGGGTGCAGCAAACTGATAATCTGTTTTTTGATTGTTTGTACAATAATATCCATCTGCTCTTAGATATTCCGTAAAACATTTTACTTGTTCTGGTATTACAGCAGCATATTGTGGAACAGGGTTTTGTTCTAAATCTTGAATGCTTGTTTTTTCATAAGCTCTTTTTCCCCAAGAAAACACGTCTTTTCCTGTTCTCATATGCATTGTTCCCAATGATGTTGGATGCATTCCTGTAATGATAGACGATCTGCTTGGACCACAAACACCCACAACTGCAAAAGCATTTTTATATACAACTGCTTCATTTGCTAATCTATCTAAATTGGGTGTTTTTGCTGTGTTATCACCATAAAAAGATAGTGTAGGACTTATATCTTCTGTTACAATCCACAGAATGTTTGGTTGTTGTACCTGAGTGTTTTTGTCTTCGGATTTTTTACATCCTACAATAAAAATAACAGCAATAGCAAAAAGCGTTAATTGTTTCATTCGATATTAATTTTTATGAATCCTCTTTGTCTTGGATTAAGTTTAAATGTTCCGTTGATAACTTTACCATTTTCCACAAAAGTATATTCGTAAGTTCCAAAAAAACCACGTCCATTTACAAAACCTTCAGCATTGGTTTTACCAACTAAATTTGTTTTCCATGCATCATGAACTAAAGAAAAATAGGCTTTTCCCATAGCTCCTAAAGATCCATCTTTATTAAAAATGTCTACTTTTTTTCGTTCATCTTTTACATATCCCCAAAATAAAAACTCGCTAACACTTGGATGACTCAAAGCAGCAATCATAAAATCTTTGGTATATTGTTCTCTAATCATTGGATCTTGTATGTCCATAGTAAATTCAGAAATGCTAATTTGCTTGCCTAAAGTTGCGTAATAACCTAATAATTCTAAAACTTTTTCTGGCGGAGTTAAATCAGATCCAATATGGCTTTGTATGCCAATTCCATCAATTTTTCCATTGGTGGCAACATCTATTCTTTTTACAAAATTATAGTACCATTCTTGTTTTTTAGTATCTAAACCACCTTTGCTAATAATTCCATATTCATTGGTAAATGCTTTTACATTAGGTTGTTTTTGCTTTAAAACTCTAAAACCATTGTAAAGTATTTCTTCTGAACCTGTAATTTTTTGCAAATCTTTATTGGTATATGCTTCGTTAACTACATCCCAATGAGAAATTTTACCTTTTGTAACGTCTAAAATAATGTTTAAATGATTGTTTATAATTTCTTTTACTTTGGTAGGATTGTCTTTATTATCTTTAATTTCTTGAGTTAGATAATTAAAACCTGGCCAAATTAAAACATGCCCTTTCACTTTATAACCATCATTAGAAAGCATTTCTAACGCTTTTAAAGTAGTTGGTCTTTTCTTTTCCCATTGCCAGGACTTAATTTTTAAATCGTTAGCCAAAACAACATGATTAAATGCCTTTTTAAAGTTTTTGTAATCTTCTGGTTTCTGTGTGATTTCTTTAGCGCTAATAGCAGTACCAAAAGGAAAAAAATGCTTTTTTAATTTTATTTGTAAAGATTTATTTGCCAGAGGTTTTCCATTTTTTGTAAACTGAACTTGAATGTTTCCTTTTCTAATGGCTTCAATTCTTTTTAGTGCATCTTTACGCCATTTAGCATCTTCTTCCATACCTCTATAAACAATTTTTGTTTTTGGTAAAGAAGATAGTTTTGTGCCCTCAGGAAAAACTTGAAAAGAGAGGTCTTTAATTAAAAATGCTTGAGGTTTAAAACCATAATGCATTACAATTGCTAAATCTTTTTTATCGATGTTGATATCTGATTGAAAAGGCACATAATAAGTTTTCCAATTAGAAGATAAACTCTGTGTAGAAACAATATTGTTTTTATAAGAAGTAGATTGTTTAAAAAGCAAATTAACTTTTGCTTCTCCAGTTTCTAAGCTTGATTTAGTGGTTTTTGCAGAAAAAGTAAGTAAAAAAACAGTTCCTTTTGATGCATTTTGCTTGTTTATAGGAATTGCAGTAGCACTTTTGTAGATAAACTGCGGTTGCGTAAGTGTTTCTATACTAAATTGGGGATTGTCTTTTTGATACGGTTTTACAAGGGTTACTTTTCCAAATTTGGCATTTGTTTTAATATACTTTAACCTTTTGTAATTGATTAAATTCTTGCCTTTTAAATCGCTTTTTTGAGAAAAAGCAACTAAAGTAAATGTAAGTGTGAAAAGTAAAAATATTTTTTTCATAATTTATAAGGTTGGTTTCCCTGTTAAATAACCAATAGAAATTAAAAATAAGTCTGTTTTTTTTAGAGTATCTGTAAAATACTCTCCTCTATTAAAAAAGCTGTGTGGTGCTCCTTCATAAAGATGTAAATCTATTCTACTTCCAACTTCTTTCATTTTTTGTTCGTATTCTTTTGATGAAACAACTGGTGTTGTTTTATCATTGGTGCCAAAAAAAACGATAGTTGGTGGTGCTCCTTTTGTAATGTTGTGTAAAGGAGAAATTTCTAAATGCCTGCCTTCCATTCGTCTAAAACCATAGCCTTTTTTACTATTATCATAAACTGGATTAAAAAGTACCAGAGCATTTGGTTTAGAGCTTATGGATAAATCTTCATTTGGTCCTTCTAAATTTTCAATATTTCCACAAGCTGCAGCTAAATGTCCACCAGCAGAACCACCACCAGCTGCAATTTTATTTGCATTTATATTTAATTTTTTCGAGTGTTTTCTAACATACCTAATCGCAGATTTTGCATCTTCTACAGCATCAAAAGGAGTGGTTTTGTGTGTGTTTCTTACTCTGTAATCTGCAGAAATTGCAATAATACCTCTAGAGGCTAAATATCTTGCTTGTCTTTGAAAAGCTTTGTAGTTTCCACCATTCCAACCTCCACCATGAAAAAACACAATACAGTTATAGGTTTTTGTACTATCAAAACCTAAAGGTTTGTAAATATGTAATTTTAAATTTACAGTATCTATTTTTTTATAAGTGATACTTTCTGGCTGTATTTTAACACCATCATTCTGAGCATAATTGCTGAAACCAACTAAAAAAGCAATAATAAATATTGTACTTTTCATAGGTTAAAAATTAGATTTCCAACTATTTAATTCTTTCAATAATTGTACCGTTAATTGAGGTTTGCTTTTAGATAAATCATTTTTTTCTGATGGATCTTCAGCAATATTGTACAATTCTGTTCTGCCTTCTTTATACCAATTAATCAATTTATAATCTCCTTTTCTAATTGCAGAAGATTTGGTGTCACCTGTATTTACGGGTCTTGCTTTAGATGAATGCCAAAAAACAGTTCTATCATTCCAAACTTCTTTGTTTTGTAAAACAGGTAAAAAACTTTTTCCGTTTGTTTTTAAATCTTTATTTGCGGTAATATCTAGTAAAGTGGGAAAAACATCCATCAACATTACTAAAGATGTATTGTCGGTTTTTGGTTGAAGTTGATTGGGCCATTTTACAAATAAAGGAATTTTAATACCACCATCATACAACCAACCTTTACCTGCTCTTAAAGGATAATTAGAGGTTGCTAAATCTCGTTTTTTTGTTCCGTCATTAGACAAACCACCATGATCTGAAGAAAACACGATAATCGTATTATCATCTATATTTAAATCTTTTAAAACTTGTAAAAGTTTTCCAACATTTTCATCCATAGTTTCTACCATAGCTGCATATTTTGGATGATTTTGACGCATTTTTGTTCTTCCTGTACCTTCTTTTATAAATTCAGGTTGATTGCTGAAATCGAAATTTTTTATTTCTTTCTTATTTCTTTTAATGTCTTTTTCTTTTGCTTCTAAAGGTTGATGAACAGCATAAAAAGAAAACATTGCCATAAATGGTTTGTTGGGTTCTCTATTTTTAATGTACTTAGCAACATTGTTAGTCATTACATCCATTAAATAATCACCTTCTTTGCTTACTTCATCTACATCTGGAATTGGAGATTTTTTAGATTTTCCATTTCCTCTTTTTGATACGTTAAAAGGATAGTGAAAACTAATAGGCGAACCTGCATGACCAGCTGCAAAACTATAATCGTAACCAAATTCTTTTAAACTGTTTTTATCACCTAAATGCCATTTACCAAAATATGCGGTTTGGTAACCTGCATTTTTAATGTTTTTTACAAAATTTTTGTTGTCTGTAACATCTGTCATTTTAAAACCATCATCAGGTACGTCTCCATTTTTTACTGGATAATTACCTGTCATCATTGCATATCTAGAAGGCACACATCTTGGGTAATTGGCATACGCATTATTAAAAACTATAGATTCAGATGCTAGTTTATCAATATTTGAAGTTTGGTAAATTTTAGAACCATTTGTACTTAAATCATGATAGCCTAAATCGTCTACATGAATAATTAAAATGTTAGGTTTTTTTGCAAAAGTTGCAGTGCTATTTGTTTTAGAATCTTTTGTAATCACTTTAGACTTGCAAGAAATTACAAGAAATATAGCAGCAAATACTATGATAGATTTAATGATTTTCATGGTTATTTTTTATTCGATTCTAGTACATTTTTTATAACATCAAAAGCAGGTGTTGGTTCAAAATTTTCATCATAAATAGATTGAAAAATACCTGTTCCTTTTTTTACACGTTCGCCAACATCCCAAAGGTTTAGGGTTACTTCTCCATTTTTGCTTTTTTCTACTAAAACGTCTATTATTTTTTGATAAACTTCTTTCTGAATAAGACGTTCTTGTTTTTTTTCTGATAACATTTTATTAGGCACTAAATAGTCTAATTCTGTAATATGAAAAGCTAAATTATTTTGATGCGACCAATCTATTAAATCGCCTAATTTTTGCATCATTTTATCAGTATTATCAACAAAATCTTTACGTTTTACACCTAATAATAAATGCGCTTGCCATCCAATACCATCAACTCTATATCCTTTAGACCTTATGTATAAAATTGTTTCTTTTACTTTGTTCCACATTACATCATCTAAACCAGCATTTTGGTTGTAAACCAATTGTAAATTTGGAGCGTGTTTTGTGGCAATTTCAAAAGCTTTTAAAATATATTTCGGAAATCCTTTTTCATCTAAACCAATTTTTAACCAAGGGTTTTCCCATTTGTTTGTTCCTGGTTTGGGGCCAAACCAGTTTCCGTTTGCTAAAATTGTTTCGTTTACAACATCCATCCAAATAACGGAAGGCTCGTTGTTAAATTTTTTTGCAAAAGCTGTAGTAAACTCAATTAAATTTGTTTCTAATTCTTGGGCGGTTCTATGGTCTTGTTTTGCCCATTTAGAGGCTTNNGGACTTATAGGCCCATGTAATCTAACAGCTAATTTGTTTGTGTTTGCAAAGTTTATAAAATCATCAATTAATGCCCAATTCCATTTATTCGGTTGTGGATGAATTCTACTTTGTTTAGCAGCGTTTGCAGGTGTTAAATATTTAAAATTTTTTAAATAAAGAGTTTCTTTTTTGGTATTTAATTCATAATGATTTAAAGTTGCTCCAACTAAAACGTGTTTCTTATTGTATACAATTTTTCCTTTTTTATCTATAACAGATTTTGTTTTGCATCCAAAGAAAACAAAAGCCATTAACCATAGACATAAAAAAGATTTGAATACATTCATTTACAAATTTGTTATTTTTTAATTATTTTTTTAAAATGAATTCCTTTATTAGACTTTATTTTTACAAGATAAACACCAGATTTTAAGGTGATTAATTCTATTGTGTTTTCTGTTAATTGATTTGTTTGATACACTAAAGCTCCTGTGATACTATAAATAGAAACTGATTCTATATCATTTTTAGATTGAATAAATATTTTGTTTCCAACTGGGTTAGGGTAAATAGAAACGGTTTCGTTTAATTGATTATTTACTGAAAGTCCTGGAGTCACAACTTCAATTACAGAAATAGAAAACTCTTTAATATTTACGATTCCTGTTGTACTGTTATTTAATGTTTTTATATTATTACTGCCTTCAGAAACACCAGAAACGTAAGGTTTGTCAGAATAATACTGTGTTATGTTTCTATCACCAGTAAAACTGAAAAGGTTATTTACATCTAAAGAAGAAAAAGTAGTATTACTCGTATTAAAGATTAATAGAGTTTCTTTTTCATCACTTTTAAACTTTAAACCATATAAAGATTTTATATTATTTACAGAAATAGGGTTGTTGGTAAAGTTTATTTTTTGCATTTCTGTCATTTCTGCAGAAGCTTGCATCAATAATTTTGAAGCAATACCAACAGGTGCCAAAAGCATTGGGTTTTGCACTTTTATAACTGTATTATCTGATATGTAATGAAAATCTAATTGAGTTACTCTATCACCTCTATTTAACCAACTATAGTTTAGTGCAATATATCTTACAGCATCTGCCCAAGTTCCGTCTGCAATACCTTTTACTTCTCCAAATTCGGTATACCAAACATCAAAGTTATTTGGTACTAAATTGTAATCTGCTTGTTTGTCTATTGGATATTGGATACCTTCTGCTATAGCTACTTTTGCAGAAGTATTACTATTAATAACAGTTTGTACACCATAATTATCGTTTAAATAATGGTGCTGTGTTACAGCCTCAATATCTTGTGCTAAAGTTGCAAATTCTGAATTGTTTTGAAGATTATTAAAAATAGTGTTATTCCAACGTTCTCTTGTAGAGTTTCCATTACCGATTTTTGTTGTTGTAATCGCAAATTTTATATTGGGGTAAACTGTTTTAATTTGTGAAACAATCTCTTTACAATGTCTTAAATAAAATAAAGCATTAATATCTGTAGCGTCTTTTTTATTTGTTGATTGATAAGGTGCATTCGTATTTGGATTCCAGCCAGAATAGAAAAATCCATTTTCTTCAACTATTTGATAATTACCACTTTCAATGTTACCGAAGTAAAATTCGTTACCCAATTCTACTGCATAAGGTTCTTTACCCTGTGCAACAAAAGAATCAATTGCGTCAATCATATCAGCAATTTTTAAATTTAGAGTGGCATCACTTTTTAAAACTTGTTCACTAGCATTAACACTTACACCTGTTGTTGGTGTAGGTCTTGCCATATTAACCACGTAAATTACTTTGGTTCTTGTTGGTAAAGCATTTAAAAATGTGGGTATAGTTACAACCTCTTTATTTCCCCAATTTTTGTCTGTATTCTCTAAAAATTGACCTGTTCTCCAATCCCAGTAATTTGCTTGTGTTCCACCAGGATAACGCACCACATCTGGATTCATTTCTGAAACCAGGTTTATAAATGAATTGTCTGTGTACCAAGTTCCATTACCTGAACGCCTATTAAATCCAATATTAAGGTTTGTAATATTTCTAACTTCTGAGTCTAATGAAGTAGACATTGTTTGCCCTTTATTGCTAAAGGGAAATAGCATAGTTACAATTAAAAAAAAAAGTATTTTTTTAAGAATCATTTTTCGTTATTGAATTTAATTAATTCTTATTTTTTTTCTTCTTTTTTGAAAATTTCGGATTTGTTTTCATAATTTGAAGACGCTCTTTTATCAAGAACTCTTTTTTCCAATTTTTTAAAAGTGCAAAAAGTTCTGCTGTTTTTTTGGGTTCTTTTTTAGAAAGATCATTGGTTTCGCTAATGTCTTCTTTTAGGTTGTACACTTCTACAATATCTTTTTCAAAAAAGTGAATTAGTTTATAATCTCCAGACCTAACAACACTCGCTTTAGAGTCTCCAGTACTATGTGGTCTTGCTTTTTTAGAATGCCAAAACACAGTTCTGTTTTCCCAAGAGTCTTTGTTTTTTAAAACCTTTTTGTAGCTTTTTCCATCCACATCAAAACCTTTTTTATTAATGGCTAAATCTAATAAAGTTGGAAAAATATCCATCCCTAAAACAATCGACTTTCTGTCTTGTCTTGGTTTTAATTCTTGAGACCATTTTATAAATAAAGGCACTCTAATTCCACCTTCATATAAATGCCCTTTACCTGCTTTTAAAGGTAAGTTTGTAGTTGCTAAATGGCGCTCTCCTTTGTGACCATCATTAGACAAACCACCATGATCAGATGAAAACACAATGATTGTATTTTTATCAATATTCATATCTTTTAACGTCTGTAATAAACGTCCTACATTTTCATCTACATTTTCTACCATTCCTGCATAACCAGCATCATCTTGTCGCATTTTTCTGCGCCCTTCACCTTCTTTTATATATTCTGGAGTAGTACCAAAATTGATGTTTTTTAGTTGCTTTTTATTTCTTGCTTCGTCTTCTGGTTTTGCCTCAATAGGTGTATGTACTGCATAGTATGCCAAAACAGCTAAAAATGGTTTGTCTTTTGGATTTTGTTTGATGAATTTTATGGTTTCAGAAGTCATCATATCACTTATATAATCACCTTCTTTACCTTCTTCTTTTACGTCTGGTACATTATATTTTGCAGGTTTACCATTTTTTTGTGTATTAAATGGATAAAATCTGCTTCCAACACCACCAGCTTCACCAGCTGCATAAATATGATTAAAACCGTATTTATTTGGTGCACTTGCACCTTTACCTAAATGCCATTTACCTACATAAGAGGTATTGTAACCTGCTTTTTTAAATTGTTTGATAAAGTTTTTATCTTCTGGGATTCCTCCTAAATAGCCTTTATTTTCATTAACAGGATAGGTTGCTGTAATCATACCATATCTAGATGGTGTACATCTTGGGTAACTACTGTATGCATTTGTAAAAGAAACTGATTCTTTTGCTAATTGATCTATTTCTGGAGTGTCATATAATTGTGAACCCGTAAAACTTAAATCGTGATAACCCAAATCATCTGTATGAATAATTAAGATATTAGGTTTTTGTTGCCCATAAACAATAGCTGCAAAGCAAAAAAAGATAAAAAATGAGATGTTTTTCATAGGTGTGTTTTCTTAGTATTTCACAAATTATACCAAACAATAATTTTTATTTGGTTAAGTGTGCTTTTAACTTGCTTTTTAAATCATTTACAACTGTTTTATATGATGCGTCTTTTACAAAGTTTTTGGTTTCTAAAGGATCATTTTTATAATCATACAACTCACGTCCTACAATATTTTCACCTTTATAATTTTTATAACTTCTGTAATTATCACCATGCCACTCTGTATATCTGTATCTATCTGTTCTTATTGAATACCCCATTCTAGAACCTCTTTTATACTGATGATATGCATAATCCATTTCTATATTTGTAGACGGATTTGCGTCTAACAAGTTCACCAAAGATTTACCATCTGTTTGTGGATGTTGTTGCACACCTGCTAAATCGAAAATTGTTGGAAATAAATCTACCAAATTAACAGGATGACTACTTTTTTGATTTTTTGCAACTCCTGGACCTGCAAACATGAAAGGAATTCTTGTAGCTTGTTCAAAATTAGAATGTTTACACCATTCTGTGTGATCTCCTAAATGAAAACCATGATCTCCCCAAAGAACTATTAAAGTATTATCTAAAATACTTCTTCTTTCTAAATCGTCTAACAATTTACCAATTTGTGCATCTATGTAAGAAATACAAGCCATATATCCATGAATTAATTCACGTTGTTTTGCTTCTGGTATTTTGTCTCCAATTTTAAGTTTGCTATCAATGTCAGAAAAAGCTCTAATTTCTCCAAAAGAGTGGTATGCTAATTTAGGAGTACCATCTGCTAATTGTTGAAAAGGTGCTAAATCAATTTTATCTCTATCATATAAATCCCAATATTTTTTTGGTGCCACAAAAGGTAAATGTGGTTTTTGGTATCCTACCGCTAAAAACCAAGGTTTATTTCCGTTTTCTAATGTTTCTAATTGTTTTAATGCAGTTTGTGTAAAAAGTCCATCATTATAAGCTTCATCACTTACATTAGCACTTTCTGTACTTGGTTTTAATCTATTAAACACATATTTTCTTATTTTACCTCTTTTTAAACCTTTCGCTTCTGCTTCAGCAACTAATTTTGCCATTTTTTTCTTAGTTTCTGGGTTTTGGTAAAAATTCATAGCAGGTTCTCCATATGCAGCATCAAAGTTGGTTGGCATTACATGAGGTATACTCCATGTTTTACCATCATGACCAGCTGCAGCAGATGGAATGTGATAAATTTTACCTGTTCCTGTACTTTCATAACCTTGGTTAATTAAGTGTTCTGGCATAGAAACTAAATCTGGATTCGATTCTCTAAAATCGGTATGTAAATCCCAAACTTTGTTGGTGTCTGGGTTTGTACCTGTCATAACACTTGCTCTAGAAGCACCACAAACAGCATATTGTACAAGTGCGTTGGTAAATGTCATCCCCATTTCTGCAAGCCTATCAAAATTTGGAGTTTTCATTTGACTTTCTCCATAATTTGATAAAAGAGGTTTTAAATCGTCAATAGCTATAAAAAGGATGTTTTTCTTTTTACCGTTAATAACAGTATTTTTTTCGGTTGAAGTTACTTTTTTTGAGCTTGTTTGTTGAGTTTTACATCCAGCTACGGTTGCAAAAGCAATGGCTACTAGTATAGTTAATTTTACTTTCATCTTATAAGGATTTATATACTGCTATATATGTTGTATTTTAAAGTTCGAATTTACCAGGTAAAGAGTTGATGTAAGAATTTAATTCTGCTTTTAATTCTTTTAATTTATCTGCATATTTTGGATCGTTTATCAGATTGTTTTTCTCCTGTGGATCATTTTTTAAGTCATATAATTGATCTGGTTCTGTAAAATGAGGATGATTCATATATGCATTGTGTTCTGCACCACCACCACCAGGTACCATTTCTAACTGTCCATAAGGAGCTTTAGGGTCATCTGAAATAGCATGTTCACCAAAAGACTCTCTAAACTTAGTGTATTTTGCTAAAGTATCTTTACGTTGCTCTAGCGTAAAATTTGTAGCCCATTTTGGATATCTAACAGCATAGTATTTAAAACCATCTTTAACAACTGCTCTTGCATACCCTAATTCGTGATAAAAAGAAGTTCTACCTTTATACTCTTTACCCTCTAAAGCAGGTTTAAAGCTTTTTCCATCAAAATCATCATCTTTTGGGTTGCCTGCAAAATCTAATAAAGTGGGTAAGAAATCTACATTAGAAACAGCCGCTTTTAATGAGTTACCTACTTTAAAGCCACCTTTTTTCCAAATAAAGGCTTGTGAGTTTACACCACCTTCATATAAGGTTCCTTTAAAATCTTGACCATGGTCATTAAAAAATACAACAATCGTTTTGTCTATCACACCTTCGTCTTCTAATTTTTTAAATAAGGCTCCTACAGCATCATCTAACCATAAAATATTTTCTTTGTTTTTATTTTCTAAACCAGCTTCTTTAATTCTGTTTTTAATAGATTCTACAGGAGGTTGAGGTAACACAGTTGGTGCTTTTTCTAAAATTCCTTTGGGTGTTATTCTTCTATCTGCTTGCCAAGAAAGTTCTGGTTTTAAAGGTGCATGTGGTAAGGTAGATGCTATGTATAACATAAAAGGTTTGCCTTTATACTTGTCTATAAATTCTACACCACCTTCTGCAATCCAATCCATGTTTTGGTAAGCTAAAGCTCTTATACCTAGCCAATTTGGATTGTTATGGTATAATTTATCTGCATAATCAAATCCTGATTTTTTAATGTCTTTTTGTAATTCTCTATATCTATATTCTAAACCTTCTTTTACTTTTGGGTCAAAAGGATCTGCATCTAAAGCTGGTTTTTCTCCACCATCACCTACTTGAGATAAGCTTTCTATAATATGATTTTTACCAACAAAACCAGTTTTATAGCCTAAGTCTTGGAAGTAGGTGCCCATAGTTTTCTCTCCAGGTACAATATATGCATTCCATTGTATTACAGTTTGTTCATCATTTTTCTCTGTAAAACCTTTGAAAGCTTCGTTTGTAGCTCTACTTGCGTAATTACCTGTTAAAGTATTGTATCTACTAGGTGTACAAACAGGAGAAACTACTTTCATGTTTTCTAACCAAACACCTTCTTTTGCTAATTTGTCTAGAGTAGGGGTTAAGTTTAATGGTTTTCCATCTTCATCTTTACCTTGTGGAGTATTGTTAAACATCCAAGGATACATATCATCAGCAATAAAAAAGATAACATTTGGTTTTTTGCTTTCGTTTTTAGTTTCTGATGTTTTTTGATTGTCTGGTTTGCAGTTTGACAATAATAGAATTGCAAAAATTATATAAACAGATTTTAAAAAGAAGTGTTTCATAGTTAAAAATAATTAATAAGGTAAAAGTACCCTTACACTTTAAAAAATAGGTTTATTCAGCATCTTAAAAGGTTTAGATATCGTCAAATTTACTATGTAGACTGGGTTTGTTCTTAAAAAAGGATTAAATTTGTTAGCACTGCTAAATATAATTTAAGTAACAAATGAGAAGTATTCTATTAGTTTTATTGGTTTTTATAAGTTGTAATTCAAAAAGTTGTAATTCAAAAAAAAACTTACATAAAAGCGATGCTGAAAATAAATATAACACTTCTGTTGTGGAAACTAATGGAGCGCTTTCTATAAAAGGTAACAAAGTTGTAAATAATAAAGGTACTGAGGTTAGTTTTGCTGGTAATAGTTTGTTTTGGTCTAATAATTATTACAGAGGAAATGGGTTTTACAACAAACATGTTATCAGTAGTTTAAAAGAAAATTGGAATTCAGAAATTATTAGAATTCCTATGACAGCAGATCCAGATATACATGATAGTTATCTTTTTGATAAAGAAACCAATCAAACCAAATTAGAAAAAGTTGTAGATGCTTGTTTAGAGTTAGGGTTGTATGTAATTATAGATTGGCATAGCCATAAAGCAGAAGATAACGAACAAGAAGCCATTACTTTTTTTACAGAAATGGCAAAAAAATACGGGCATCATCCAAATATTATTTACGAAATTTATAACGAACCTTTAAAAGTTTCTTGGGATGATGTTATAAAACCTTATGCAATAAGTGTTATTGCAGCTATCAGAAAAATAGATCCAGACAATATTATAGTTGTGGGAACTCCACATTGGTCTCAAGATGTTGATAATGCTTCAGAAAACCCGATAGTTGGATATAAAAACATTGCCTATACATTACATTTTTATGCAGCTTCTCACGAAAAATGGTTAATGAATAAAGCACAAAAAGCATTAGATAATGGTGTTGCTTTAATTGTTACAGAATGGGGCAGTGTAGAGGCAGATGGTGGTGGAGAAGTAGACCCATTATCTACTAAATTATGGATGGATTTTATGAAGAAAAATAAACTAACGCACTGTAATTGGTCCATAAACAATAAGGATGAAGGTGCATCTGCATTAAAACCAAATACAAGTACAGATGGCAATTGGCCTGATGATGATTTGACAGTTTCTGGTAAATTAGCTAAGAAGTATATTTCTTCTTGGACTAATTAATACTTAACTTACTTTAAAACCTCATGCTCTAATTTAACAGGTGTAGTTCCTTTAAAAGGAATACTTCTTGTCAAAGCATCAACTACAGCTTTTTGTGAGAATTTATCTAAGCTATAAGCATTAATACCTATGTAAGCGTTTTCAAAATAGAAACTTACGTAATAAGGATTGCTATAAGAAACTGCTATAATTTTATCTTGAGGTAACATTCCCATTGTCCAAACACCTAAAGCTTCTTTATCTTTTAAAAGTGATGCTCCTAAAGGGTTAAAATAACGGTTCTCGAAAGCCACTAAAACTTTATCATATTTATCAAAAAAGTTTAGTTTTTCTCCCCAGTCTAAAAAGCTAGGGTTGTGTAGAATGGTATCTACTTCAAACCCTTTGTTTTGCAATAATTTTTGAGTGAATTGTAAATCCTTACTTCTGTTTTCATGACTAATGTTTACAATTGCTATTCTTTTATTTTCTGATACTTTTAAAGGGATTTTAGATTTGTCTGTTAACAATGTAACAGCATTATTTGCAATATCTTGAGCGTCTTTCTGAATGGTTTTATTTTCATCTTCTGAAATTGCGTAAAAAATGTTTTTTTTCTTTTTTAATAAGCCATATTGCTCACGAACTCCCCAAATTCTTTCCACAGCATCATCTAAACGAGACATTGGTATATCTCCTCGTTTTATACGAACTTCTAAAGAATCCATAAATTTTAAAGTTGGCCACAAAACCATATCAACACCAGCCTTAAAAGCAGCTAATGAAGTTTCTATTTCGTTCTTATAATAACCAGCTGCACCTCCCATGTTTAAGGCATCAGACATAATTACACCATTGAATTTCATTTTTTTCTTTAAAAGCCCAACCATTAGTTCTTCTGATAAAGAAGCAGGTAATAAAACTCCGTTTTTAGTTTCTTTTTGATACGCAGGAAAACGAATATGGCCCACCATAATACAAGGCGTTCCATTATTAATCATTTTTTGATAAATAGTACCAAAAGTTTTATTCCATTCAGAAATCGATAAATTGTTTGCAGAGGTTATTAAATGCTGATTTTTAATCGTAGCACCATCACCAGGAAAATGTTTTATGGTAGCAACAACACCTTGTGCACTCATTCCTTCAATTTGCGATTTTAATAGTGGATATGCTCTAGTTGCATCATCTGAAATAGCACGTTCAATTACTAAGTCTTGTAGAGGATTCATGTTTAAATCTACTAAAGGATGTAACAACCAATTGATACCAATTGAATTTGATTCTTTAGCAACTGCATTACCAAACTTGTAAGCCAAATCTTTTTGATTTGCAGCACCTAAAGCCATTTCTGAAGGCATATTTGTAAATTCATTATAAATACTTCCAACACCTCTTTCAAAATCTTCTGTAACAATCATTGGGTATTTAGAGGCATTCTCATAATCTGCAATAGCATTTTTTATGGTTGGAATTACTTGCTCTCTTGGAGGTGTAAAAAGAAAATCCCAATAAGGCACAAAAATTCCACCAATTGGATATTTTTCCATCATGTTTTCAATAGAACCAAATTTTGCTACCTGCGTTTTATGAAACGCTCTTACAATCATGGTTTGTCCAATTTTTTCTCTTATGGATAAACTTTTCCAAGAATTATCTTTTGGGGTAAAGTTGTAAGAAATTGCATCTGGTAATTGATGTTCTTTGGGTTTGTTACAACTAATAATAGTAACGCAAAACGTTACTATTATTAGAAAAATTGATATGTTAGTTTTCATGTTTTATTTTACTTCTTGAGTTTTAAAAAATGCAATTGCTTGTGCTTTTAACTCTGCTTTTATTGTTTTGTAAGCTTCTTCTTTTGCTAAATTCTTTGTTTCCTGTGGATCTTTTTCATAATCATATAGTTCTTCAGCATCCACTAAATCAGCATCAAAAGGTTGATTTGTTCTAAAGTTACCTTTCATCCAAATTGTGTAACGATGTGTTTCATTTCTAAAAGTATAACCCATTTTATCTTTTTCTCTTGGAAACTGGCTTACAGCAAAATCTTTTACTTTTTCTACTTTGCCTTCCAACAGAGGAACTAAACTAACTCCGTCTAAATTTCCAGGAGATTTTACACTTGCCAATTCTAACAAAGTAGGGTAAACATCTACAAATTCGGTTGGAGCATTCGATCTTCCAATTTTATCTTTTCCTGCAGAAAAAATTAATGGAGATCTTGTAGATTGCTCGTAATTTGTGTGTTTACAATACATATTATGGTCACCTAAATGCCAACCATGGTCACCCCAAAGTACAATTACAGTGTTTTCTCTTAAACCTAATTGGTCTAACTGGTCTATCACCAAACCAATTTGTGCATCAATAAAAGAAACACTTGCATAATAACCTTGTATTAATTTTCTTTGATCTTCTTTAGGAATTGGCACACTATAATCTTTTGGAAAATTTACATAACCACCTCTTAATTCCCAACTTGGTTGTGTTGCATAATAAGGTGCACCTTCTGGGTCTTTTTGGTATTCTGGAAGCGAAATTGTTTCTATTGGGTACATATCCCAATATTTTTTGGGAACTACAAAAGGTAAATGAGGTTTGTGAAAACCAGTTGCTAAAAAGAAAGGTTTTTGCTGTTTTGCAAATTTTCTTAATAATAAATTACTTCTTGCAGCCACCATTCCATCTACAGTTTTACTGTCAGGAATATTTAAAACTTCATAAGAAACTTTGGTAGTTTCTTTTACATATTCTTTATTTTTTCTTTTGATTCTTGCATATTTATGTGTCCATGAAATAGAATCGTTTTGTTTATCAACAGATCTAAAATCGAAAATTTTACCAACAGGAGCTGTTTCATACCCATTTTGTTTGAAAAATTGAGGCATGGTAACAATATCAGGATTTATACTTCTAATGTGAGTTTTTAAATCCCAAATTTTTGTATAATCTGGTCTTTTCCCTGTTAAAATGCTTGCTCTAGAAGGCCCACAAACCGCTTGCTGACAATGGTTGTTCTCTAAAACAAAACCATTGGCTGCTAACTTATCGATATTCGGAGTTTTTACAACCGTATTTCCATAAGCGCCCAAAATTGGTTTTAAATCATCGACAGCTATAAATAAAACATTCTTTGGTTGTTTAGTTTCTTTTTTTGTTGATTTTGATACTCCTTTACAAGCAACAAAAAACAGTGTAAAAGTAAAAATGTAAAAGATTTTAGTTTTATAATTTTTCATTTAATATTTTTTTTAAACACTTTGCAAGGTTTCATAACCTTGCAAAGTGTTGATTTTATACTAAAGTAATTTCTACTGAGTGATTTTTACCATCATTAAAAATAGGAGCGATATTACCTTCTATTTTCTTGCCATCAACCATCATAGATTTGTATCCTTTAGAAACATTATTTGGATTTTTTACTGTAATATTATAGGTTGCATTTCTAAACTTTCTAACGGCTGTAAAACCATCCCAAGATTTTGGTATACAGGGATCTATAATTAAACCTTTGTGGTCTGGACGAACGCCCATTATATATTTTGATGCTGCTTGATATGTCCAAGAAGAAGTGCCAGATAACCAAGAATTTCTTGCCATACCAAACTGTGGATGCTCATCTCCTAAAATATTTTGAGGATAGCAATATGGATCACACTCAAAAGTGTCTATAATATCATTTTTAGAAGCAGGATTTATTTGATTGTAGTATTGAAAAGCTCTGTCTCCATTACCCATCATTGTTTCTGCAATCATTACCCAAGGATTTGAATGTAAGAAAATACCACCATTTTCTTTGGCTCCTGGAGGATAAGTAGAAACACCACCTATACTTTCATCATAACCATTATAACCAGGATAACTTAACTTAAT
>P_2C_Liq_1_UnCtyDRAFT_1000454_pt1 | contig 17626 bp, 19 predicted proteins | sample Pon2CUnioCityCA_2_FD_10234 | JGI IMG/M metagenome (IMG submission 10234) | reverse complement strand
CCCGAACAGCTTGCCCGAGATCTTTACAGGCGCGCGCGTTGCGATGGGCGTGTGCTGGGGAACAGTTGTTGCGGCAGAACTTGTCGCCGCTGAAAAAGGCGCAGGCATGATGATCATGGTCGCCTCACGCTTTCAGCTGACAGATATTGTGATCATGGGCATCATTCTGATCGGGATCATCGGCTACGGCATCGACATCCTGATGCGGATCGGCGAGCGCTACCTTGTCCCGTGGAAGGGCCGCTCTTAACGCTCCCCCCGCATAAACAAAAAGCGCCCGCATCTGGCGGGCGCTTTCCGTTTGAGACCCCTGCAACACACCGAGGGAACAGTGCAGCAGGGGAACCCGTTAGACTTAGAAGCTCAACACAAGCGAAACGCCGATTGTGTTGTCTGTCGACTTCAGGCCACCGGCAGGCGCCGAATTATAGTCGGTGCGGTAGCTGAGGCGCGTTGACAGCGTGTCTGTCATCTTGAAGTTCAGACCCGCGTCATTTGACACAATCGTGTTGGCGCTTGAGCCAAGCACATCCGTATCCATGGTAAACGACATGGTATGGTTAAACGCATAGTAGTAGCGCGACGAGACAATGAACCCGAGTTCTGTGTCACTGGTACCTGTGATGTCGCTGATATAGCGCGCACCCGGGCCAGCCTGAACACGCCATGTGGTCTGCTCGGTGTTGATAAAACGGTAGCCGAAGCCTGCGCCAAGGAACGCGTCTTTCTCGTCACCCGCCAAAGGCGNACCCGCAGCATCGGTCAGGAAGCCATCGTACTCATAGCGCGCAAGACCAAAGGCATAGGCTTTGTCGTTGAAGTAGCGGCTGCCCTCATANGTCGCAAAAAGCGTCTCTTCGCTCTTCGCACCGTTTGANTCGCCATATTCAATCGCAAAGCCCAACTGGTGGTTCCAGTCGCCAACGCCGTAGCTGACACGGCCAGCGCCAGAGACTTCACCTGTGTCAGTGTTACCTGATGCACCTGAAGCCGACAGCGCAAAAGAGCCGCGCCAGCCTTGCACAACGCCTGTTGGGCCAAAGCGCTCGTTGTCATTTGCGCGGTCCAGATCGTCCTGCGCCGCTTCGGTGATATCATCAATCTGGTCGTTGAGGTCTTCAATGCCGGTCAACGCGCTCTGCGCCAAAAGGGGTGAGGCCATCAGAAGCGCCAATGAAGATACGGCCGCCAGTTTAAATGTCTTGTTCATGGGTCATTCCTTTCCCAATTCGAGGTTTCAGCCCGTGGCGGAATTGCCAAAGGCCAGAAGCATCTCTGCTGGGATTGGTATAAAACCCGAGATTTCGTGAGTGAAATTCAGATTATTTATGCTTGAAACGAGTATTTAGAATTTGTAATTCAATGCCCGCTATCATCCTCGTAATCTTCCATGTTGCCGATGTGGCCCACGTCAATTTCCTGTTCAATTTCAGCCGCTTGCACGACACCCGCCAAAGCCGCTTTTGCACGCATCGCGATATCTTCATCCAGATCATCGCGCCAAACCACCCACGAAGGGTACTCAAACCGCGGCGCATCGGCCACAATATGCAAAATCCCTGCGTCAACGCGGCGCTTCACAGCCCGCGCCGGCAGGTAAGCAACACCGCGCCTGTTCGCAATAAAGTCGGCCGCCAGCGCCCCAAGGCCCAGTGTCAGCCCCGAATTGGTAAGATGTGGCAGCGCAATCGCGTGGGCATGGGTAAACTCTGGCCCCCAATCCACAAAGGCATAGCCCTCAGGGCTGTGCACATCAGCCCCCGCATAAGACGCAACCATGATCAGCTCGTCTTCAAGCGCCTTCTCCACAACCAGCCCCGGCCGAAGCTGTGGCGTATAAAGAAGTGCAGCCTGCACGACCCCTTCCACAAGAAACCGTGTGATACGGTCGGTCATCCCAAGTTCTGTACGAATGCTCAGCTCGGGCATCTCCCGTTGCAGCGCGTCAATCCAGCGAAAGCCCAAGCGCGGCCAGAGCGAGTACTGCCCACCAATCGAGAGCGCCTTTGAGTAGCCTTCAGGGATGGCAATCTGTTGGCGCGCCTCTTCCCAGATTTTGAGCAAGCTCAGCGCATAGCGCTCAAACTGCTCACCCGCTGGCGTCAGCAAAGCGCCCGCCTTAGAGCGAATAAACAGCGGGTGCCCCAAGCTCTCCTCCAGCCGCTGGATGCGGAGGCTAACGGCTGATTGCGTCACATAAAGCCTGTCACAGGCGGCCACAAACGAGCCTGTGTTTGCCACTTCGACAAAGGTTTTGATGAGGGTGATATCCATTGGCCAAACATTCCAAATACTCGTTACATTCATAATTCTTATTCGTTTTTCTGTTGTCTGGCCATGGCCTATAGCTCTGCAAGACAAAGTCGGGTGCTGCATGGCGACCCCCAGGACCCCACCAGGCGCAGCGCTTGGCTTTGTCACCCACCCCCGACATGGAGTTTTACCAATGACCAAAGTTATGATTTCAGCTCTCCTCGTAGCCACAGTCGCGCTCTCGGGCTGCTCGACCAACCAAGTCATCGACAACACAGTCGGGGCCGCTGGCTTTGTCACCAAAACCGCCGTCAAAGGCGCTGTTGGCGCGGGGAAATTCGCAGCCAAATCCGTACGCGGCTCATCCACCGAAGAGTGATAAAGCCCCGAAACAGGAGAGTGACATGACATATAAAATATTCATTGGTGCCATCATCGGAGCTGCTGCGGCGGCGACTGCCCTATCTGTTTTCCTCGACATCCCCTTCGAAGATGAAAGCACATGCGCTCAAAACAGGGCCTGCCAGCCACCGAAGGTGACCACAGCGCCAATCACCAGTTGATCCGCCCGCGCGCGTCGCTAAGTTGGCCCGCATGGACACGCGCGCACAAAGCTTTCTCACCTCTCTTTTCAATGCGGCCATTGCCGCCGCCGACCCGCTCAAAGCGCTCGCGGCGGCTCTGCCTGCGCCGCCCAAGGGTCGCACCGTTGTCATCGGCGCTGGCAAGGGCGCGGCCCAAATGGCCCAAGCCCTTGAGCAGCTTTGGCCAACACCCCTGACAGGCACAGTTGTAACCCGCTACGGCTTTGCCGCACCCACAGACCACATCAGAGTGCTGGAAGCCGCACACCCTGTCCCCGACGCGGCGGGCCTTGCCGCCACAGATGCGCTCTTCGCCGAGATAACCGACCTGACAGAAGACGACCTCGTAATCGCTCTTATCTGCGGCGGCGGCTCCTCGCTTCTGGCCGCGCCGGCAGAGGGCCTCACCCTTGAAGACGAGCAAGCGCTGAACGAAGCTTTGCTGGCCTCGGGTGCACCCATCGGCGCGATGAATGCGATCCGCAAGATGACGAGCCGCGCCAAAGGCGGCCGCCTCGCCGCAGCCACCCGTGCGCGCGTGGTCAGCCTTGTTGTCTCCGATGTTCCGGGAGATGATCCGGCTCAGGTGGCCTCTGGCCCCACGGTTCCTTGCCGCTCGAGCCGCGCCGAGGCGCTCGCAGCCGTCGCCACATACAAGATTGCCCTCCCCGCGCGCATCGCCAGCTTTCTCGCCACAGCGCCCGCGCCGCCTGCCCCTGCAGACCCTGCCTTTGCAGGCAACGACGTCCGCGTGGTTGCCTCGGCAGCCCGGTCGCTCACAGCCGCCGCCGATCTCGCCAAAGCACAGGGCTGGCCCGTTCAGATCCTCGGCGATGACCTTGAAGGCGAAGCGCGTGAGCTGGGTGCCGCGCACGCGGCCCGCGCGCTGGCAAGTACGGCGCCCCGCCTCATCCTCTCTGGCGGCGAAACAACCGTAACCCTGAAATCAAAGGGGCGTGGCGGGCGCAACTCCGAGTACCTGCTTTCCTTTGCCCTCGGCATTGAGGGCGCGGCCAATATCAACGCGCTCGCCGCCGACACCGACGGCATTGACGGCTCGGAAGACAACGCAGGCGCTTTTGCCACAGGCCAAACAGCTGCCGCCATGCGCGCCGCAGGCGCTGACCCAGCGCATCACTTGGCAGCCAATGACGCCTACACAGCCTTCGCAAAAGCAGGCGCGCTTTTTGAAACAGGGCCAACAGGCACCAACGTCAACGACTTCCGCGCGATCCTGATTGGCTGGCCCACATAAAAAAGGCGCAAGCCTCGCTCACGCCTTTTACCAAATCAATCTCTGTGCAAGCTTAGTTGCAGCGCGTCTCTGCATCTTCCACAGCAGCAGTGAAGCCTGACAGCGAGAAGCTGTCTTTGGTGATCGTGCCGCGCGACGAGCGTGCCGTCAGCACAGCGCTAGAACCGCGCTTCATAGCCGTCACAATCTTGCTGTCATCCGCAGCCGACGCCGCCCAAGCCCACTCGCCCTCTGTAAACAGATCAAAGCTGGAGCCATCGATCAGCATGTTCACTGTCGAGCCTGGCGCAAAAGGGTAGCCGCCTGTAAAGGCCAGCTGGCTTTTCACATTTGCCGTAGGGCGAAAGAACGTCATCAACAGAATTTCACCGCGCCGAACCGCCACAACGCGGCCATCCTTGGTGTTGACTGTTTCTGCCGGAGCACTGACTGCCCAGCATTCCTTCGGGTTGCTGTCTTCAAACACAGCCCAGGCTGTTTTGGTCGCCACTTGGTTCGTGCTTGTCTGTTGTGCATCAGCGCTTGCTGAGCCTACAAAAACCATTGCGGCACATGCCATCGTTTGCGCAAATCGTAATACCATATTGTCCAGCCTCCAGCTGTCCGTTGCCTCAATTCCGTTTGACCCGCGGCTTTTGCCATTTTTATGTTCGGGCCGTTTTCCACTCGACATTGCTACATTACCCTGAAAACTGCCACATACGAAAGAGGAATTGGCGGAAAATCGCACAAGTTTTCGGGAGAACAACATGAACGCACCTGTACCAATGGCCGAAATCTGGCGCGGCCCCTTTCTGGAAAGTGTCCATATGGGCCACGCTGTCATCTGCGGCGAAGGCGGAGAAATCATCGAAAGCTGGGGCGATCCAGCGGCTGTTGTGCTGCCACGCTCGTCCTCCAAAATGCTTCAGGCGCTGCCCCTCGTTGAAAGCGGCGCAGCCGATGCCTTCGGCCTCACAGGCGAACAGCTCGCGCTGTCTTGCGCCTCCCACCAAGGCGCGCCCATGCACACAGACCGCGTGCAAGCCTGGCTCAAAGAGCTGGGCCTTGGCGACAGTGATCTGAACTGCGGCCCCCAAGCCCCGCGCGACGACAGAGACCTGATCATAATGCACAAAACCGATAGCTCCCCCTGCCGCTATCACAACAACTGCTCAGGCAAACACGCAGGGTTTCTCACCCTCAGCCAGCATCTCAAATCCACCGATCCAATCTATGTTGCCCCGTCCCATCCTGTGCAGCAGGCCTGCCTTGCCGCCTTCGAGGAGCTGACCGAAGAGACAAGCCCCGGCTTTGGGATCGACGGCTGCTCAGCCCCCAACCACGCCGCAACCTTGCATGGCATAGCCCGCGCCATGGCCTTCTTTGCCAGCGCAACCGATGGCGGCAACACTCGCCAAAAAGCCGCGGCCCGCTTGCGCGACGCCATGCGCACCTACCCCGAGCTTGTCGCGGGTGACGGGCGTGCCTGCACCGAGCTCATGCGCGCCATGGATGGCCGCGTTACGCTCAAAACAGGTGCTGAAGCTTTCTTCATCGGCATTGTTCCCGAGAAGAAGATCGGCATCGCCCTCAAGATCGTTGACGGATCGACCCGNGGTGCCGAATGCGCCATCGCCGCGATCCTTGTGCGCCTNGGNCTGCTTGACGCAAACCACCCCGCCACGCTCAAGCGCCTGAACNCTCCGATCCTCAACTTCGCAGGCGAGCACACAGGCGAAATCCGCGCCGGATCNGCCTTCGCTTAAGCAGGTTTTCTTCGTCAGGCGCCAAATACTTTGGGGGCAAATTGGCCAACAGCCAAGAGGGGGCAAAGCCCCCTTCCCCCGCCCGCAATTCTGTGCAAGTCTCGCCTCGTTCTCAGGGCGGGGTGCAATTCCCCACCGGCGGTAAGCCTGCGCCTCACAGCAAAGGTAAGCCCGCGAGCGCCTTGCGTCTCACGACGCTTGGGTCAGCAGATCTGGTGCAACTCCAGAGCCGACGGTCACAGTCCGGATGGGAGAGAATAGCAAGAGCGGCGCGGGTCTTGGCCCGCAAGCGCGCTGCTGTCCCTTTTTATGCTCTGGGCACGTGTCTAAAGTCAAAAAGGAGAGAGCCATGACACCGACACTGCCCCAAACGACAGAGGCCCGCTACGCCTTCATCAAGGCCAGCTGGCACGCCAATATCGTTACGCGTGCCTATGATGGCTTCACCCAGATCATCCCGCCAGAGCTGGTTGATGTTTTCGATGTGCCAGGTGCCTTCGAGATGCCCCTGCTCGCCCGCGATTTGGCCGCCTCTGGCCGCTACGGCGCTGTGGTGGCGGCTGCCCTCGTGGTGGATGGCGGCATCTACCGCCACGAATTTGTTGCGCAAGCTGTGGTCGATGGCCTCATGCGCGCAGGCCTTGATACGGGGGTGCCTGTGCTCAGCGTCTCGCTCACGCCACACCAGTTTCAGGAAACACCCCACCACATGGAAATCTTCTCGGAGCACTTTGTTCAAAAGGGCCGCGAAGCCGCCCAAGCCGCTCTGATGATCAGCAAGACACGCCAAGCGCTCGCCGCCTAGGTTTGAGCGGGGGCCGAGGCGTCAGCCGAGGCCCCCCTTAGCGATGCGGGCGCAAGCCCGCAGCGCAAACCTTACCGCCCCGGAATATCTTCCCGCGCCGCGACTGGCTCCCAGTTTTCGATGATCTCCACAGCCTCTTCCGCCGTGTCTACAAAGCGGAAGAGGTCCAGATCTTCGGGCGAAATTGTCCCCGCATCCGCCAGCGCATCCCAATTCACGATCTTGTGCCAGAACTCTTTTCCAAACAGCAAAAACGGTATCCGCTTCATCCGCCCCGTCTGAATAAGCGTGAGCGATTCAAACATCTCGTCCAGCGTCCCGAACCCGCCAGGAAAGACACAGACCGCATTCGCCCGCATCAGGAAGTGCATCTTGCGAATGGCAAAGTAATGAAAGTTGAAGCACAGCCCGGGTGTCACATATTCGTTCGGGGCCTGCTCATGGGGCAACACGATGTTGAGGCCAATAGAGTGCCCTCCCGCATCGATAGCGCCACGGTTCCCCGCCTCCATCACACCAGGCCCGCCGCCTGTCACGATAACGTTCTCGCGCCCGTAGCTCTCCATCGACTTTTCGGTCATCAGTCGCGCAAACTTGCGCGCCTCGTCATAAAAGCTCGAAAGGTCGGCCAGCGTCTTGGTGCGCGCCGTATCTTTCTTGGCAGGCTCAGGGATACGCGCGCCCCCAAACAGCACAATCGTGCTTTCAATGCCCTTTTCATTCAAGATCATCTCCGGCTTGAGCAGCTCCAGCTGCAAGCGCACAGGGCGCAGCTCGTCGCGGCACATAAAATCTTCATCCGCAAAAGCCAGCCGGTAGGCTGGCGCGCGGGTCTGCGGCGTGTCGGGGATCTGCTCGGCTGTGTCTCGGTCGGTGTGCGCATCCCGAAAGGGGCTCATGCGGTCTTCACTCATATACTCATTCCCTGCTTGAACGTTTAGCCAAGGCCTATAGGGTTCGCGTATTAAAGGCCAGTTACGGAGACGTGAGAAATGGATTTCAAACCGCTGATCAGCGCGGCTGCCGCGCGCATCGCCCCACACATCCAGCGCACGCCCGTTTTGGCCACCACAGGCTTCGGGCTGCCCTATGAGATCGAGCTCAAGCTTGAGCAGTTGCAACACACAGGTAATTTCAAGGCACGCGGTGCGTTCAACACGCTTCTGTCTGGCCCTGTGCCACAAGCGGGCGTCGTCGCCGCCTCAGGCGGCAACCACGGTGCCGCGGTGGCCTATGCCGCGCAAGTTCTTGGCCACAGCGCGCATATCTTTGTCCCCGAAATGGCAGGCCCTGCCAAAATCGCCCTGATCAAACGCACAGGTGCCGCGCTCACCGTGGTGAAAGGCGAATACGCCAACGCCGCCGAAGCAGCGGCCGTATATGAGGCGGCATCAGGGGCCATGCAAATTCACCCCTACGATGCGCCAGCCACAGTGGCAGGCCAAGGCACCTGTATGGCCGAGTGGGAAGAGCAGGGCCTCATGGCCGACACCGTGCTCATCGCCGTGGGTGGCGGTGGCCTGATCGCAGGCGCGCTCGGCTGGCTCGCTGGCGCGCGCAAGGTTGTGGCAGTAGAGCCCGAAACCTCTTGCGCCCTGCACTCAGCGCTGGCCCATGGCGCACCCTGCGATGTCAATGTCTCAGGCGTTGCCGCCAATGCCCTTGGCGCACGCAAAGTGGGCCAAATCTGCTTTGACCTTGCTCAAGACCATGGCTTGCAAAGCGTGCTGGTTGCTGACGCAGCAATCACCAAGGCGCAGCAGGCGCTCTGGCAAGAACGCCGCCTGCTGGTTGAGCCTGCGGGTGCGGCGGCCCTCGCAGCCCTCATGAGCGGGGCCTATACCCCGGCCAAAGGCGAGCGCGTCGCGGTGCTTCTCTGCGGCGCAAATATCGCGCCCGACCCTCTCGGCTAACGTAAGTCCAGATTGCAAGCCGCTTCAGTCCAGCCTAAGCTGGCGCTTATGGCGATTTCGGTAGAAACCTTCTTTCTTGATCCTGACGCGCAAGGCACGCTGCAAGCGCAGATTCAGCAGATGATTGCCGAGGGGATTCTCTCTGGCCGCCTGCGCAAAAGCGAGAAGCTGCCCTCAACCCGCAAGCTCGCTGGGCACCTGCGCGTCAGCCGCATCACAGTGACACTCGCCTATACCGAGCTTTTGGCAAACGACTACCTCAGCTCCAAGGGGCGCTCAGGCTATTTCGTCTCCGACAATGCGCCCGAGCCACCCCGATTTCCGCCCCGCCCGGAGGCTGAAGAGGCGCTTGATTGGTCGCGCGCCATCGGCCAGCGCTTTTCGGGCGGCACGTTGCACACCAAGCCGCGCGACTGGGCGCGCTTTCGCTATCCCTTCATCTACGGCCAAACCGACCCGACCTTATTTGACCACGCCAACTGGCGGCTCTGCGCGCTGCAGGCTTTGGGCCAGAAAGACTTCGAGCCGCTGACATCCGACTACTATGATCAGGATGATCCGGAGCTGATCGAGTTCATCGCCCGCCACACGCTCCCAAGGCGCGGCATCCTTGCGGAGCCAGAAGAAATCCTTGTGACCATGGGCGCCCAAAACGCGCTGTGGCTCGCCACACAGGTTTTGCTCACACAGCGCCGCACAGCCGCCTTCGAGGAGCCGTGCTACCCGTCCCTGCGCACCATTCTGAGTCAGTCCCGCTGCCACCTCGCCCCAGTGGGTGTTGACGGTGAAGGCTTGATGCACAGTGAAATTCCGCCAGAAACCGATGTGATCTTTGCCACCCCGAGTCACCAATGCCCCACCACAGCAACCATGCCACTGGCGCGCCGCCGCGCCCTGCTTGAGAAAGCGCGTGAGGTAAACGCCGTCATCGTCGAAGACGACTACGAGTTTGAAATGTCCTTTGATGGCGCGCCCTCGCCTGCCCTCAAATCGCTCGATGGTGATGGCCGCGTCGTCTATGTCGGCAGCTTCTCCAAATCGCTCTTTCCGGGGTTGCGGCTGGGCTATCTTGTCGGCTCGCGCCCCTTTATCCGCGAGGCCCGCGCGCTGCGCGCCTCTGTTCTGCGCCATGTGCCGGGCCACATCCAGCGCACAGCCGCCTACTTTCTGCGCCTTGGCCATTATGACGCCCTCATCCGCCGCATGTCGGGTGTGTTGTCCGAGCGCCGCCGCGTCATGAGCGAGGCCATGGCGCTGCACGGTCTCGAAGTCGCAGGCCAAAGCGGCACTGGCGGCTCCGCCTTCTGGATGCGCGCGCCCGAAGGTGTGGACACCGCTGCGCTTGCCGCAGAGCTGCGCGCGCGCTCTGTCCTCATCGAGCCGGGCGCACCGTTTTTTGACGAAGCCACCGCCCCGCAAAACTTCTACCGCCTCGGCTACAGCTCAATCCCCGCCAACAAGATCCCCGAAGGGGTGCGGCTCATCGGCGAAGCGCTGCGCAACTGGCCTTAGGCGCGCCCTCAAGCTGGCCCTAACCCGATCCGCGCCACACCCGTAATTTCATATCCAACCGTCAGGTGGCACCTGCCACCTGATTCTGCCCCTCATTGCGACCTTTTCGGAGAAAACACATGCAAATGACCACAGAAGAAGCCTTCGTCAAAGTCCTCCAGCGCCACGGCATCGAACATGCCTTCGGCATTATCGGATCGGCCATGATGCCCATCTCCGACCTCTTTCCCAAAGCGGGCATCCAGTTCTGGGACTGTGCCCACGAAGGCTCCGCAGGCATGATGAGCGACGGCTACACCCGCGCCACAGGCAAAATGAGCATGATGATCGCCCAGAACGGCCCGGGCATCACCAACTTTGTCACCGCCGTGAAAACAGCCTATTGGAACCACACACCCCTCCTTCTCGTCACCCCCCAAGCCGCCAACAAAACCATCGGCCAGGGCGGCTTTCAGGAAGTCGAGCAGATGAAACTCTTTGAAGACATGGTCGCCTATCAGGAAGAGGTGCGCGACCCCTCCCGCGTGGTCGAGGTTCTCACCCGCGTCATCGCTCAGGCCAAGCGCCTCTGCGGCCCTGCCCAGATCAACATCCCCCGTGATTTCTGGACACAGGTGATTGATGTCGAGATCGCAGATCCAATCGAATTCGAGCGCTCACCCGGCGGCACAAACTCTGTTACCGAAGCTGCAGCACTTCTCAGCGCCGCCAAAAACCCGGTCATCCTCAATGGCGCAGGCGTTGTTCTGTCCCAAGGCGGCATTGCCGGCCAGCCAAGCCCTTGCAGAGCGCCTCGATGCGCCCGTTTGCGTAGGCTATCAGCACAATGACGCTTTCCCGGGAAGCCACCCGCTCTTTGCTGGCCCGCTGGGGTACAACGGCTCGAAAGCGGGCATGGAGCTGATCAGCGAAGCCGATGTGGTGCTCTGCCTCGGCACCCGCCTCAACCCCTTTTCCACCTTGCCGGGCTACGGCATGGATTACTGGCCCGCGGATGCCAAAATCATTCAGGTTGATATCAACCCTGATCGCATCGGCCTGACCAAAAAAGTATCTGTCGGCATCGTCGGGGATGCGGCCATGGTGGCCAATGGCATCTTAGGCCAGCTTGCCGGCACAGCGGGCGACGAAGGCCGCGACGCGCGCAAAGCCAAGATCGCCGAGACAAAGTCACGCTGGGCGCAGCAGCTCTCCTCGATGGACCACGAAGATGACGACCCGGGCACAAACTGGAACGCGCGCGCGCGCACCGACAAGCCCGATTGGATGAGCCCCCGCATGGCGTGGCGCGCGATCCAGTCGGCGCTGCCAGCAGACGCCATCATCAGCTCCGATATCGGCAACAACTGCGCCATCGGCAACGCTTACCCGTCGTTCAACGAGGGCCGCAAATACCTCGCCCCCGGCCTCTTCGGCCCCTGCGGCTATGGCCTGCCTGCCATCGTCGGGGCCAAAATCGGCTGCCCCGATGTGCCTGTCGTGGGCTTCGCAGGCGACGGTGCTTTCGGCATCGCCGTCAACGAGCTGACGGCCATTGGCCGTGGCGAGTGGCCTGCGGTCACGCAAGTGGTGTTCCGCAACTACCAGTGGGGCGCAGAAAAGCGTAACAGCACGCTCTGGTTTGAGGACAACTTCGTCGGCACCGAGCTCGACACCCAAGTCAGCTACGCAGGCATCGCCAACGCTTGCGGCCTCAAGGGCGTTGTTGCCAAAACACAAGACGAGCTGACCGCCGCGCTCGCGCAGGCCATGGAAGACCAGAAAAACGGCATCACCACATTGATTGAGGCGATGATCAACCAAGAGCTGGGCGAGCCCTTCCGCCGCGACGCGATGAAAAAACCCGTTGCCGTCGCAGGGATTTCGGCCAGTGACATGGTCGCCCAAAAGGTCTGATGACGGTGGCACATGCCACAGACTTGTGATGTGCTCGCCCCATACTCGCGGTGAGCACATCCAAGAAAGGCACTCCCATGACCGAAGCCTACCCTTTCCTGTCAAAGATCAAGCCAAGCGCGCCCGCGCGCTTGCTCACCCAGGCCCGTGCCCTGCCCACACCGCGCGTCGCACTTGTCAATGCAGGGGCTGTCACGCCTCTTCTGGGCATCCGTGAGGCCGCCGAAGCAGGTCTGGCCGAACCCGTCCTGATTGGCGACACCGCCAAAATCCGCGCCGCCGCCGAAGAAATCGGCTATGACATTGCGGCCCTACGCATCCTCCATGCGCCCCACGCAGAAGCCAGCGCCAAGGCTGCCGAGCTTGCCTGCGCAGGCGAGGTCGACTCGATCATGAAAGGGCAGGTGCACACCTCGACCTTTCTCAAAGGTCTCTTGCCGTCCAAGGCGGGCCTGCGCGATGCAGGCACCCGCTGTGGCCACGTCTTTCACATCACCGCCCCCGGCAGTGACCGCCCCCTTCTGCTCACCGATGCCGCGCTCAACGTAAACCCCAGCATCGAGACACGCCAAGCCTGCCTCACCCACGCTGTGACACTGGCCCAAACCCTCGGCATCACGCGCCCCAAAGCGGCGCTTCTGGCGCCGTCCGAAGATGCAACGCCCTCTATCGCCAACACGATGGAAAGCGCCGCCATAGCCGCCTGGGCGCGCGCCAACCTGACCGAAGCAGACGTGGCAGGCCCCATCGCCATGGATCTGATCCTCTCCAAACGTGCCGCCGAGGTGAAAGGCTACACAAGCCCAGTCGCGGGTGATGCAGATATCATCGTCACCCCCAACATCACCACAGGCAACGCGCTCTTCAAGCTCATGGTGCTGGGGATGGGCTGCTGCGCAGGCGGGCTTGTGCTCGGCGCGCGCGTGCCCATCCTGCTCACCTCCCGCTCTCAGGAAGCCGCCGCGCGCCTCGCGTCCGCCGCCCTCGGGGTCATTGCCGCACACCAAGCCAAAGAGGCTGCGCGCTGATGCTCCTCGTCCTCAACACAGGCTCCTCCTCCATCAAGCTCGCACTCTTTAACGCAGCGCTTGATCTGGTGGTTGATGGCACAGTCACAGGCGTTGGCGGCGCGGGCCACATGGCGCTTGGCGAGAACAAACAAAATGTCACAACAGCCAATCACACAGAGGCGCTCGACTGCCTGCTTGCAGGCCTGACAGCCCGCGGCATTGCGCTCAGCGAGATCACAGGCGCTGCGCACCGTGTGGTGCACGGAGGGCGCAGCCTTGTCGCGCCCACGCGCATCACAACCAAGACATTGGCCCGGATCGAAGCGATGATCCCTCTCGCGCCCCTGCACAATCCGCCTGCGCTGGCGGGCATGGCGGCTGTCACCGCGCGGCTGCCGCACCTGCCCCAGTTCGCCAGCTTTGACACCGCCTTTCACGCAGGCCAGCCCGATGTTGCCACGGCCTACGCCCTGCCCCGCGCAGAGCGTGACAAAGGCATCCGCCGCTACGGCTTTCATGGCCTCAGCTACGCAGGCATGGTGCGCCAGCTCGGGGCCAATCTGCCCCCGCGCCTGCTCGCCCTGCACCTTGGCGCAGGCGTCAGCCTCTGCGCCATAAAAGATGGCCGTTCCATCGCCACCTCAATGGGCTACTCGCCGCTCTCTGGCCCCACAATGGCCACCCGCACAGGCGATATTGATGGCATGGCCGTCTTGCGCCTCGCGCAAGACCACGGCTTTGATGGCGCAGCCACGCTGCTCAACAAAGAGAGCGGTCTGCTCGGCCTTTCAGGCACCAGCGCCGATATGCGCGCGCTGCTGGCAGACACCTCTCCAGAAGCCACCTTCGCAGTAGAGCATTTTATCTATTCCATCGTGCATCAGGCCGGCGGGCTGATTGCTGCCCTTGAAGGGGTTGATGCCATCGCCTTCACAGGCGGCATCGGAGAAAACTCAGCCCCCATTCGCGAGCGCATCATGGCGCGTCTCGCGTGGCTTGGCGAAAAGCCCATTCACATCGTGCCTGCCGATGAAGAGCGCCAGATCGCAATTGACGCCATGGCCCTCATCTCCGCCACATGATGCCGCCTCAGCTCATAGCGCAGCATACGGCCGTGGCCGCCACAATATCGGCCACAGTTGCGCCGCGGCTCAAGTCGCAGACAGGCTTGTCAAAGCCCTGCAAAAAAGGCCCCAGCGCCTGCGCCCCGCCCAGCTCCTGGCAAAGCTTATACGCGATATTGCCAGCATCGAGCGACGGGAAGACAAGCACATTGGCCGCCCCGGCCCCCATGCCTTTCTTTTCTGCAATCGCCGCATTGAGCGCGGCATCTGCCTGCACAGGCCCAAGAAAGCCCGCAAGCTCCGCCGCCGCGCGCACGCGCTCCACGCTCTCGCCTGCCCCGCTTGTACCGGTCGAAAACGACAACATCGCCACATCGGCCCGCCCCAAAAGCGCCGTGGCCGTCGCCGCCGACGCGCGGGCAATATCGGCCAGCTCTTCCACACTCGGCGCAACATTCACCGCACAATCCGCAAAGATCAGTTCGCGCCCGTCAGGAAACAGCATCACAAAAAACGACGAGGCCGTGGCAACGCCCGCGGCTGGGCCTATGGCCATGCCCGCCGCCTCGATCACCCGCCGCGTCGGGCTGTCAGCGCCTGCAACCATGGCATCAGCCTCGCCCGCAGCCACCATCGCTGCCGCGCGGTACAAAGGCTTGGCCAGCAAGCGCCGCGCCATCGCCTCTTTCATGCCCCGCGCCGCAACAAGCGCCGCCACCTGCGCCTCGCTCACCGCGCCCAAGGCCAGCGGCTCACACAGCCCCTCTGCCGCAAGCTGCGCCATGGCCTCCGCCACCCGCGCATCTTCTGCCTCGGGAAACACCACGCGCCGTGGCCGCGCTTTGGCCGCAGCATATATTTTTTCTAAAAATTCCATGTATGCCTCTGTATACTTCCCTCAAAGGAGCCAGCTATGAGCACAGACGTCAAGATCAACCGCGGTCTGAAAGGTATCTATTTCGAGCGCTCGGGCGTCAGCCACATTGATGGCGCGGCAGGTGAGCTCAGCTACCGTGGCTACTCCATCCACGATCTCGCCACCAAATCCACCTTTGAAGAGGTTTGCTATCTGCTCATGTTTGGCGAGCTCCCCGATGCGGCAGAGCTGGCCGCTTTTGACGCCCGCCTCAAAGCCGCGCGCATTTTGCCCGGCGGCATTTACGACATCATCCGCAGCACAGCAGAAGGCCACCCGATGGACGTTCTGCGCACCGCCGTTTCGGCCCTTGCCGCGCTGGAACCACAGAGCCAGAACGTGGGCGAAGAGGCTTTCATCGACAATGGCATCCGCCTCACAGCGCAAGTGCCCATGATCATCGCCGCGCATGAAAACATCCGCAACGGCCGCGCCCCCGTTGAAGCCGACGCAACCCTCAGCCACGCAGCCAACTGGCTCTACATGCTCAAAGGCGAGCGCCCGTCAGAGGCCGCCGCACGTCTGGCCGATGTCGACTTTATCCTCCACGCCGAACACGGCGCAAACGCTTCGGCCTTTGCCGCCCGCGTCACTGTGGGCACAGAGGCAAACCTGCACGGTGCCATGGTCACCGCGCTCAGCACCCTCGCAGGCCCCGCCCACGGCGGCGCCGCAGAAGACGTGATGAAAATGGTGCACGAGATCGGCACCCCCGACAAGGCCGCCGCCTATGTAAAGGCCAAACGCGCCAACCGTGAAGCCGTCACAGGCTTTGGCCACCGCGTCTACCGCGCCGAAGACCCTCGCGCGCGCCACATGCGCGACGGCGTGCGCACACTCGGGCAAGAAATGGGCGCGCCCGAATGGTACGAAATCCTGCAAGCAGTCGTCGAGGCCATGCAGCCCTATGCCCGCCACGGCCTCAACGTGAATGTCGACTTCTATTCAGGGGTCATCTACCAGCTTCACGGCATCCCAATGGATCTTTACGTGCCGATCTTTGCCATAGGCCGTATGCCCGGCTGGATCATCCAATGTATCGAGCAACAGCGCGGCAATATCCTCATCCGCCCGCTCACGCTCTACAACGGCCCCGAGATGCGCCCCTATGTGGACATGACTGACAGATGACAGAGCTGCTCCAGCTCACTGGTTTTGAAGCCGCCCTCGCGCTTGTTGCTGTCTTCGTGGCAGGCGTGGTGCGGGGCTTTGCAGGCTTTGCGCTCTCGGCCTTGATCATGGCAAGCCTCGCCACCGTGATCCCGCCAGTTGAGCTCATTCCCGTCTGCACCATGCTGGAGCTGGCCTCTGCCACCCTGCTCTTGCGCGGCGGCTTTGGCGCGGCCAACAAGCGCATGGCCCTCACTTTGCAAGCAGGCGCGCTCATAGGCGTGCCGACGGGCCTCTATCTGACCACAACGCTTGATCCAGAGGTGTCTAAAGTCATTGCGCTCGCGCTTGTCGTTGGCCTCGCGCTTTTGCAGCTTGCGCGCGTGCGCCTGCCTGTCACGCCCTCGCCCATTCCAACCTTTGTCACAGGCATCGCCTCGGGTTTTGTGACAGGGCTTGCCAGCATCGGCGGCATGGTGATCGCGCTCTATACGCTGGCGCTGCAAATGCCGCCCAAAACCATGCGTGGCTCGCTCATCCTGATCATCTTTATCGGCGGCTCGCTCACGTTTCTCTGGCAGATTCTCTATGGCATGATCACACCGCTGGCGCTCACACGGTTCGCCATATTTGTCGCGCCCATGCTCGCAGGCGTCCTCATCGGGCGCGCGTTTTTTCGCCCCGAATACGAGCGCTTCTATCGCCCGTTCTGTCTCACTCTGCTTGTTGGCCTTGGCCTCTTCGGCCTCTTGCGCAGCGCCCTCTAAAGGCGCGCGCTCACTTGCGCCAGCTGTCGAGCCACTTTTGCCAACGGCTCTTGCGCGCATCATAGCCATCGCCCAGCGCGTCCATCGCAGGGTCGACCATACGCTCCAGAAACTGCCGCCACATGGCGCGCACAAAGAAAAACGCCGCAATCAGGAAGGCAAAGAAAAAGAGGTTGAACCACGGAAAGGGGCGGTACTCCGGCCCGCTGACAGGCTTGACCGATATCGCATTGGGGTAGATCGACATAAAGCGCATCCGCCAGCCATAGTGGGTGATCGAGACCCACTGCTCCTTGCCCGCAAGCGCCGAGGCCTCGGCCTCAAGGTCGGAGCTGTCAAACTTGAAATACGGCGGGTAGACGCCTGTGTCTTCGTTGCGAAACACCATGACCTCTTCACCACCACGCCAGAGGCCAAAGAACCATGTGTTCACACGCACCGTGTTGATCAGCCGCAAATCGCGCATATCACCCTCGGCCGCACCCACATCAACTTGGTTGTAAAACGGGCGCTGATACCACGAGAGCCGCTCCAAACGGTCAGAGATACCTGTGATCTTGGCCACATCATGCTGGGGCAGAGAATAGTGCAAATAGAGCCCCGCAATCACAAACAGGAATACCCGAAAAAAGCGTCTCACATTGCGCATCGCGCGTCCTCTCAATTGATCACATAAATCAGCGTTGCCACTGCAACGGTGGGTATCACATACACCAGCAAGATCAACTTGCGCCGAAAGCCGCTCTCATAGGCGGCCATACCCGCCGCCACATAAGCCTCGCGGCCTGTTTCG
>P_2C_Liq_1_UnCtyDRAFT_1000453_pt1 | contig 17669 bp, 33 predicted proteins | sample Pon2CUnioCityCA_2_FD_10234 | JGI IMG/M metagenome (IMG submission 10234) | reverse complement strand
GATTAAAATAAGTTTAAAGACAAAATAAAGAAATAAGGTTTCTTACAGCAAACTATAATACTTACATCAATTATCAAGTTAAAGTTCAAGAAACCTGTTAAGGGATCGGTACAGCAAACCGTAACACATACAACTATGAAAGCCAAAAGGTCCATTAAAAGCTTCGGCGGATCAGGCAAATGGAAGTCTAACCAGTATAAAAAATAGGACAGCGTCAACTTCTCACTGTTGCGAAGGAACATAAAGGAACTGAAGAATAGTAGGTTGCTAATGTTGAAGCTAAGACGTTAAAAGAGATATAGCTGCAGAGCTGAATAATACTAATAACGATCCTGTTAAATTTTAAACCAGACTTCGGTCTGGTTTTTTATTTGAAACAATTTAAGAACTGAATATATAAACTATTAAATGGTGCCCCATTTTAACGCCTAGAGTCACTAATGACTTTAGAGTTGTCCCTGGCAACAAATAGGTTTTAAACAAAACAAACAAGCACTATGAAACAACAAACAACTGGAGCGTGGATTGCGCTCAACAACAATCGTCTAAAAATCTACCAAGATAGTCAGATTTATTTAAAGGACGGAGACCAATTTGAAATTGAACTATTTAATGGCGAGACCACTGAAGTCCTAGCTAAAATTTGGTTAAATGATGAATTAATCTCAACCTCTGGGTTAATCTTAAAACCCGGACAGCGATTCTACCTGGATCGTTATATTGATACTAACAACAAATTTAAGTTTAGCACGTATGACGTAGAGGATTCAAATGCTGCTCGTGAAGCCATTCAACATAATGGTAAGGTGAAGGTACAATTCTTTCGCAAACAACAAGTAACCCAATTGTGGCAACAACCTCATGTTACATGGCCTAATATCAATGAACCCTTAATTCCCAATTGGCAACAACCTTGGTATGTAGGTGATAATACAGGAAGCCCACAGTTTGGTGATGTAACCTTCACTACCAATTCAATCAATGTGTCTTACACTACGACAATGGATTCTTTTGAAACTGGAAGGGTTGATAAGGGTGAAGCTTCTAATCAGAGTTTTGAAAGTGTCAACATGGATTTCGATAGCTTTGCATTTCAAACGAGTGAATATGTAATCTTACCTAAATCAACTCAACCCGTAGAAGCCAAAAACTTGAGAAATTATTGCGGTAATTGTGGTACTAGAATCCGTAAACAAAGTTGGAAGTTTTGCCCGAGTTGCGGTGAAGCATTAGATTAAAAATAGATGGGGCACTATTTTTAACAAAATTTTAACAATTTTTTATTTCACGGTATCAAATTTATTGTTATATTTACATATCTAAAATAATTAAGATATGAGACATTTTGCATTCGCATTGATTTATGTAGCCTTCTTTTCCTTAATAGGATTTGCAGTCTACTATACTGAATCAGGTGCACCGCTATGGGCACTATTATTAACACCTAGCTATTCACATAAAACCGGAGACGATGAATAAAGTATATGACATCCCTTATGAGTTTATTGAAAACTCAATTGACATGGGCATTAAAATCTCAGAAGCCAGAGACCAAGGAGAGCAAAAGAGCATTGATGACTTTAGTGGTCCTTATGGTAATGATTTGACTAATATCTATTTTGCAGGCCAAGGTCTATGTTTAGATGTAATTGACGCAATTGGGAGTAGAGACGTAATTACCCTTAGTTGGGGTAGTGAATGTTTTGGATTCTTCAGTGGTGGTCCTCGCAGACTCCTACCACTTTCAACACTCCGTAAACTTCAAAGGTTAATGGACCTGAATGAAATTAATTATGAACCTAAAGAAATATTAGCATGAGCAAAAAGAAACACGACCCAGTAAAAGCCTTGAAAAAAGCATTTCAACAGGAATGGGACGACAACGAGTTAGATGAAAGATACCAAAGATTCGAAAGAGACTTGGAAAGGGCTAAAGAGGCTCACAATGAATTAGTGCCTGTAATCAATAATAATTTACAAGTTATTAGAACCCTAAAGGAATCAGTGTTAGAACAGGCATTATGTGGCGTACTTTCATCTGATGCAACTCTTAAGATTAAAGAACTAGAGGCTGAAAATGAAGGGCTAATTGAAAAGATTGAGGCTCAACGTCAAATCATTGATGAAAATAAATCATTAATGGAAAAGTACAAGGACTGGAGTGACCGTAAGTTATTTATTTGGTGGCAAGCAATTAAAGCAGTAGACCCTGAAACTGAACCTTGGCTTGAATGGAAAGATAAAAGAGACACTAAGATATTTTAAGATGAAAACACTACTTTGGTTAGACGACATCAGAGACCCAATGGACGCTGTTTGGCAAGCTTGGCTAGCCCAGAATCAGGTCGACACCTCACAGTATAAAATCACATGGGTAAAAAACTATGATGACTTTACGGCCCACATTAAATTTAATGGGATGCCAGACTTAATTTGTTTTGACCATGACTTAGGTGAAGATGTAGCACAGAGCATGGTTGCCAGTGGAATGAGTAAGCGTCAAGCCCGAATTAAGAAACGTGAAACTATGAGTGGGTATGATGCAGCTAAGTGGTTAGTTGAATATTGCATGGACAATAAGGTTAGCCTACCACAATGGCGAATTCAAAGTGCCAACCCAGTAGGTGCAGATAACATCGCAGGGTTATTTAAGTCATTTCTAAGAAACTTTTAACCCCTTAATGATATAAACTATATGCCAGAATTAGCAGAAGTTAGATTAACCGCAGACTATGTAAATCAAACCAGTAAAGGTAAAGTCTTTACGCAGGTTGACAAGAATCCAACACATAAAGGTGAAGAAGTTCAACTCCCCTTTCAACAGTTTCAACTGTATGCCGAAAGTCGAGGTAAAGAACTGGTCCTATATGTGTTGGAGCAGGGTGGAATCGATAGTATTCCAATCCGAATGACAATGGGAATGAGTGGTCACTTTCAGATGACACCCACCGGCCAAGAGGTCAAGCACTCGCATTTAATGTTTAGGTCAACTGATGACTTAACACTTAGTTTTGTAGATATGAGACGCTTTGGTAAGTGGAAGTTAGGCCAAGAATGGTCCAGTAATCGAGGTCCAGACCCTGTCAGAGAAACAGATGCTTTTATGGCTAATATAATGGAGAATCTGGATAAGAGGGCCTTTGATAAGCCCATTCATGAGATGTTAATGAACCAACAATACTTTAATGGCATTGGTAATTATTTGCGTGCCGAGATCCTGCATCGATTACCTCATGTAAATCCATTTATGTCGGCTAGAGAAGCAATTGAACTGGAGCCTAAAATCTTTCACTTGTGTAAGGCCATACCAGAACTGGCATATATACTAGGTGGTGGTAAATTAAAAAGTTGGGAGAATCCATTAGGTGAAGAGGCTGCAACTCCTCAAACTCGACGAGACATGTTTCAGTGTTATAATCAACCTGGGATGAGTAAGATTAAAGATAAATCTGGTCGAACTTTTTGGTATGACCCAAAATGGGATAGATTAGACATTGACACTGAATGGGACCATTACAGTGGCTTGCCAAATCCTAAGGCATATGAAAAAATAAACCAATAAACAAAATAAAAAATACTTATATAAATTATATGAAAAAAGTATTAGTCACCGGTGGAGCTGGGTTTGTGGGCTCTAATTTAATTAAAAGAATCAAAGGGGATTATCCTGAAATAGAGATTACTTCTCTAGATAATTATTTTACAGGAACTCCAGATAATCATATTCCAGGAGTTCAATATTATCGAGGTCACACTATAGATGCTCCTAGAATCTTTGAAAGTCAACGATTTGATACGGTCTTTCATTTTGGAGAATATAGTCGTATTGTTCAGAGCTTTGAAGATATTCAAATTGCAACAGATTCTATTTTAGTAGGAACTCCTCGTATTCTAGAACTATGTCGCCAATGGGGTGCAAACCTAATTTATTCTGCCAGTTCATCTAAGTTTGGCAATCAAGGTAAGGATGAAAACCTGGCACCTTATAGTTGGATGAAAGCCAAGATGGTAGAATTAATCAAAAACTACGGTGACTGGTACGGCCTACAATATCAAATTAACTATTTCTTTAACGTATACGGTCCTGGGCAAATCACTACCGGTGACTATGCAACAGTAGTTGGAATCTTTGAGAGACAATGGCGAGCAGGTGAGAAATGTACTGTAGTCAGCCCTGGAACTCAAAGTAGAGACTTTACACATGTAGATGATATCGTAGATGGTGTAGTTAAGTCTACTGAGTATTTAGAAACTGCAATCGCCGATAATCACGATAGCATTGAACGAGAATGGTTCTTACGTTCAGGAGTGAGTAGAACTATTATAGAAGTGGCAGAAATGTTTGGAGACTGGGAATTTATTCCAGAACGTAAAGGTGAAAGACAACATAGTGCTACCATCGATAACGACACTAACGAAAGATTGGGGTTAAATCCTCAAGATAGATTACAAGAATGGATTAAACGCGTTAAAACAACTAATGAGTAGACAAGGTAAAATTGCAATTGTAGGTGGTGCCGCTAGCGGTAAGGACTACCTCAGAAAAAGAATGATGGATCGGGGCTTTATTTATGGAGTCTCATGTACGACTAGACCACCCAGAAAAAAGGCAGGAGAAGTGCACGGTAAAGACTACTATTTTGTCACAGAGGATGAGTTCGACAAATTAATTGAAGACAATCAACTAGTAGAGTGGCAAGAATTTAACGGTTGGAGATACGGCATTACAGTAGAAGAATTTAACCGCTGTGATGTAATGATTTTAAACGCAGAGGCAGTTGAGATGCTGTCAGATGAATATCGTCAGCGTTTATTTATTATTTACTTAGATATCGAAGAGAGCGTTAGATTAGATCGAATAGTGGATCGCAATGACCCAGACGATAATTATATGAGAAGAATTAAAGCAGATACAGAACAATTTAGAAACTTTTCTGACTTTGATTGTAAAATAACTAATCCAAACTTTTAATAATAAATAAACTAAATTAATTATATGGAAAATTTAAGTACACAGGAATTAACAGAAAAAAGAACACAGCTTGAAACAGAATTAAATGAAACTCAAGACAAGTTAGCAAATGCAACATACGCTGTAAACTTTGAAAACGCTTCAAATTTAAAAGCAGTGTTAAAACAAATTGATAAATCTTATAAATGGGATATTAAAAATGCTGCTTTAATAATCAACCTATACGATAATTTAAATGCGGCTAGAGTTGCAATTCAAAAAACTGAAGATGAAAGTTTTTCAGTAGAATTAAAAGCATTAGACTTAAACACTTTATATAAAGTCTTAACAAGTATTGAAGGTGTAGGTATTGAAGCCGCTAAAACTTTTACTAAACTATTAACTAATGTTGGTAAACAAATTACAGACGCTATGAATCAAATGGCTGAAGCTAATAAAGAAGTTCAACAAGGACACGTTGCTTTAGCAGAATTAGATGCTAAAATAGACGAGTTAACTAAACAAGAAACAGCTGAAGAAGTTGAAGCTGACGAAATCACACAATAAATAATGAAATTAGCTAGTAAAAGTAAAAATAGAATTGCCATCCTGGACATGCTTCAGGATGGAATTACTACTGGTGAAATATTTGAAACAATAGATTATAAAAATCAATCTGAGGATAAAATAAAACAGTTTATCTATCCTCATCTATTAACTCAAGTGTCTAATTGGATTGCAGATAGAAAGGGATTTAGTCCTGCTCTTGCTCGTGAAAAGGCTAAAACCATGATTAAGTGGGAAGGTAATGTTAAAACTACCGTTAAGAACATCCATTTCATGGGCACGGCCAATCGACCAGATATGACAGTAGACATAGAAGGAGTTAAGGTGGCAATTGAATTTAAAAAAGGAGATAGAGGTAGCGCATTAAGAGATGGGTTTGGTCAATCTTTAATTTATTCAACCGCTTATGATTTTGTATTGTATTTGTTTATTGACACTAGTGAAAATAGTAAGATTGTGAATGGGGCAACGTCTATCACTGAACAGAATTTTTTAACCAGTATTTGGAATAACTTTAACATTAAATTTACAGTAGTTTAATGACTATATTTATAACCGCCAACCAACAGTTTGGCCGCAAGGGAGCTATTAGGGCCTACAACAGGCCCTTTAGTAGTGTGGCAGAAATGAATCAACGCTTAATAGACGAGTGGAACTCAACAGTAGCAGAAGGGGACATTGTATTTGTTTTAGGTAATTTTGCATGGGATCCTGAAACTGCAGAGATTATTGCGAAACAGCTTAACGGTAAAATCATTGCATTAGAAGGAGAATACGACAAGGCAATAATGGATATTGAAGGAAATCCAGAACTAAATATTACTTATTTACCTGAAACCTTTAAGTCTGTTCCTGAGATAATGACGTGCATGTCTTATTGGCCAATGCAAGAATGGCCTAATAAAAAGACGGGGTGGACTTCAGTGATTGGTTATCCAGCTAAAAAATATAAATCTTCACATGAAAAGAATATACTTAATGTTGCATGTGACTTTTGGAACTTTAAACCAGTAGATGCAAAAAAAGTGCTTAGTTTGTTTGATGAACTAGCTGAAGAAAATTAACAAAACTTTAACACTTTTTTGTTTCATAGTAAACTAAAATTAGTTATATTTACCTATAACAATTAAATTAAACACTATGACAAAATTAAAAAAGAACAAATACTATTTTCAAGGAATGAGATTCGTGCCAGGATATAATGATATTGATTGGGACGATTGTGAATTAGAAGCAACTTCAGAAGCAGAGGCGTGGAAACTATTAGATGTTCATACTAAAATGTTTACTTGGAGAAGTGTAGGATTAACACACATCAATGGTGTTAAAATAGAGGCCGCGGCCGTTTAATATTTAGTTAATAACTTTAACAAAACTTTAACACTTTTTTGTTTCATAATACCAAATAAAGTGTTATATTTACCTAATAACAATTAAACTAAACCTTTTATTTATGTCAAACTACCGAGAATTAACAGAAAATTATTTACAATCACGTTCAGACGCAGACTTTACTAAATTATTTTACAGAATCAAACCTGGAATTACGTCTTATATTTATAAGATAGTAAAAGATAGAGATGTTGCTGAAGATATTGCTGTTAATACTTTAACTAAAATGTGGACTAAAATAGATCAATTCAATCCAAAGTATCAAATTACTACTTGGTTATATCGCATTGCATATAATGAAAGCTTAGGTTGGATCTATCGTCGTAATAAAAAAACTTCTTTAGATTACTTATCAGAATTCGGCGTTGAAGTAAATACAGTTGGATCTTTACCTGCTGGCTTAGAAGATTTAATGTTTGAGTACGAACAAAAAACAGAACAAGATTATTTAGAAGAAGATGCAGACCTAATGAATACGTATGAAAGCGCTTTACATGCAATGAAAAATTTAAAAGACATGTATCGAGATATCGTAGTTGATAGATTAATCAATAATATGAAATATGAAGATATCGCAGACAAATATGAGGTTAGCTTACAAACTGTTAAAAACCGTATTCGTAGAGGTAAATCTTTAATCGCAGAGCAATTAGCATAAGATGGTAGTAGTAGTTTATAGAAAGGGTAAAACTGGCAAGAAGAGTTACATGAAGGTCTTCTGGGATGAACAGGCTCCAGATAGAATCAATAACCTGAATGCTAGAAAGCCTTTAATACCTAATAACTATGTTATCGAAGAGATGGGAGTTGGTGAAGTTTTTATTGAGCTTTGGAAACACAAGTATAAAATTAAAAATCATACAGACGCGTAATGAAGAAAATAGTATATGTTGACATGGATGGAGTGCTGGTAGACCTAGTGGGTCAAGTGTATCTGTCATTTTATAAAGATGAGATAGCCGACCTTGGCGTTGGTAACATTATAGACGATTATCCTTTCATTTTTAACAATGCCGATCCACTTGAAGGTGCGGTTGAAGCCTTTAACAAGCTGGCCAGTTCACCTAAATACGATGTGTATATTTTATCTACTGCACCCTGGGCCAACGAACAGAGTTGGACCATTAAAAGAAGGTGGGTTGAGAATCACCTGGGTAAACTAGCCCATAAGAGACTAATCCTATCACATCACAAGAACCTGTTAAAGGGAGACTACTTAATTGATGATAGAATTAAAAACGGAGTAGACAAATTTGCAGGAGAACACATTCACTTTGGCCAGTCATCATTTCCAGATTGGGCTTCAGTGTTAAAATACTTAAAGCCATGATAAGTTACATTAGTTTTTATTTATTAGGAGGTGTAATTTGGGCATTAATTATTGAAGCGTTTAACGAGGCTGAAATTGGAGACTATAAGAAAGAAATTATGACTAATAAACAAAGGATCTTATTAATATTAATATGGCCTTTATATTTTTCTATATTTTTAATAACATTCTTTAAGAATTATTTTAACAATTAAACTATGGCAATACTGGAAGTTACAGAAGATCAATTACATCTTATCCAAAGAGCATTATACTTTTATAGTAGAATTGGAATTGGTCAATTTGATAAAATTAAAGACCATCCAACCTTTGAAAAACATTTACATAAAGAATTTGCTGTAGGCAGTGGACCATTTAAAGTAGGTGATAAAACAATGAGAGGTGAAGTAGTTGAAGTTTGTCCTAAAGGTAGATGGATTAAAACTAAAGGCCGATGGAACGGTGAAGAAGAAGTTAGAATGTGGGAAGACGTAGAAAATATTGAATACTCGACAGATTATAGCAGGTATCATGCAGTTAGAGACTCCGTAGATAATATGTTGGTTCAGCCCCGAAACATACTATATAATAATAGTGAGTTGGGTAGAAACGGCAGTTGGGGCATTCATAACCCGAATGTAGATGATTCTTGTAGACTGGCTTTTGATATAGTTCAAGTTATTAGACATGAGTTTTGGAAGCGTAATCCAAATCATAGTAACATGACAGTTGACTCTCATATCCATTTTACTTCAACTGAAGGAGAGAGTGATAAAATTAAATGTAACCTAACCCCCGAATAATATGAAAGATAAACTAATTAGCGCATTCAAGTTTGTGATCGTGGCTTCATTATTAAGTGTTGGCTTGTCACTCATTTTTCAATCAATGTTCAATGTAGACGATGAGTTGTGGACCATTTCATTTGTAACTGGCTTTTTAGCGGCCTTAAGCGTTAGAGAGGTGCCTCGCAAGGAAAAATTATAAACTATTTGACCCACACTGGTATAAGACTAAAATACTGTCAAATGAAAACTAAAAGTAAATTCGAATTCAGGGACAATCGACCCCTAACAGAAAAGATCAAGTCATTTTTAGCATCCATGTTATTTTGGCGAGGTCGTAAAAAGGGTATGATTCATACACGAGACATTACTTGGGGTGATATTCGAGCAGTATTCTTTCCAAAGAATCTTGCAGAAAAATACAGATATTTAGGTAGAAGCGTTTGGCAAACTGACGGTAAATATTATGAAGCACTATATCCATTGGTAATTTCATTGGACTATAACGCTAAACCCGTATGGTGTCCGAGATGGTTCTTAAGATTTCTACACCTTTTCGGCAATGATAATTCTATTGTCAAGGTCAGAAATAGAAGACTAAGCAATCTACACCGTCAACTAACTAAAGGCATCATGTTTGTTGACTGGAAGACTAAGTGGGAACAGTATGATTTAAGAATCTCTATTTGCGCACCACACCACCTACAACAATTAGCAGATGCTATTGAAGAAAAGTTCTATAATGAAGGTTTACAGGACGAGTTAATTGAGCAAATTAAAAAGCTGGACCCATCAGCTAATCCAATTAGAGGTAGTATTAGTCGATTGAAAGAAGAGCTAGAAAGATTAGAAGAAATTAACCCTTCGGTAAATACTTAATCCAACTAAATAGCTTACGAGATTGAATGTAATTCATATTATGTTGATTCTCGTAGGCTTCTTTTTCAAATGAAATATTATAATAGGACTTTTTAAAGCCGCCATAGATAAAAATACCAATAAACCACTCTAAGAAATACAATAAATAGAAAGGAATCACTAGCAGTTCTTGCTGCTGTTTAATGTGTATTTTTTCATGGTTGATAGTAACCTCGCCCTCATCGGGTCTAATTATAATCCAGGGCCAGAGTGTGATGCCACCGATTCTCATAAATAGGCCTAGGCGATCCAATATCTTATTGGATTTAATGATAATTGGAATTTTCATAAATTAACACTTTTTATTTTCAAATGTCGGTATTATTGTATATATTTACTTATAATTATTAAACAAAGAAACAATGATTAACGTTATCACAGATCGGTATGAAGCCCTAGAAACATCATGGGGAACTTCATTGAAAGGTTATTTATATGCAACTTACTCTCAGTTAGTAGAGGCTCTAGGACAACCTACGATTGACGAACCTTCGGGTGATGAAAAAGTACAGGTAGAATGGGTTGTAGATTTTAAAGGTGAAACTTTTACTATCTATGACTGGAAAACTTACAGTAGAGATTACACCCTGTTTGAATTAGATAAATTCAATGTAGGTGGTAAGTCATATGCTGGTGATTTTATAGACTATGTAGAACAATTAATTAAAACCAAATAAACATGAGAGCATTTTCAAAACTAATTTTCGGAGCAGTAATTTTAACCTTTATCGGCGGTGCCATTTACGGTATCTCAGGTTACTGGAACAAAGAAGCAGTAACCGCTCAAGTAACGGACAAGGAACGTATTGTTCAGACAACAGATGGTAATTCTAATTCATATTACTTGATTTACACTGATAAAGGAACTTACAAACTAGAAGATGACCTTTTCTACGGTAACTTCAGAAGTTCAGATTGGTACGGCCAAATTAAAAGAGACTCTACATATACATTTGACCTGGTAGGATATAGAATTGGTTTCTTATCAACTTATCAAAACATTGTTAAGTTTCAAAAATAGATTGTGATATATAATCTATGAGGAGAATTAAACTGTTTGAGGAGTTCTTGGCAGAAGCCCAGACTCCTCAAGATTTACATAAAGCGTATCTATGTATTGACCCAAAAAGTGGTCAACGCTGGTGGTCGTACAAAGAATTTGCAGGCAGTAAGTTCTTTGTGCAGTTAACCATGGAAAACTATAAAGAGGTTGACATTAATCCAGACTATCCGGTACTCAATTACAACTCTAAAGTGTGTCAACGCATATTGGATGAAGGCCTAATCAAGGATGAAAACGTCTACAATCACCCAAAGCATATCAAATTATCAGGCTCTAAATCAGAATTCCACAAACTGGTAGAAGGTGAAGACAATATTCCACAAACAGTTTACACTCAGAAAGCAGCAGAAACAATAGGTTTACCCTTAATTGCCAAACCGGCGAAAGGTCACTCAGGTATCGGCATTCAAGTATTCAAGACCGATGAAGACTGGCAAGCGGCAGACCATTCTAAATTTGACATTTACTCACAATATATTGATAAACAGAGTGAACACCGTATCTTTAACTTCAAGGGTCAACCTTGGTTTTGGATGCAACGAGAGCCAATGAATGATAAAGCTAAAACCGGCAGTGGTAAAGGAGATGAACAAATGAACTTTAAGTACATTAAACGAGATGTTAATAAACTACCCAATAAATTTAAGAGTGTGCTAGAAAGGTTCTGTGGACTAATGAGTGACTTACCTTATATGTGTTTTGACCTGATGGAAGATAAACAAGGCAAGGTGTGGATTATTGAAAGCAATGCTCAACCTGGAGTGCCGTATGATTCAACTGTGGAAGCGTACAAATTAGTGTTTCAAGACTTCTTCGGTCGTAACATTGATAGTCGTACACAAGATGAACTCCATCGGTTGGCAGAATATATGAACCAGAAGACTCTGGAGCTGGACCCAGAACGCTTTGAAATAAAAGATAAATAATATATGAAAAGAATTAAACTATTTGAAGACTACATTTCTGAAAAGCGAGAAGATGTAGGTAAATACAATACTGTTAAGAAAGTGGTTGCAAAACTAGGTCGTAGACCTTCTGAACAAGAACTAGCACAATTCATCACTGACAACTACTACGATGTGACTGAAGTTGAAAGAGGTGAAAATGACCCCAGCGCAGATGAAAAGATTGCAGACTTAGTTGCATTCTATAAATTTGACATTGATGATTGGGAAATTGCATGGGCAGATGCTCAAAATGAGTCAGTAGTTACTGAAGCTAAGGACATGAAATTTACAGATTATCTTGAAATATTAGATAAAAAGTTTTTAGATGCTATGAAGGCGGTTCGTGGAGACAACGGAAGTGATGCTGCGATTACGCCAACAAGAGGTGATATACTACAAAACTTTACTTTATTCAGAAATTACATATCTTCATTAACTAAGAAATATAAAGGTGATAAAACTAAACTTAGATTTTTAACTGAAAAGGTTAGAGAATATGAATCGGTTATAAATGAATCAGTAGTGACTGAAGTAGTAGACCTAGTACATGTATACGATGAAGACGGTAAGATGTTTGGCACCGGTGAACTAGTAAAAACTAAAGGTAAAAAGTCCTTGATTCGCTGGGATGGTTCTAAAGAAGAGTGGGTTGATTCAAAACTGGTAAAAGTAGTAGAATCTAAAGAATCTGACGCTCTAGCAAAAGCGATTGATAAAGCTATGATTAAAATTGATGACTCAATGAGTTATGAGGATTTTGCTCTAGCAGTTGGTAAAATATTAAAAGAAGAATATGGCTCTCATCTGTTTGGGAAGTTCATGAAAGTTCTTCATAAAGACTTAGGCATATAAAAATAAAATAATTGAACTATGAGAAAATTTATAATCAACAACTGGTTTGGCGTTTTTAGATTCAAAAACGGCTTTATGATTGAAAAAGCAGCAATAATGAACTTTTCAATATTAGGAGCCGCCGCTATTCCCTTTCTACTATTAGAGAATGAAGCGCTAGGCAGCTTAATTGCTGGAATAGCAGGAGCAATTGTTTTTCTTACCACCTTTGTTTATCTTAGATATTGGCCAGTAAGTTGGCATGAACTANACCATGATTTACAAAAATGGTACTATGGAAAATATTGGGTAGATTTTGTTCAAGATAAGATGCCGTGGCCCCAGGAGTTTATTGATAATCTAGACTATTGGAGAAAACTGGATGAAAAATATCGAAAACAATAAACTTTACGATGAAACGTATAAAACTATTTGAAGAATTTACAGAAGAATTATATGAAGCCGCGGATGGTATCTTAGATGATATTGAAGACGATGAAGCAGTGTTCGATATAGATATTGACCTAGAGGATGAAGAAGGTCGTGACTTAGATGATGACCCAGAAGAGACTGGCGATTTTCCAGATGAAAGAGCCCGTCCACCTCGTCAAACAAAAAAACAACGTGCCGCCAATCAAGTTAAATCAGCTGTGGCTCGAGAATGGTTAGGACCTGAAAGTCCATTGCGCCCAGTGATTAATAAGATCTTCTTAAAAATACAAAAAGAGATTAAGAAGAAGGCAGCTAAAGAAGGTGTACCGCCAGGTAACATCAATATGGATAAATTAACAATACGTAGATAAGATGAAACGAATTAAACTATTTGAAGAATTCATAACTGAAAAAAACGGTGATACTTATTCTAATGGCTGTGTAATGCTGTATTTTGACTTTCCGCAAATGAAAGAAATACATGAGAACATTGATAAAAACGACCTATATGAAGAAGAGGGTGACCGTACTTTTGGACTAGAAGATGAACCTCATTGTACTCTACTATATGGATTAGAAGGTGATGTAACTGTTGAACAAGTAAAAGAAATAATTGATCAGCATACATTTGGTACTTGTACTGTTCATAATGCCTCTCTTTTTGAAAATGATTATGATGTCCTTAAATTTGATGTGGAAGGTGATAGCTTACATACTTGTAACAAATCTCTGTGTGAATTACCATACAACAATCAATATCCAGACTATCATCCACATATGACTATTGCTTACTTGAAAAAAGGTGCCGGTAAAAAATATGCTGAAGGGATGAAGACTCAGGAATATCACTTGGTTCCTACTCATGTAGTGTTCAGTCAACCTGATGGCACTAAGAATAAAATTCAAATTAATATCGATTAAATTTTAACAAATTTTTTAACAATATTTTTAACCCGAGATTTTTTAGTCTCGGGTTTTTTAGTTATATTTACTATGTAATTAAAACTAAACAAGATGAATACAATGAAATTAGGTACGGAAACTGGCTCTTTATTTAATCACTTAATGTCTAACAATGAATCTGCTCCAATTNCTGGACAAGGTGCAACTGTCTTACATTGGTCAGACCGTCATGCATATTTTGTTAATTCAGTTTCAGCTGATGGCAAAGAGGTTGTAATTGAACGCGCAAAGGCAGTTCGAACTGACAATTACGGAATGAGTGATTCACAGGACTACAAATATGAACGAGATTCTCAGGCTCAGCCTGAAATAATTAGATTCACATATAGTAAATGGCGTCGAGTTTATACAAACTGGGAAGGCAAAAAAGAAACCTCACCCATTAACATTATTTTCGGTGTGATGAGAGAATACTATGATTTTTCTTTTTAACAAAACTTTAACAATTTTTTTAACCCGAGATTTTTTAGTCTCGGGTTTTTTAGTTATATTTATAGAGTAATTAAAACAGATATAGTTATGCAAAGATGGACAGTTAGAAAAGTAATAGACGGTAATATAGTGAATGATATTAGTTCAAGTCTATTAAATGTTATTATGGACAGGCTCCAAGAATTAAAGGCCCAAGGCATCGAAGCCTGGGATTGTGACAACCTACAAGAAATTCTAGTAGGGTAATGAAAGTGTTAGTAGTCGGCCATTCACCGGGTAAAGTTAAGCCTGAAAGGTCAATCACCAGAAAGAGAGTGTTTAGTTGGCTAGAACAGGTTGGAGTAATGGAGTTCACTTGGCACAACCTTGTGACTCATCATGCTCCTAAATTGAGCCTGAAACAGGTGACACTTGACCCACAATTGGTTAAACAGTTCGACAGGGTAGTTTCACTGGGAGTGTTGGCCAGTAGCTGGTTAGATCACCAAGGAATTAGTCACTATCCAGCTCCTCATCCCAGTGGCTTGAATCGACAATGGAACGATCCGAACACCGAACCTAGAGTAATACAACAACTAAAAAATTACATACATGAAGACCTATAAAATCCCTAGACACCCTGCTTTCAGGGACTTCGGCATCGTCAATACCCTATCTGGCACCTATGTGTGTCCAGGTTGGCATCCGGTGCCAGCTGGAACCACTAGAGAGCAAATCATTCTAGTGGATAGTGTTACAGTTGCGCCAGAGCAAAAAGCGCCAGAAAGCCCGAAAACAGTTAAGAAAGTGGCAAGTTGGCACGTGCCCTCTTCAAACGGCAAATCAGAATACAAGGTCACTAGTGAGCCTTTTTGGAATTGTACCTGCCCTGCTAGTCAATTTAGAAGAGGCGACTGTAAGCATATTAAAAAAATTAAAGCAGATATGAAACAAAAAGAGCCCCAGGCCGTATAAGTTAAGTCTTTAAGCCTGAAAGTAAAATATGAAGCAAAGGATTATTACATGGTTGTTGTCAAGAAGCATTAAAGTCTGGTTAAAGCTGAAAAACCCAGACTTTGGAATAAAATTTAAAAAAATGTAAAAAAATCTGAAACTAACAGATATATACAAGTATAATTATCAAATAATTTAAAAACAACAAAAAATGAAACGATTTAGTAGACATATGGTGGAAGCGATTCTGAATTGGGCCTTACAGTGTTCGAAGCAGGATTATACTCCGATAGGAGCCGGTCTTTCTAAATCAGATTTTGCGTTAATGGGATAAATTAGCTAAGAATTAAGAAAATGTTTAGAAGGACCACTTGAAAAAGTTGGTCCTTTTTTTTGGTCTATTGGTGAGGTGGCTATCATATCTGCCTGTCACGCAGAAGTAGAGGGATCGTAACCCTCATAGACCGCCAAATTTTAACAAATTTTAACATTTAATTTTGTTACAGTTAAGAAAAAAGTGTTATATTAGCACTATAATAATTAACAAAGTGTTCTTTGACATACTGGATAATATTTCTCCGTGGTGTAGCTGGTTAACACGTCTGATTTTGACTCAGAAGAGCGTAGGTTCGAATCCTGCCGGAGAAACAAAGATTACGAAATACCCTGGTTAAAAGGCCCAGGTCAAAATACCCAGGTTAAAGGTAATCTTAATACGGGGATTGGAGGAGTCCGGAGTCCTCGCTCTAAATTAGTAATTTCATAAAAAAGTTGAACCTACGATGATATATAAAATAAACACAGGTTCAATGTATTATACAATTTATAAAATTACTAATTTAATTAATAATAATATTTATATAGGCTATCATAAAACTGATGATATTAATGATGATTATATGGGTTCTGGTAAAGTACTCTTACAGTCCATTAAAAAATATGGTAAAGAAAATTTTAAAAAAGAAATTCTCTATGTATTTCCTAATAAAAAAGAAGCTCTATTAAAAGAATCTGAATTAGTAAATCAGGAGTTTATTAAAAGAAATGATACCTATAATATTAAAGTTGGAGGTGAAGGCGGTTGGGATTATATTAATAATTTTTTAATGAAAGATGATGAATTTAAACAGAACATATCTATTAAACTTTCAAATTCTATAAAAAAATTATATGAAGAAGGTATTTTAAATACTTCCGGGATTAATAATCCTAGATACGGCAAAACACCATGGAATAAAGGTATTCCACGTTCTAATGAAACTAAAAAAAAGATTTCAGAAAATAATGCTAATAAATTATCAAAAAGTATTATAAATTCTAGATTAGAAGATTTAAAAGATATTAAAAAAACATATGGTTATATTTCTAAATTAGCTAAAAAATGGAATGTTTCACATACTCAAGTTAGAAGATTTATTAATAAACATTACAATTCTAAGTGCTAGGGCAGATGGATGAACCCGCCTGTTTTGGGAACAGGAGATGCGTGAGTTCGAATCTCACCACTTAGACAAATCGCAGGTTCAAATCCTGCATCCCCGACAAAAACTATCAAGAGGAATGATACGAGCCCGCAAAGTTCGAAAAGAGTCCGGGATAGTTTTAATAACAGATTAAGCTTAATATCGAAACAAGCTCCACTAGCCATGTGGGTAACTGAGTACCAGGTCTAAGAATGATTTCGCGATAATGTCTTAGATGAAGGAAGGCTAAAAACCTCAATCTGTTATTTAAAAATAGAGAGGAGTTCTAAAAATCCGAATGTAGGTGAGTCTGCCATTAATAGAAATAGTACATTACAATTCTCTCTATTTTAATTTAACCTCGTAGCTCAGTTGGTTAGAGCATCTCACTTTTAATGAGAGGGTCGTGAGTTCGAGTCTCACCGGGGTTACAAAAACCATGTAAAGATTTGGTCAAAGGATAACAGTCCATCCAAAATGGTTCGATTCCATTACTTTACAATATGGGTGTATGGTTGGTTACCGAGAGGACCTAGTTTCTCATCTGTTCGATTCAGAAATACACAAAATTTGCCTCCTTGGCGTAACGGAAGCGTATTTGTTTTACATGCAAAGGGAGATGGTTCGATTCCATCAGGAGGTACAAACAGTCAATTCTAGAACTGACTGGCCAGGTGGTGAAA
>P_2C_Liq_1_UnCtyDRAFT_1000448_pt1 | contig 17724 bp, 17 predicted proteins | sample Pon2CUnioCityCA_2_FD_10234 | JGI IMG/M metagenome (IMG submission 10234) | reverse complement strand
CACGATGAGAAATTTGTTAGTACAAATATTGATGTTGACCTTGACAATGTGCGGAGGATTTATTTTGCAGGCGGCGAACCATTTTTAAATAAGCAACATTGGGAAATATTAAAGAACATAAAAGATCCATCACATTGTGATTTAATCTATAGTTCCAATTTAACTATTATTAAAGGTATAGAGGACCACTGGCCAAAATTTAACCATATATTGGTTAATGCTAGTTTAGATGGTGTTGGAGAATTTGGAGAACAAATAAGACCAGGATTAAACTGGCAACGCTGGCAAAATAATTTAGATCAAGTGTTAAAATATGAGAATGTAACAGTCGAAATAGCATGTACTGTAAATTTAGCAAACATATGGCACTTGCATGAAGTTAAAAAGTTTGCCGACGAAAAAAATATTTCTGTTCGATTTTATAAAATGGATCATCCTAACTATCTGTGCATTAGCTCGTTGCCCGAAGAATTAAAGAAACAAATCAAATATATTCCAAATAATGAAATACAAGAATTATTGGACCAAAACCAAGAACATTTGTTTAAGCATGCAATTGCCAACATACTTCTTGGCGATCGTCTAAGGGGAACTAATCTGTGGAACCATTTGCCGTTTGAGCAGTGGGCAATAAAAAATATATTGGATTATTGAAAATCAATGTCAAGTCATAAAGTAATATCATTCTTTCCAGGATCTGGAGGAAATAGATTTTTTTTAAATCTAGAAAATGACCTAGACTGGAATAATGTTCTATTAGATTACGATTCACCCACATCTTTCAAAGAGGTAGCTAATTTTGAAAAAACAGAGCGAGGATATAAGTATTCAAGTCACCTTGACGTTAATATAACAAAAGAATATTTTTTAACACATGTTATGAATTATGATTCACTAAAATCGATATTTCCAGAATCGATTATTTACAAAATTTATACCAAAGATCGTTATAGCAGTCTAAGAAGATTTTCAAGATTGCATAATCAAGGCTTAGAAGATATTTTTAATAGTATTGTATGGCACGACGAATTCTATAGCCAACTAAAAATTGATAAAAAAGCCGATATATTAATTGATATTGACACTGATAATAGTTATTTTTGTAAGTTTATGGTTAAAGAATTTTCTAAAGAAAATAAAAATTTTGATTTAGTTTTGGATTTTTATAAAAAATTTGGGAAAAATGGTCCTATAATAGATTTTATAAACTCGGAGAAAAAATGAGTGATTATTTAAATGACGCAGAACGTGCAAAGGCAGCACTTGATACTGTAAGTAAAAGTTTTTGTTTAGCTAAATGGAAACAAGTTAGTTTGCACCTAGGCACTGGGTTAAACAACAGTTGCTATCATCCTCCGTTGCATAAGATTGACATCAACGAGATAAAAAATAATCCTAGTGCACTGCACAATACCGCGCATAAAAAACAACAACGCAAACTTATGCTCAACGGTGAGCGTCCAAGTGAATGTAGTTATTGTTGGAATATCGAAGACACTGGCAACCTCAGCGACAGGCATTATCGTAGCGGTGAGCCTTGGGCATTTGAAAAGTTCGACGAAATAAAAGATGCGCCGTGGAATGCCGATACTAATCCTTCGTATGTTGAAGTAAACTTTAGCAATGTATGCAACTTAGAATGCACTTATTGTAGCCCACAGTTTAGTAGCACATGGTCGGCTCAAACAGAAAGGTTTGGCGCCTATCCAACTACTGTTCCCCACAATGCACCTGAGCATTTTAAAGGAAAAATTATTCCTAACAGAGAGCATAACCCCTATGTGGATGCATTCTGGGAATGGTGGCCAGATCTATATCCTGAATTAAAGCATTTTCGGATGACCGGTGGCGAGCCGATGATGGACAAGAACACGTATAAGGTGTTTGATTATATCTTAGAAAATCCAAAGCCCGACTTGCATATCAATACTACTAGTAATTTTAGTGTTGAGCCAGCACTGTTTGAGAAGTATTTAGATTATGCCAAGCGACTATGCACTGGCGAAACAGTTGAGCATTTTATGCAGTTTGTTAGCATAGATACGTGGGGCGAACAGGCAGAGTATATACGCCCGGGTCTAGATTTTAAAAGACTGCAGAATAATGTTGAACGTTTTTTAACAGAAATTCCAGGACGCAATAGTGTAACGTTTATTATTACTATGAACAATTTGGTAATTCCTGGTATACAAGAATTATTAAATTGGATATTAAAATTAAGAGCAAAGCACAGCACTACATATCAGCGTGTATGGTTTGATACGCCACTGCTACGTCAACCGCAATGGCAAAGTTTGCAAATTATGCCAGAAAGTTACGTATGGAATCTAGAACAAGTATTGCAATGGATGAAAAATCATGCTATAATCAATGATGTGCACGAATTTGTAGGGTTTAAAGATTTTGAAATTAACAAGATGTCAAGAGATATTGCGTGGATGCGAAGCAAGCATCCTAACTTAAATATCAAGCGTAACATGGTTGATTTTTACAAATTCTTTGTAGAACATGACCACCGACATAAAACAGTGTTCACTGAATATTTCCCAGAAATGGCAGATTGGTGGAGCGAGTGTAAATATTGGGCAGAAAATGAAGAATAAAACAAGAACAGATAAAGAATTCAAAGATTACCTTGAAACATTTAGCGATAGCTTTTGTGGAGCAAAGTGGTATAATGCCACAGTGTGGCTAGGCAGTGGCATGACTACTAGTTGCCATCATCCATTGCCTCATAAAATTGATCTTGAGGCAGTAAAGAAGAATCCCAAATTATTACACAATACTCCGGAAAAAAAAGAACAACGCCGCCAAATGAAATGCGGAGAGCGCCCTGCTGGATGTGAGTATTGTTGGAAAATAGAAGATATGGGCAAAGACTATATCAGCGATCGAGTATATAAAAGCAATATTTACACAGACAAAGAACTAGAAGATGCATATAATACCCCAGACGACAGCGATGTTGATTTGCGCACACTAGAAATTGCATTTGACAGAACTTGTAACTTTGCGTGTAGCTACTGCAATCCGGCGTTTAGCAGCACCTGGGTTAAAGATTTAAAGACACACGGTGGATACAACGACTTGGTTAGTGACGGTAGAAACCACTTTACGCATACACACGACAGTTCTCAGTTATACAAGTTTGGTGAGACAAATCCTTATGTGGAAGCATTCTTTAAATGGTGGGACAGTGACCTTCATCGCACACTACGTGAACTACGCATCACCGGCGGTGAACCAATTATGGCCGGCGAACTGTGGAGATTGTTTGATTGGTTTAAAAACAATGTTGACAAAAGTCAAACTAAGCTAGCAATTAATAGTAACCTTGGCGGCAAAGCAGAACTTATTGAACGTATGTGTAGTGCACGCGAATGGTTGCCAAGTCTTGATGTGTATACTAGCGCAGAAGCTACAGGCGAGCGTCAAGACTATATTCGTGATGGCATGGATTATGAACTTTGGTGGAGCAATTTATGTATGCTGCACGAAGCAAATATTGACACACATTGCATGATGACAGTGAACGCACTGTGTTTAAGTACACTACCGGACTTGATACAAAGAATTTTGGACCAGCGTAAAATTTACGGAATAGACTTTGCAGTGTTTAGTCTTAATATATTGCGCTTTCCTAGTTTCCAAAGTTGCTTAGTATTGCCGTCTCACGTTAAACGTGAGTGTATTGAACGTTTGAAAAAAATTGACTTGACACAGTGCCATGAATTTGAGCAAGGGCAAGTAGTTCGATTAATTGAGTATTTGCAAAGTGTAGAAACGCCACACAGCGAAAGTTTCGAAATGCCCAAACTACACAACGACTTTAAAAACTTTTTTACACAATACGACAAAAGACGTGGGAAAAATTTTACAGAAACATTTCCTGAATTAGCAGATTGGTACAACAGCCTATGAACAATGATAAGTTAAACAATAGTAAAACTTTTTGTATGATGCCTTGGGTTCATATGCACGGCTTTGCCGACGGAAGAGTGTATCCGTGCTGTTTTGGCGACTATCATATGCCAATGGGCAATCTTCGAGACAACACAATGGAAGAAGTGTGGAACAACGACGAATATAAAAAGTTAAGAAAAAATATGCTTAACGAAAAACCAAGTGCTGTTTGTAAAAAATGTTACGAACAAGAAGGCAACGGTATTTTTAGTTTGCGTAATAGCATTAACCAAAGTCATGGAAAATATGTCAATGAAGTTGAATTAACACACGATGATGGCAAGCATCCTGAATTTAAATTAAGATACTGGGATGTAAGATTTAGTAATTTGTGTAACTTTAGCTGCCGTAGTTGTGGTCCGGTGTTTAGCAGTAACTGGTACAAAGAACATGTAAAAATGTTTGGTCGCAAACCTGAAGTTGACGGAAAAGAGCTTAGTGTGGTTGAATATGCTGGGCGTAGCAAATATGACATTTGGGAACAAATGCAACCACATATTCCTTACTTGGATCAAATTTATTTTGCTGGCGGCGAGCCTCTTATTATGGAAGAGCACTACATGCTCTTGGAAAAACTTATTGAGTTAGGTAAAACCGATATTAATCTACAGTATAATACCAACTTTAGTGAAATGAGTTTTAAAAACAAAGACGTAATTGAAATGTGGAAACATTTTAGTAACGTTAGTGTTGGCGCAAGTCTCGACGGCATGTGGGAACGTGGCGAAATGATGCGCAAAGGACAGAACTGGAAACAAGTAATTGACAATCGTAAACGTATGATTGCAGAAGTCCCGCATGTTGACTTTTATATTAGTTCTACCGTAAGTGCAATGAATGTGTTGCACGTATTAGATTTTCACCGAGATTGGGCAGAACAAGGCTTAATTGAACCTAAAGATTTTGACGTTAACGTATTGTATAGTCCGGACTGGTATCGAATTGATATCCTGCCGGAAAAATTCAAACGTGAGGTAGTTAAGCCGGCATACGAAAAACATCTTGCCTGGCTTGCTGACAAAGATCCATTGACTCGTGCAACTAATGGATTCCGTGGCGCACTTAATATGCTGATGTCCAATGATCGTAGTGACCAACTTCCTGTGTTTAGAAAGCAAGTTGATCTATTGGATGGTGCCAGAGGCGAAAACTTCTGGGCAACTTTTCCTGAATTAAGGGTGCTTAAAGAAAACGACAGTCTGTGCATACTTCCTTGGGTTAGTCTAGAAACATCTCCAGTTGGTACCGCACGTCCTTGTTGTTTAGCCGAAGACGAAATCACCGATGCAAGTGGCAACAAGATGAGTGTTAAAGAACACTCATTGGACGATATAATCAATAGTGATTATATGAAAAAATTAAGGCAGCAATTTCGCAATGGCGAGAAGCCCGAGACTTGTAAAAAATGTTGGGTCGAAGAAGCCGCAGGCAGAAACAGCAAGCGCATTAACACTCAAACTAAATTCAAAGACATTATTAAAGATGTGCCTGTGCTACAAGACTCGGTTGATAATGTGTGGTTCTTAGACTTGAAACTTGGCAATATCTGCAATTTAAAATGTCGTATATGCGGTAGCTGGAGTAGCAGCAAATGGGCCGGCGAAGAAATTGATTATCTAAAAGCACAAGGCGCAACAAAAGAACAACAACGACAACATACTGCTTACCAGATGCTAAAGCAAGGCGCATGGCCACGTGAAAGTGATCTCTTTTGGGAAAGTCTCGACGAACTACTACCAAACATACGTTATTTAGAGTTTACAGGCGGCGAGCCATTTATGATTAAAGAACATTTTGAATTACTTGAACGTGCTGCTGATCTAGGCTATGCAAAAAACATTCGTATACACTACAATACAAACGGAACAATTTATCCTGAAGAGTTTGTAGAAGTATGGGCTAAATTTGAACATGTTGAAATTGCGCTTAGTGTAGATAATGTGGGCAAGCGGTTCGAATACGAGCGCTATCTTGCGAATTGGGACGAAGTAAACAAAAATGTTAGAAAGTTTGAAGCACTAAAGCAATCAACTAGAAACATTGATTTGCAATTATGTTTTACTGTAAATATTCTAAATGTACTATACCTTGACGAGTTATTAGATTGGGCTAAAAATATTAATTTTGACACACTTCATTGGAACATGTTACACGGTCCGTACGAGATGAGCATTGCATGTTTGCCAGAGTATGCCAAAGAAAAAGTAATTGAAGTGTTGTCTAGCAAAACGTTTGAGCAAAAACATCAAGGCGAAGTTGATAACATAGTCTCGATGATTCGCAACGGTACGTCAACTGACAGAGATGAATTGTTTGAAAAGTTATCTGTTACAGATAAGTATCGAAAAGAGCATCTAAGTCAGACACATCCAGAGCTAGCTGAGATTTTAAAGTATGGTAACTGAAACTTACTACGAACGTGACTATGAATGGCCACGAAAAAAATCAATAATTTCTGACAGACAAGTAGGTGCATTTGGGTGTAGCCATACCTGGGGTGTTAGTGTTAACTATAACGAAGCTTGGCCGTGGCTTTTAAATTCTAATAACTTTGGGCTTGCAGGAGGAAGCACAGATTTTATTTCTAGAAATTTAGCACAAGTAATTGATAATTTTTCTCTAAAAAAAATATATATTCTTTATCCAAGCCACACAAGATTTGAATATATAAAAGATGGTAAAATTTATCAAAGCTTACCAACTGATCGTAATAGATATAAGTTTCGAGAACAAAACTCCGAAGATTGGCTTGTAAACAATCATAGAAAAAATAAAGAATATATCAAAAAAGTTTGTTTAAAAAAACAAGTAGAACTATTAGATTTTGAATTTGAATATTTTCATCAATATATCGATTATCCAGATAAATGGCCACTAGCCAAGGATAATATGCATTATAACCATCAATGGCACCAATGGGTAGCAGAAATTTTAATACAATATGAAAAAACCAAACACCAAACCTGAATTTCTTTGCATGGCACCATGGACACATACGTATCTGAGTCCACAAAGTGAGCGGCGATTGTGTTGTGCTAGTAGAGAACCTGCACAAAACTTTAAGCAGTACATTGATACCGACAACGGCTCTGGAGAATATAACCCGCAATCATTGGAGGAGTGGTGGAACGGCGAACATGTTCGTGGTATTAGACGCACAATGATGAGTGGCGATATTCCGGAAGCGTGCCAAGTATGCAATCACAAGCTTTTAAACACTGATGTTTATCGTAGTTATTTTTGGCATATGTTTAATCAGCACTACAATAAGATTTGGGAAACCACAGATGAAACAGGACACACAACCATGCGTCCTGTTAGTTGGGATTATAGATTTAGCAATCTTTGCAACTTTAAATGTCGCATGTGTGGCGATATGCTGTCGAGCAGTTGGGAAAGCGAAGTTAAAAAACATAACTTGTATAACAAAGACAATGCCCAGTCTGAATGGATGCATGAGCCTATACGTAGCAACATGCGTAGATGGCAAACCGATGCTGCAGAAAATGAATTTGGCTCTGCAGTTCGCAACGGAACAGTGGAAGAAATATACTGGGTAGGTGGCGAGCCATTAATGTTCGAACAACACTGGGAGTATATGCGTACCATTGTTGATTTGGGCTATGCCGACAAAGTTTATGCTAGATACAATACTAATTTAAGCAGGATTGACTATAAAGGAGATAATTTATGGGATCTTCTTAGTCATTTTAGAGACTGGCAAGTATGTGCTAGTATTGACGGCACAGGCGAAATTGGAGAATATATTCGCACAGGGCTAAACTACAAGAAATGGTTGGAAAATTTCGAGCAAGGTGTTGCGGTTGCAACGCACCAACGACAACTAAAGCTAGATTACACACTAACACTGCCTGGTCTATTGGAAATAAAAAACATGGTAGAACTAAGCAAGAGATTGAATGTAGAACTTTTAACCAAAGTAACATTTGCATTTGACCCAAGCATATTAATTTCTCCAATGGCATTGCCGCGCCATTTGCTTGACGAAATAATAGACGAAAACTTGAAATGGCTCAATGAGAATGCAACCCATTTGCAGCAAAGCTTGACTGATGTACTAACAAACATGAAAAACAGACCTACGTTCGAAGAACAGTGGGGAGATTGGGCTAAAGAAAAAATGCCCGACGGAAAAAAATGGTATCAACAGATAGATAAAATTAGACAAGGGCATAGTATGGAATATATACTAAAAAGTGACCCTAGAATATTAGATTGGTGGAATAAAATATAATGTCAGAAATAAAAGTAGTACTAAGAAATCCGGTTAAGCGTTCAGAAATGATTGATTACACAATCAACTCACACGATACCGAACTATCACATGACTGGATTGCATCTCTAAAAAATGATATTCTTATTCCAAATTTGGCATTAGAAAAAACATTTTGCTTTTTAGGATTTCCGCATACACATCGCACTTTAGAATTTTTGTGCAACGAGTTAAATGAGCATATCAAACACATCAATTTGTTNAACGGCACTGGCATTTGGCAAGATGCCGGATTAGNTGCATATTTCATTGAAGAATGGTTTACGCCAGATGCAGTGAGATATAACGATCCTGATTACCCTGTTGTGCCCGGCGAAAACTGGGATTCGTCTTATAACACAGACAAATTTATTGGTTTGCGTATTAAACATGAGATTATGAATTTGCTGCACAATCACTTTGAGCGCTTGCAAGGAACAGTATGGGAGCCAAGTCAATACTATGCACTAGCAAGTCCTAAGGTTAAGCATGCAATTAGACATCTTAATTTGATTTGCCATGACATGGAAAGTTTAATACTAAGCCAAAAGAAACTAGTACAAGCACCAGACTGGGTAAGACCGAGTCAAATAACATCGTTTATGAATGTTAAACGTCACGACCTCAAAGACAGTCACCGTGAAGGATTTAAGAATGGGTATGATCGCCGTTTCGGCGAAGTATATATGCATTGGACACAAATTGGCAAAACACTCATGGAAGTATATCACGACGAAGGTGCACCTGATCTTAATGTAGGCAGCGACCCAACTGATATTAGTGTTGGTGCAGGTGCAACTTGCGAAGCTATTAATGCATTAAAATACTACAGTGGTGAATTTGATATCGAATGGGCAAAGGATGTTACTTATAACGAACACCATTGGCACAAAGATCATGTCGATGGATTCTATGCTTGGTTAGAGCGGAATGGTGTAGACCCAACTAATCCAAAACTAAGTTTAGGGTATTTGCCAATTGCACAAGTAGAAATTGAAAAAAGCTTTGGCACTAATAATATGCAAGAAATCTGGAAAATACTTGGCGAGCATTTAGACATATATAAAATAGAAGTAGATGGAGTATCGGTAACTTATGACTACTGCTGGAACGACCCTGACTTTCATGAAAATCAAATTAAAAATCTAAGATAAAATATGTATGATATTTTTGTTGTAACAAAAAATAAGTCACAATGCGATCTATTAGATAGATTCCCACATTGCAAAACAGTTGAGTATACACCCAACAAAGTAGAATTGCTTCGAGCCGTTGCTGGCCAATCAGCAACTAGACATGCTTGGATTGTGTCTGCAGATTGCGACTATAGTAATTTTGATTTTAATTACATGCCGCCGTGGCATCAGGAAACACAGCTACATGTATGGCCTACTGAAAATCAAACACTAGGTGGCGACACTTGTTTAATTAACACAAAAGAATTTTTAAAACAAGCAAGTACATTAGATTATGTGCAAAACTACAAAGATGTTTGCTGGAAAGACAGTAGCATAAATCAAAAAGTCCAACCTGAGGTGTTTGTTTGGAGTCGGTCGTCTACTGCTGATTTGATAAGCGTCGATGCTACGTTTTTGCGATATGTTGGCGATCCGTTGTCGATGATGAAAAAAACTGTTCGGCGTGCTACTACTCCTTATATATGGATTGTAAATGACGAATGCGATTATAGAGATTTTGATTTTACATGGCGTCCGAGTTGGGCATCAGAGCAATACTTGCATGTATGGCCCACTGAAAATCAAACACTAGGTGGTGATACATTTTATGTAAACGTCGAAGAGTTTTTACAACAACAAGATACAATCGAATCACTGGATCACTATCAGACGGTTCATTGGCATAACCAACAAATTAAACAAAAAATTACTCCTGAAATCTTTATTTGGGACAAGGGCAATGCGCAGCGTTTAAAAGAACAATTTCCAAACGCAACGGCGATACGTTACTTTGGTTCAAAATTTGATATGATGAAACGTACGATTGCAAAAAGTCAAACAGCAAACATTTGGGTAATTGGTGATAACTGTGACTACAAAGATTTTGATTTTTCTTGGCGTCCAAGTTGGGCAACTGATGCACATATGCATGTATGGCCTACAGAAAATCAAACATCAGGCGGTGATACATTTTATGTAAATGTTGCAGAATTTCAGCGCCAAAGTTTTGAAATTGATTCGTTAAACGATTATACTGTTGTTAATTGGCACACAGATGCTATTAAAGAAAATGTAGCACCGGATGTTGTAATTTGGGATAGCGGAAGTTCAGAAACAAACATAAACAATCTCAAAGAAAAATTTCCAAATGCAAAGGTGCTGCGTAATGTCGGTAGTAGATTTGATATGCTTAATCGTAGTATGAGACATATTAAAACTACTCATGCATGGGTAATCTCAAGTAAATGCAACTACAATGAATTTGATTTTACCTGGAGACCGGACTGGGCTACTGAACGTCATATACATGTATGGCCCACTGAAAACCAAACCAAAGGTGGTGATACATTTTTTGTTGATGTAGCTGAGTTTCAGAAACAAAGTTTACATATATCAACAGTTGAAGAATACAATGCTGTTTCGTGGCACAAGCAAAATGTTTCGTTGTTTGATGATGTGGACGTTATCATATGGGCAATGGGCGGAAATGACACCAATCTATCTTTGCTGAAAGAACGATATCCACATGCAAAGAGTTTACGCTATATCGGAACACACTTAGATATGGTTAAAAAGTCTGCAAAATACACCACGAGCGAATATTTTTGGGTATTAAGTGACTGTTGCGATTACACAGACTTTTCAACCAACTGGCGGTCCGACTGGGAAGAAGAAACTAGTATACATTGCTGGGCTAGTGGCACACAAAAGTTCGGAGACACATTTTATATTCCACGAGCAGAGTTTTTAAAAGAAGCCGACGATTTAGAAAAATTAGAATACTACAGTAGTATTATATGGCACAAAGACGGATATAATAGATATCCGTGGCCAGTTAATTATGTTGATGCTGACGATCTTTTTTCAACTCTTAAGAATCACAAGTTTTCGACATTATATGAATATTTTATTATGCCCGGAAGTACACTAGGATCCACAGTCGATATTGGTCTTTGGGAAAAACGCCTTTTAATTGCATATAATAAAAATGGACATGTGTCGTTGTGCCCAAGGGACTGTATTAGTGAAATTTTAACTAAAGTCAAGGACTACCCATACATACAGTATCATAATTGCGAAAATAGCACACAACAGCCACAAGATATTGTGTTCATTTCTTATGATGAAAAAAACGCCAATTTAAACTATAAAATACTCAAGGATCGATTCCCTAACGCTCAGCGAGTACACGGCGTCGAAGGAATGGTAAATGCTATCAAACAGTCTGCAACACAAAGCGATACGCCTTGGTTTTATGCTGTCTTTGCTAAAACAGAAATTGATGAAAAATTTAAATTTGAGTTTAATCCGGATTACTTAGAAACACCCGGAAATTATGTTTTTTATAGCTATAATCCAGTTTTAGACTATAGTTATGGCCATGACGGTATTGTTCTATATCATAAAAAATCGGTCTTGGATGTTGAAACATGGGGAGTAGATTTTACCATGAGTTTTCCGGTAACAACAATTCCAGTTATTAGTTGCCGTAATAATTATAACTACAGCCAATATAGTGCTTGGAGAACTGCTCTAAGAGAAGCATATAAACTTAAAAAAACAAATCACATAGCAGATCGATACCATTTACATCTTTGGTTAACTGCTAATAATTCTTTGTATGGTGACTGGAGCAATGCTGGAGCCAAGGATGCATTACTATTGCCCGATAATATGGATGAAAAGATCAATGACTGGAATTGGCTAAAAAACTATTTTAACGAAAAATATTCTAATATTGACGATGCAACATAATCAAGTTCGTGATTTGTCATAAAAGGAAAAACCGGTAAACTTAGGCATGTGCTAGCAACATATTCTGTAACAGGAAGCTTGCAGTTATAATCTTTGTATGCCGGTTGCATGTGGCATCCTAAAGGAAATTGTATTCCGCAGTCAATGCCTTTGTTGTGTAGAAACAATTTTAAATCGTCTCTATTTTTATATAGTACGCAAAATTGATTGTAAACATGCGTGTTATAAGATTGAGTTTTGGGCAAAACCAATGGAGTGTCTTTGAGTTTTTCTAGATAGTAATTTGCGCTTGAAATTCTACTGTTATTCATTTCGTTGATGTGCGGAAGTTTTGCGTTCAACACTGCTGCCTGAATCCCGTCAAGTCTGTGATTCCATCCTATCTGCAAATGAACATACTTTTCAATTCTGCCATGATCTTTTAATAACTTTATTTTTTCTATAAGTTCGGATTTTCCAGTAACGCCCCCGCCGTCTCCCATACAATCTAAATTTTTTCCTGGATAAAAACTGTGTATTGATAGATCCGAATAGTACCCAACTGGGTTATTGTGTTGTTTACTACCAAAGCTTTGTGCAGAATCTTGAATTAAAAATAAGTTATGTTTGTTGCATATTTTTCTTAAAGCTAGATAATTTGCTTGTTGTCCGTATAAATCAACAGGCATAATAGCTTTGGTCTTTTCGGTTATCAATGACTCTACTAGGTCAACATCAATGTTATAGTCTTCAATGGTTATGTCGCAAAAAATTGGAGTTGCACCAACTTGATTTACAGTTTCTGCAGTACTAAAAAAAGTCATACTAGGCACAATTACTTCGTCACCTGGGCCTATGTTGCAAGCCAACAAACTGAGTTGTTGTGCTGCAGTACCACTAGCAACACCAACTGAATCTTTGCTAAAATAATTAGTTAATGATTTTTCAAATTCGTTTACCTGAGATCCATTGATAAACTGAGAATTTTCAATACAATCTTTGAGTCTTAGGTCAATGCTATCTTTGTATTTGCTATAAAGTCGAAATAGATTTGCGTATGGAACTTTTGTCATTTCCAGTGCCCTTCTAGATACTGTTTCCAATTGTCGGCATTTTTGACGTCATCTAGTACTAAGGTCATTAAATGATCAAATGCATCCAAGAATACTACATCAAACGGCTTTGCTTTTATTCCTTTACCGTCGAGGTGTTCTTTTACAATAGATTCTACTGTTTTTTTGTTAGCATTGCCAATAATATACCGATCTGAGCCAGCACGATCAATAAATCCGGTTTCGTGATAAACATACAAATTTCCTAAACTATCTACTGTAGTAGCAATTTGAGGAAACCCATATGGATTTAATTGATCCCAGTTTGCCATTTTTAGTGGACCAGCTGGCTGACCGTGTCTAACAGGGTCAAGTTGATAGCCGTAATCAATGTGTAAATGTTTTAAATCTGTACTTTGCCGACAACGTTCTTCTATACTACTAAAAATATCATATAAACTCTTTCTTTCGTCGTTGCCAATATAACTAACACTTTGACTAAAGTCTTCTCTAAGCGTGATAAACTGTATTTTTTGTGTTTGAGTACTATTAATGTCTTCGATTAAATCAAACACCATTGGGAGTTCGTGGCTGTGTCCTGGTAAAATAATCCAATTTACACCCACTTTAACGTTGCTGTTTTGCTTGAGAAAGTTTCTAATATTTTCTTTTACAATTTTATAGCTCTTGGAATTTTTAGTGACTCGGGTATACGAGTCAGCGTCAAACCCATATAAACTAATTCGTACTGCTTCTAAATCAAATAATCCTTGCTGCTTATCNAAGAANCTAGGCGACATTGCATAGCCATTGGTATACATTTGCATATTAAACTGACTNTTTTTCCCGTAAGAAATTATGTCACCGATATATGGATTTGTTAACGGTTCTAATCCTCCGCTGATCCTAAAACGGTCTTGCCAGTTATCTCTGTCTCTTGGGTCTTCGTCGATTACTTTTTTAAAAACATCAAAACTTTTTTCTGCAATAGTTTTTTCGTATTCTGCTGCGTAATTTCTACCACAAAAACTACAAAAAAATTGACAAGTTAATCCGGGATAAAGGCCAATTCTATTAGGGTAAACATAATGATTTTTTATAGCTGCTTTTAAATGTCCACTTTGAACCAATGGCAATAGCGTGTTATTCCAATACTTGCTATCCTTGTTATTTTCTTTGGTGTGTTTGTATCCTAAACGCATTTGTTAACCGTTTCTACAATTGTTTCTACTTCGCTATCACTGAGTTCGGGGTATATGGGCAAACTCAGGCAACTACGAGTAAACTCGTTTTCTGTGTTGTCTAGTGTTTTTGGATAATGTATACGTGTGTCAATGCTAAACTCTTTTAATTGTTGTTTAAGCATATCTCGATTGTTGTGTTTGATTACAAATTTATGCCACGCACTAGTGCAGTTGTTGTGCGGGAGTATGCATTCAACATCAAGGTTGTCTGTGTAATACTTTGCAATTTCTGTTCTGCGCTGTTGCCACGCATCAAACCGATTCTCGAGTTTCCACCAGACCATAGCAGCATCGACTTCGTTGATCTGGCTGTTATACCCGTGATTGATCCACTTAGGCGTGTGCGGGCGTCTGTGCAAGTCTACGGCACCAGCTAGTTCGGCATCGTCGGTAAGCATTGCGCCACCGATACCAAAGGCACCTAAGTTCTTTGTGGGATCAAACGAGAAACAACTTGCTACACCTATACTACCGCTTGGTGTGCCATTCCAGCTAGCACCAATACTCTGTGCAGCATCTTCAACAAAGTCAACATGAGGATACTGTGCTTGTAGTTTAGCAATACGATCAAAATCTACAGTATGTCCAAACAGATTAACCCAAACTACAATTGTTTTTGTACTGTTGTTGGTGTGAAGTAACTTGTTTTCTAGTAAGTCGAGGTCGATATTTCCGTTTTGGTCTGTAGAAACATATACACGCTGAGTATTAGTGTAATCTGATTCTCTCGAGAATCCATTGTCTGTTGCTGGAAAGCTGATATTAGGAAATATAAATCTATTTGCTGATGATTGTAGTACACTGCCAACAAATGCTAGTGCGTCTGTGCAACTGGCAGTAAGCACACAATGTTTTCTGCCAGTTTTTACTTTAAGACTTTCTTCGAGCTTTTGGCAAAATGGACCATTTATAACTTGTCCACTGCTATAAACTTGATCAGCAAGATCGAGGTATACTTCTCGATCTTGCTGATACTGTAGGTCAACATTAAAAAATTTTATCATTTGATTTTATAAGTCTTTGAGAATTTTTTGTGTTTGTAATTTTACTGTATCTTTAAGTTTAGTTAAATTTACAATAAAATCGCTACCTAATACTTCTTTGTCGTGTGTTTTGTACCAATTTCTAACAAGATCTTTGATTTCAGTAAAGTCAGCACCTTCGTTGTTCCACTTAACAATTGGAAAAACCATTTTAGTACCATCTTTGAGATGAACTCGCAAATACTTGAGCATTTCGATTGGAACATCAGTGGCTTCAATACTATCAATAAGATTTTGCCACTCTTGTTCTTCGTGGTCCGTACTCATGTCAACTAAGTGTTCAGGCTGTGGCCTTTTTGGTTCTTGTTCCACTTGGTTTCTTGCCCCTTGTTTTCTTTAGACTTGGATCAAGAGTTTGTGCTTCTTTTTCCAGTCTAGCTGCTTCTGCTAGCATTACTTCTGCTTGTGCTTTCATATCGCTAGCTTGCTTGATATTTAGCTGGGCAAGATCGCTGTCGCTCATAACACTTCGATCAGATACAACTTCAGATGGAACACCAGTTTTTCTGTTATCAGCATAACCACGTTCGCGATCAAGTTGTTCTAATTTGCGTGCCGCTTCTTCGCCAGTGCCAGCATCGAGTAGCAGTTTATTAAGCTCGTCTAAACGAATGCTGCTAGCAGCGTTTGGCTTTACAATAACTTGATTGGTTGGTGCTTTTTTAAGATAACCCTCACGTGCAACAGCTTCTAGGATATTGATATTTCCTGAACTGCTAGCACGTCTGTGTAACACTTTCCAAAACTCGTTGGAGTCTTGGCCTTCTGGGCTTTCAAGTACACGCATTACATCGTCGTGGTAATGACTAGGAATGATTTGCGTGTATAGTACACTACACATATGTTCTTCTTCGGGGATTGCCCGCTGCACAATAACAACTTTTTTGCCGTTGTGCTCACCTACGTGTTTAAAAAATTTAGCCATGATTATTCTTCCTCGGCAGTAATCTCGTCGCTAGCTTCTTCGGCACCTTCTTCTGGTTCCGGTTTTGGTGCATTTGCATTTACAAATGCTACTAGTTTTGTATAAAGTGCACCAACAGCTTGCATTTCGTTGGCTTTAATAGCACCACGTTCGCTGGTAACTTGAATAATGTTTGCCATTAGTGCCAAGTCAGCTAGACCAAGTGCTACAACTTCTGATGCTGTTGTTTCTTGTGTTTCTTGTGTTTCGTGTGTTTCTTCAGACATTGTATAGTTCTCCTTAATATACGTTGTTATTATTTATCGGTGGTTTGTTGTTGTAATTTAAAATTGATCATGCATTAGACCAAACATACTAGCTTCGCTTGGATCTTCGAATGCTATAACGTTTTTTTGCACACTAAATCTTCCAACTAAATTTTTCCAAATCCATTCGGTTGCTAGTGTTGGGTTATTGCAATTAACTTTAACAAAATGCACTGGGCATTTTGACAGCTGTCTGCCTTCGTTGATTAACGCCAGTGGATCAATAATATCATTAATGTATAGTGACATATGTTTACAATAGCATCATGTTTCTTGGGTGTCAATATCTTTAATTAAATAATATTGCACTAGCATAGTTTCCCATGCATCGGAAAATCCAGTATTAGACTTTGCTAGTTCTTGCATATGCAAAAAGTCTTTGTATCCTAGCAGTGCACAATCAGAAGATCTTCCAACTTCCCACCTTGGTATATTGTTGTGCGGCGGGTCTCTGTATCGTGCATATATTACGCCATCGGCATTCTCGTAGATTAGTGCTTCACCCGGTATTAGTTTGTTTTTCATTGTCTCTGTCGGCCACACGTTTGCGTAATCCGCTACTACTAAATCTGTGATCTCGTTTGTTAAAATGCAGTTGAATGCCTCGCTTGCGACAGGTATCTTTGCCAGTGAATTCTTTCTCTTTATATTCGTCACCTAAAAAACGAATATCTAAGTCAAACAATTGCAGTATATCTACTACATCTTGCTCGCTTTGGTACGGTACAATTTCGTCGACAAACTTTACTGCATTTAGCTGTGCATAGCGTTCTACTAGTGTTTGCACTGGAGCATTCTTCTCTGGTCTATCGATACTTGGGTCAACTTGTAGCCCACAAATAAGATAATCGCAATGGTCCTTTGCTTCACGCAACATACCAATATGCCCTGCGTGAAGCAAATCAAACGTGCTAAAAGTTATGCCGACGACTTTGTTTCTCATTTACTTTTCTTTTTCTCGGCTGCTGGCTTTTTAGCTGCTGGCTTTTTAGCTGCTGGCTTTTTCTC
>P_2C_Liq_1_UnCtyDRAFT_1000447_pt1 | contig 17732 bp, 18 predicted proteins | sample Pon2CUnioCityCA_2_FD_10234 | JGI IMG/M metagenome (IMG submission 10234) | reverse complement strand
ACAGAGACTCCAAAAGAAGTAAAACAAACAATTTTAGTTTCTAAAAAAGATACTTTAAAACAAAACAAAAAAATAGAACAAAACACTTTAGTAGCTGATGATGTAATTACAAAAAAGCCAACTCAAAAAATAAAAAATACTTTTAAAGAAAAGAAAGAGAAAAAGAAATTAGTTAGCACAAAAAAAGCTATGAAAAAGATTTTTTTAGGTGATAATTTAATTAAAGAACCTATTGAAATTGAAAAAAATACTGAGAAAAAAAACACTATATCTAAAGCGCAAACTAGAGATAAAAAAGATAATCATAAAGAAAAAAATTACTCTAAAAAAATAGATTTTACAAAAGTCATAAAAAAAACAGACAGTATTTTTTCTACTTCAGAAAGTAAAAAAAGATGGTCAATTGCTCCTACTTTTGCAGTTTTAAGTTCTAATTCTTTTTCTAAATCATCACCTTTAAATCAAAATTTATCTTCTTCTACTAGAGGTCAAAATTCGGTTTCTTATGGTGTGCAAGTGAATTATAAACTGAATTCTAAATGGACAATTCAATCTGGTGTACATATCCAAGAAACACGTTTTAAAAACAACAATGTAATTGTGGGTATGCTTACGAATTCTGTTAATTCTAATGTGGCTTTTAATGATGATAACTTTCGCAAAGTTGAAACTAGTGCTTTTGCTATTAATACAGATTTGGCAAATAACTCTTTTACTAGTTCCCATACTTTATCTGGTGATTTATCTCAAAACTATGGCTATATAGAAATCCCTGTAGAAGTAAAATATAATTTTTACAGTACAAAAAGGTTTAATACTGAAATTGTAGGAGGTTTTAGTTCGTTATTTTTAACTCAAAATGAAGTCAATATAAATAGTCAATTTGTATCTAATTCTGGATTAGCCAATAATTTAAATACTATAAATTTTAGTGGAAATTTTGGGTTGGATTTTAACTATCTAATCAATAACAATTGGTCTCTTAACCTTAACCCAATGTTTAAGGCGCAACTTAACACTTTTAGTAAGCAATCTAATGGCTTTAGACCTTTTAATATTGGTATTTATACAGGTTTAAAATATCGCTTCTAAAAAACCTCTTTAGCTTTAAATTTATACAAACTAACGTCTAATATTTACTCTAAATCTAAAAACTTAACATTCAATATGAAATACCGCTAAATTTGTAATGGTGATTTTTGAAAACAATAATATGACTTTACTTGCTACTACATATAGAACCCTAAGTGGAACAAAAAAAATTATTGAAATACCTAATAAAAAGAATACGCAATGGGTAATTTATCAAGATAAAGAACCTAAATATTATACCGATTTTTACGACTTAGAAATAGAATCTAATGCCATTATGAATAGTTTGGTTTTATGTAACAAAAGGTCTATCCACGAAGTTTTAGAGCTTATCAATAAAAGAAATAATATTAATTTATCTATTCCAAAGATTTCACGTTTAGGGTATAAGAAAGTAATCAAATCAGAAAAAATAGAATTAGCGTTAGATCCTATTCCTGAAAAATGGTTGAGCTATTCTTTATAAATTTTTACAACTAAATTTCCTGCATCGTCCATAGAAGCTCTGTACATTCCTGCTGTGTTGAACTCAAAAGACATATTTCCGTTTTTATCTAAAGCAACCACACCTCCTGTTCCACCAAGTTTGGTCAGTTTATTTTGAATCACATCTGTAGTAGCTTCTTTTAGTGTTTTTTGTTGATATTCCATTTGTGCAGAAATATCATAAGCCACTTGACTTCTTATAAAATATTCTCCCCAACCTGTAGATGAAACTCCGCAAGTTAGATTATTTGCATACGTACCAGAACCAATAATAGGCGCATCACCAATTCTTCCCCAACGTTTGTTGGTCATGCCTCCTGTTGATGTTCCTGCAGCAATATTTCCATTTTTATCTAAAGCAACACAACCCACAGTTCCAAATTTTGAATTTTTAATATCAGCGTCATAAAAAGCAGCTTTTTTATCATCATGATCTAATTGCGTCTTATTTCTATTTTTTATTCTTTGAAGTGATTTAAAACGATTTTCTGTATAAAAATAACTTGGGTCTACAATTTCTAAACCTTTTTCTTTAGCAAAGGTTGATGCTCCTTTTCCTGATAACATCACATGATCTGAATCTGTCATTACTTTTATTGCCAATTCTATGGGACTTTTTACGTTTGTAACTCCTGCAACTGCACCTGCATTTAGGGTTTTTCCATCCATAAAAGAAGCATCTAACTCATTGGTTTCTTCATGTGTAAAAACTGCTCCTTTACCTGCATTAAATAATGGAGATTCTTCCATGACCTGAATGGTTTTTAATACTGCCTCACCACTTGTTCCCCCATTTTTTAAGATGGTATGACCAACTTTAATCGCTTCTTCCAATTTCGCTTTATAAGCTGCTTCTTTTTCATCAGTCATATTTTTCTTTAAAATTGTACCTGCTCCACCATGAATAATAATCGCAAAATCATTTACCTTTTTAACAGTTTCTTTTTTTACTGCTATTTTTTCTTGTTGACAACCAAAAGAAATAAGTACAAATGATACTATAAAGAGTAGTTTCTTCATGTTTTTTTGTTTAAAATTTAACAAAAAAAATGTTTATTGTTTAATTTATTGATTAATGAAATTATTTGTAAATTCGTTCTTCGAATGTAAACAACAAAAACGACACAGCAAAATGACTGATTTTGGAATACAAGAAGCCTTACAGCAATTAGGTATAAAAGATATAAATAATGGAACTTCTACAGGGATAAAAAACTTTTCCAACGGAGAAATAATCGAAAGTTTTTCTCCTGTTGATGGAACATTAATCGGAAAAGTAAAAACAACCACTAAAGAAGATTACGAAAAAGTAATCAATACAGCTACAAAAGCATTTATTGGTTGGAGAGAAAAACCAGCTCCTCAAAGAGGAGAAATTGTACGTCAGTTTGGTAATAAATTAAGAGATTTAAAAGAGCCTTTAGGAAAACTGGTTTCGTACGAAATGGGCAAATCTTTACAGGAAGGTTATGGAGAAGTGCAAGAAATGATTGATATCTGCGACTTTGCTGTAGGTTTATCACGTCAGTTAAATGGGCAAACGATTCCTTCTGAACGAGCTGGGCATGTTATGAGAGAGCAATGGCATCCTATTGGAGTTGTGGGCATCATTTCAGCTTTTAATTTTCCTGTAGCTGTTTGGGCTTGGAACACTGCTTTGGCTTGGGTTTGTGGTGATGTTTGTGTGTGGAAAGCATCAGAAAAAACACCTTTGTGTGCTGTTGCCTGTCAAAATATTATTGCTGAAATTTTGGTAGCAAATAATTTACCTGAAGGAATTTCATCTATTATTACAGGAGATTATAAAGTAGGTGAAATGATGACAGAAGATGCTAGAATTCCATTAATTTCTGCAACTGGATCTACCAAAATGGGTAGAATTGTTGGAGCAACTGTTGCCCAACGTTTTGGAAAATCATTATTAGAATTAGGTGGAAATAATGCGATTATTATTACACCAACTGCCGATTTAAAAGTAGTAGTTCCTGGAGCTGTTTTTGGTGCTGTGGGTACTTGTGGACAAAGATGTACATCAACTAGAAGATTAATTATTCACGAATCTGTTTACGATAAAGTAAAAGATGCAATTGTAGGTGCTTACCAACAAATTAAAATCGGAAATCCTTTGGATGAAAACAATCATGTGGGTCCTTTAATTGATAGAGATTCTGTAAACACCTACTTGTCTGCTATTGAAAAAGCAAAAGCTGAAGGTGGAACTATTTTAGTTGATGGTGGTGTTTTAAAAGGTAAAGGTTACGATTCTGGTTGCTACGTAAAACCAGCTATAATAGAAGCCGAAAACCATTTTGAAATTGTGCAACATGAAACTTTTGCACCTATTTTATATTTGATGAAATATTCTGGTGAAGTGGAAAATGCTATTGAAAAACAAAATGGAGTTGCCCAAGGGTTGTCGTCAGCAATTATGACCAACGAACTCAAAGAAGCTGAAAAATTCTTGTCTTACGCAGGCTCTGACTGTGGAATTGCAAACGTAAATATTGGTACTTCTGGTGCAGAAATTGGTGGTGCTTTTGGTGGTGAAAAAGAAACTGGTGGTGGCCGAGAATCTGGGTCTGATGCTTGGAAAGTATATATGCGTAGACAAACAAATACCGTAAATTATTCTGATGAATTGCCTTTAGCACAAGGAATAAAGTTTGACTTATAAGCAGTTTTAAATAGTTAACAACGATAAAAACCAACTCTAATAAGAGTTGGTTTTTTACTTTAGCAATTTGACTTTCTCAAAAAAATCGGCTAACTTCGTTTAACTTCTGATAAAATGAATTAAAACTCACCTTATCAATCTAGTTGTACTGCATTAAACCGAAATCCAATTAATGAATAGAGCCTACTATAAAAATTCAATTTCAAATTTCATATCTGAAGATAAAAATTCCATCTTAGGACAATTAAGTTTGAATCATTCAAACCGACAACTTGAAGACTTACAGAAAAATGCTTGGGTTAAACAGATTGAGATTTTAAAAAATCAATTAATCGGTTTTGAAGGTCAAATTTATTTTGAATTTGCTATTCCAAGAATGGGAAAGCGAGTTGATAATATAATAATCATTGAAGATTCTATATTCGTAATTGAATTCAAAGTTGGAGATGGTGGTTTTGAGAGTTATGCTCAAGCTCAAGTACTTGACTACACTTTAGATTTAAAAAATTTTCACGAAGGAAGCCACAACGCTAGACTAATCCCTGTTTTAATTGCTACAAATTCAAAAAGTCAAGAATTTAAAATTGATCAGATAATTGAGCATAATAGCGTAGCAAAAACGAATAAAGAAAGTTTAAATTATACTTTAAAAGCCTTTTTAAAAGAACCAAAAAAAGTAATTGATTTCGATTCTTGGGAAAAATCAATATATAAGCCAACACCTACAATTGTAGAAGCTGCACAAGCTCTTTACAAAGGTCATAATGTTGAAGATATATCAAGATCTGATTCAGGTGCTATCAATTTATCTAAAACTGCAAGTTGTTTAAATAAAATCATTGAAGATTCAAAAGGCAATAATAAAAAGACTATTTGTTTTGTCACAGGTGTTCCTGGTGCTGGAAAAACATTAGCAGGACTAAACATTGCAAATGAAAGAATGAAAGCAGACTTAGACGAGCACGCAGTTTTTCTTTCTGGAAATGGCCCACTTGTAGATGTTCTTAGAGAAGCTCTTGCTAGAGATTTAGTAAAAACCTCAAAAGAAAATGGTGAATCAATCACGAAAGAAAATGCAAAAAGAGAAACCAACGCATTTATTCAAAATATACATCACTTTAGAGATGAATACTTAAAACACGAAATTGAACCTACTGAAAAAGTAGTTGTTTTTGATGAAGCTCAAAGAGCTTGGAATGAAAAACAGGTCAGTTCATTTATGAAACGTAAAAAAGGGATTGAAAATTTTAAAATGTCAGAACCTGAATTCTTGATTGACGTAATGAATAGACATAAAGATTGGTGTACAATTATTTGTTTAATTGGTGGAGGTCAAGAAATCAATACTGGCGAAGCTGGATTAGAAGAATGGGTCAATTGTTTTGCCGATAATTTTTTAGATTGGAATATTCATTACTCAAATTTAATTACGGATAGTTCAAACTACATAAGAACAGAGACTCAAAAAAAATGGCTTGAAACTAATGCTAATTCAGAAAAAGAGCTGCATTTATCAGTTTCTGTAAGATCTTTTAGATCTGAAAAACTTTCTTCATTTGTTCACGAGCTTTTGGAATTAAATTTTAATAAAGCAAAAGAACTATATCAGGAAATTAAAAACGAATTTCCAATATTCATTACACGAGATTTATCAATTGCGAAAAACTGGTTAAGAAATAAAGCAAAAGGTTCTGAAAGAACAGGTTTAATTGCTTCATCTGGAGCAAGAAGGTTAAGACCAGTAGGTATAAATGTAAAAAATGAAATATCTGCACCAAATTGGTTCTTAAATGATAAAACCGATATAAGATCCTCTTATTTTTTAGAGGAAGTTGCAACAGAATTTGATATTCAAGGTCTTGAAATTGATTGGTCTTGTTTGGCTTGGGGTGCAAATTTCTATTTAAAAAATAACTCTTGGAAATATCAAAATTTTAAAGGAAGTAAATGGCAAAATATAAATCAGGACATAAGTAAAGAATACTTAAAAAACACATATAGAGTACTTTTAACAAGAGCAAGGCAAGGTATGGTAATTTATGTACCAAAAGGCTCTGGAACGGATCACACAAGACCTGAATTATTTTATAAAGGAACTTGGCAATATTTAAAAAATATAGGAATTAAAGAAATAACGCAGTACAACAATGTATAAAAATAATAGCGGTTTAATCGCTAAAACAAAAGTAAGTAAATATAAAAAAGGTCTATGTTTAACCGAAAAGTTAGTGCGTGAAAATCCGCTACTATTCTTATACTAGACCGTTAAACGAAAAAATGACCCGTCCTGAATAAAGGCTACATAATTTTAAACATTATGTACAAAAATGACAAAGTAATTAGACGGTATTCAGAACCTTTTAAACTAAAAATTCTTGATGAACTTAGTAAAGGTAAACACACAAAGAGCGAACTTTGTAAGCTCTACTCTATTGCACCCACAACGGTTAATGAGTGGATTAAAAAGTATAATCGTAAAGACTTAATGAACACCAGAGTAAAAGTGGAAACAAAAGACGAAATATCCAGAATTAAAGCACTTCAAAAAGAAATTGAACAACTTAAAAAACTGTTGCTTAAAAAGGATCTTGATGCTATGGTTCTTGATTCTTATCTAGAAGTAGCTGCAGAAGATCTAGGCTACAAATCGGTTGCTGAGCTAAAAAAAAAGTTAAGTATAAAGCCTTAATCATAGCCAAAGAAAAATCTAAGGGATTTGCTTCTTTAACAACTATTTCTAGTTGTTTTAACCTTAAACGTGATGCGTATTATAAATATAAATTTAGAGCTGATAAGCGTTTAAAACTTGAACAACAAATTATCGAAATAGTCAGAAGAAGACGCAAATCCCTTCCTAGAGAAGGCGTGCGTAAACTTGTAAAATCATTGGATATAGATTTTGCTAAAGCCAATATCAATGTTGGTAGAGATACTTTATTCAATGTACTTAGAAAACACCAAATGCTAACACTCAGAAAGAAAACTAGTGCCAGAACAACAAACTCATATCATCGTTTTTATAAGTATAACAACATTATAAAAGACTTAGAAATTAATAGAGCAAACCAAGTTTGGGTTAGTGACATAACTTATATTAGAACCATAAAAGGTTTTTGCTACTTGGCTTTAATAACAGATATGCACTCTCGCAAAATTGTTGGATATGATCTTAGTGATAGTCTGGAATTAAAAGGTTGCGTAAGAGCGCTTAAAAAGGCAATTTATCAAGCTAAAGACATTAAACAACTTATTCATCATTCAGATAGAGGAATACAATATTGTAGCAATATCTATACGCAAATATTAAAAAGAAAAAAGATAGGAATAAGTATGACTGAAGAAAATCATTGTTACGAAAACGCAATGGCAGAACGTATAAACGGAATTCTAAAAGACGAATTTTATCTCGACCAAACCTTTGATAATGTAGCACACGCAAAGAGAGCTGCAAAAAATGCAATTAATTTATACAACGAAATAAGATTACATTTATCTTTAGACTTTAAAACACCAAATATGGTATATAAATTATCAGCTTAAATTCAATTTTTAACCTGTAGCCATATTTCAGGACTAGACAAAATAATTCTATTACTACAAAACATAAAGTACAGTTACAATAACACCTTTATTATCCTCTAAATTTGTTGTTAAGAGTTGTTTTGTTGACTTTACTTTTAAATGAAAAGGAGCTGTTAATAAGTCTATTCCACTTTGTTTTTTAATTCGAATTCCTTGTCCAGAAATAATGTCTTTATTGGATATAAAATCTCCTTTTGGCAAATGTTCTGTTAGAATTATATATTTGTAATCCTTTAATTTGTTAACAATTTGTTGTACTTCTAAATTTGATAAATGTTGTAATACTTGTCTTAGAATCACACAATCTGCTTTTGGTAAATTATCTTTAGAAATATCTAAACACAGGAATTCTAAATGCTGTTTTTGATATTTTTCTTTGTTAAATTCTATCAATTGAGGCACAATATCTATGGCAAAATAATGATGGGTAAGGTCTACCAATTGTTTTCCGATATTAAAATCTCCACATCCTAAATCGCAAACCGTTATTGGTTTTTTAAAAGAAGTTAAAAAAGTAGCAACCACCTCTAAATAAGGATTTATAATTTTAGGATTGTGAGAGCCATCACCAGAATAAAACCTAGTACTATTAGTACCCCAAAGTTTCATTTCGTAAATCTGTTCCATAGCTTTTTTGGTTGGCCAAGGAGTTTTATTTCTTTTCAATTGACTCAAAAGACTAATTATATTTCACTTTTCTAATAATTCTCATCGCTTCTTTGTATTTGATATACGTAGTTTTATCGTCTAAACTTTTAATGTAGTTTTTGGCCTTTTTTAATTGTTCCGAAATCTCTAAAAATCCATGCAAATAGCAAATTAAATAATTGGTTGGCAAGCGCAATATATCTTGACGTTCTAAATCAGAAAGCGGAATTTTTTTATCAATTTTAGAAACAATAAGTGAATTGCTAATGTAAATATGATGAATAATTGCTGGATCAAATTTTGGGGGTTCAAACAAAAACTCTTTTACAATATCATGTTTTCCATTTTCTTTAAAATTGATAATGGTTTTTTCTAAAGGATAGTATTTTTCTTGTTGTTCTAGTCCTAAAAAAATATACTCTGTAATAATAAAAGATTTCTGATTGTAGGTAATTTGTACATCGTCTAAAGCAGAAAAAAAGAGTTTTACTTGTTCGTTAATAAGTTCAATATCTACTCTTGTAAAGTATTTTTCACCGTTAATTATTTTCTGTTCTCCTGCCCAACACAATACAAATTGCTCATTGAATACTTTGTACTGAGGATTAAATTCTGGTTTGTGATTCTTCATAAAATCGAAAACACCATCTAAAGTCAATTCAATATTATTGTGAGCATTAATTTCTATAGCCTCAACAATTGCTGCATTGGTATTGCGCAATTCAAAATTTGCAGATGCTGGCATAGAATTGCTGCCTCGTCTATAAAAAGCAGTTCCTCTTCTGTATTTCCAAGCATTTTTTTTGAGTGATGTAATTGTATTATTAGGGTAAATTGTTACCAATCCTACTACTTTATGACGTGGTAATCTTGGAAAAGGCACGTTTTCATATTCTATTTTTGGTGGATTTGCTAAATACGCATTCACCAAATTTTGAATTTTACTATCATCAAAAAAATCGACACCAATAATTTTGTTTTCAACGTCTTCTATACCAATAACAATGTATGAGTTGTTTTTAGGATTAGAGTTTGAAAGTGCACAAATGTGTTTTAAAAACTTTGCTTTTCCGTCTTTTGTCTCTAATGATATTTTTTGCTTTTTATCATAAAAACTATTCTCATCATTATGAGAAAGTAGGTTTTTGATTAAAAGTCTTTTATTAATCATTTATCAATTTTTATTCAAAATTGTAGGACTTGCTTGTGCTGTAGGATATACTACTAAATCTTCGATATTTACATGATAAGGTCTAGAGATTACAAAATAAATGACGTCTGCTATATCTTCTGCTTGTAACGCTTTATAACCTGTATACACAGATTTTGCTTTTTCTGTATCTCCTTTAAAGCGAACATCAGAAAACTCGGTTTCAACGGCTCCAGGATGGATTCCTGAAACACGAATATTATGTTTGTTTAAATCTATTCTCATTGCCTTGTTTAAGGCATTTACAGCATGTTTAGAAGCACAATACACATTTCCATTTGGATAGACTTCTTTCCCTGCAATTGAGCCAATATTTACTATAAACCCACTATTTCTTTTTGTCATTTGTGGAATAATTGCTTTTGTAACATACAATAACCCTTTTACATTGATGTCCATCATTGCATCCCAATCATCAATATTTCCCTCTTGTATGGTTGATAATCCATGTGCATTACCAGCATTATTGATTAAGATATCTATTTGATTAAAGTGCTCTGAAATTGAATTGATTGCCTTTTGAACTTCTTCTCTATTTGAAACGTCAAATTGTAAAATAGTTACTTCGGTTTGTTTACTTAGTTTTTCTTGAAGTGCTTGCAATCGTTCTAACCTTCTTCCACAGAGTATTAAACGAATATTATTTTTTGCAAAAATTTCTGCAGTTGCTTTTCCGATTCCTGAGGTTGCTCCAGTTATAAGCGCAGTTTGGTTCATTTGAAAATGGTAGAGTTAATAATAATGTTGTTATAAAAATATGAAATCGCTTAAATTGATGTTACTTTCTAAGGGTTAATTTTTCATCAATTGTTAACAAAGAAAAAACCGTCCTCCTCAGGACGGTTTCTCTTTCAATTGGTTATTGAGAATAACCAACCAAAAATCAACTAACCAAACTTTATTTTAAATTTCTTCTTGTCTTTACTTTTCTTACTACTTTAGTACGTTTTCTTCCCTCATTCCTTACAATATTTTTTGCTTTAACTTTCTTTTTTTCTCCTTTTAAGAATTGTATGAATCCTTTACCAGCAAAATCGTAGGTTGTTTCAGAATTGATGTTGTACAATCTAACCCTTCCATCATTCATAACGCTCAATTCGAACTCTTCGATATCTCCACCATCATAATTCAATGTTAAAATTTTTAAATCTTCAAAACCTCCAACATCAAAGATTTCATATCCTCCTACATAATCCCAATTAATATAATCAACTTGTGTGCCAAAGTTGTCTTGAGAACTATAAAACGTTGTCATATTCTCTGGTGTAAATGCTAAGAAATTTTCATCATCAAATGCATTTTCTATGCCACCTTGAACATCTACTTTTTCCCAAGCAATATATTCTTGTAAAAAGTATTCAATATTTTCATAGAATAACCTATCATAATCAAACTGATTTACCTGATATCCTACTAAATAATAGCTTACATTTTGTCTGTAATTGTATAATTCTATTTCGTTGTTCGATAAAACAGTAACCTCAAAATCGTTAATACCATCTATATCATGATTGGTCTCTAACAAACCATTAAAAGTATTATACGTTCCCACATCAATTCCTAAACCATTTCCTGTTCTTCCAATGTCTACAATGTTATTATTGGCATATAGAACTCCGTTTACAAATGATAATGTAAATGCTTTTGATACATAAGGGATATCTCCATTTCCTGTTGTTCTATGATAATCGATGTACCATAAATCATAATCTGAAACTACTTCTTCTAAAGTAGGCTGATACTCTAGAAAAGAATCATTAAAAACTGTTGTACAAGAACTTAGGAATGCTCCTGTTATAATTGTTGCGAGTAGTAATTTTATTGATTTCATAAACTCTAGTTTTATGGTTATGCTTATAAATATTCAAATTACGTGCCAAAAAGAAAAAGATATTGTTTTTTAATTTTAATACGTTGAAAAACAATTAGTTTACTTAATTCCAGGAAATGAAATTTAGTTAATTTTTTTTAAGTCATTTATTTTATAATACTTTGTTTCTCCACCCATCTCATAACTTAAAACCGCTTCATTTTCTTTTAATACAAAAGGAAATTTATCAATTTTTGGAACTTGATTGTTCATTTCTTTTGTAGGATCAATATCTAAAATAATGTCTGAAGGGTTAACCTTAGCAGTATTAAAGTTAGCTATTAAAAGCAGTGGTTCTATTTTTTCAATTTTGGTAGATCTATTTCTAAAGTACAGCATATCAAAATATAAAGCAGATTTTTTTTTCAAAGTTATTTTTACCTTTAAGCCTCTTACACCAGGTTGACCACCCACCCAAGATTGATATTCTGCTGAATTAATTTCAAATGAGGGATTAGTTACAAATTGTGAACTTCCGCATTGAAAAAAGCTAAAAACAATAGCTAATACAGATAAAATTTTCATCGTTTTCATATTATTAGGTTTATTTAATAAGGTCAAATGATATGCCAAGATATAAAAAAAGCGAACCAAATTGGTTCGCTTTTTTAAAATGTATTTATTATTCTTAATTATTCAAAGCTTCAGCTCCACCAACAATCTCTAGGATTTCGTTAGTAATTGCAGCTTGACGTGCTTTGTTGTATGTTAATAATAATTCGTCTCTTAATTCTGTTGCGTTGTCTGTTGCTTTATGCATTGCAGTCATTCGTGCTCCATGTTCAGAAGCAAAACTATCTCTTAATGCTTTGTATAACTGAGTTTTTAAAGACTTAGGTATTAAAGCTTCAACAATTTCTTCTTTAGATGGCTCAAAAATATAATCAGAATTTACAGCTGATTCATCTCCACCCTCAATTGGTTTAATTGGTAAGAATTGTTCTACTTGAGGAATTTGAGTAGCAGCATTTTTAAATTGATTGTAAAGGATTTCAATTTTATCATACGTTCCTTCTGCAAACAAACTCATTAACTTTTCTGCAATTACAGCAACATTATCAAAAGTTAAATCATCAAAAATATCATTTCTAGAAGCTACAATATTAAATTGTTTCGATAAAACATCGCCACCTTTTTTACCGATAGCAAATAAATCTACATCAACATTACTGTACTTTTCATTAACGGTTTTAATAACTTCTTTTGTAATTGATGAATTAAAACCACCACACAAACCTCTATTTGAAGTTACTACTACTAATAAAACTTTAGAAACCTCTCTTTGAGAAGAATATACTCCACCAGCATCACTATCTAAAGTTGCGCTTAAATTTTGCAACAATTCAGTTAGTTTAGATGAATAAGGGCGCATTGCCGTAATTGCATCTTGTGCTTTTTTCAACTTTGCAGCAGATACCATTTTCATGGCAGATGTAATCTGCATTGTTGATTTAATAGAAGTAATTCTATTACGTATTTCTTTTAAGTTTGCCATACTTTAGTTCTTAGTTATTAGTCTTTAGCTTTACTGTTATCAAGAAGCTATAGACTAATGTCTATTTTTATGCAAAATGTGTAGAAATTTCTTTAGCTGCTGCTTCTAATACTGCAATTGCTTCTGGAGTTAATTTACCAGATTTCAATACATCTAAAGTATCTCTATGTTTTGCGTTTAAGTAATCGATATAATCTTTTTCGAATTTCTTTACTTGGTCCACTGGAACATCTTTTAATAAGTTCTTAGAACCTGCATAGATAATTGCTACTTGATCTTCTACTGCGTAAGGGTCATTTTGAGCTTGCTTTAAAATTTCAACATTACGTTGACCTTTAGAAATTACACTCATTGTAGCTGCATCTAAATCAGAACCAAACTTAGCAAATGCTTCTAATTCACGGAACTGAGCTTGATCTAATTTTAAAGTACCAGATACTTTTTTCATTGATTTAATCTGAGCATTACCACCAACACGCGATACAGAAATACCTACGTTAATTGCTGGACGAACACCAGAGTTAAATAAATCTCCATCTAAGAAAATTTGTCCATCTGTAATCGAAATTACGTTTGTTGGAATATATGCTGATACGTCTCCTGCTTGAGTTTCGATAATTGGTAATGCAGTTAAAGAACCTCCACCTTTAACTAAAGGTTTTAATGACTCTGGTAAGTCATTCATTTCACTAGCAATTTTATCATCGTTGATTACTTTTGCAGCACGCTCTAATAATCTTGAGTGTAAGTAAAATACATCACCAGGATATGCCTCACGTCCTGGAGGTCTTCTTAATAATAAAGAAATTTCACGGTATGCAACAGCTTGTTTAGATAAATCATCATAAATAATTAAAGCTGGTCTACCAGAATCTCTAAAATATTCTCCAATCGCAGCTCCTGCAAATGGTGCATAAACTTGCATTGCTGCAGGGTCTGATGCATTTGCTGCTACAATTGTAGTATAAGCTAAAGCTCCTTTTTCTTCTAACATGTTTGCAATAGCTGCAACAGTAGATGCTTTTTGACCAATAGCAACATATATACAATATACTGGCTCACCAGCATCGTAAAATTCTTTTTGATTTAAGATGGTATCAATAGCAACCGTAGATTTACCAGTTTGACGGTCTCCAATAATCAACTCACGTTGACCTCTACCAACTGGAATCATTGCATCAATAGATTTAATACCTGTTTGTAATGGCTCTGTTACTGGCTCTCTATAAATAACTCCTGGAGCTCTACGCTCTAAAGGCATTTCATAAGTTTTACCAGAGATTGGTCCTTTACCATCTATTGGGTTTCCTAAAGTATCTACAACTCTACCTACAATTCCTTCACCTGCTCTTAAAGAAGCAATACGTTCTGTACGTTTTACTGTAGAACCTTCTCTAACAGAAGTAGAAGCTCCTAATAATACAACACCTGCATTATCTTCTTCTAAGTTTAATACGATACCTTCTAATCCGTTTTCGAATTCTACTAATTCACCATATTGAACATTAGAAAGACCGTAAACACGAGCAATTCCATCTCCTACTTGTAAAACAGTTCCTACTTCGTTTAAAGTAGCTTTTGCTTCGAAATTTGTTAACTGTTGTTTTAAAATTGCTGATACTTCAGCTGGTTTAATAGTTGCCATCTTTTATAATTTGATGTATAATTAAATTTTTGGAATGAAATGACTGTTGTCAAATTCCTTTTTCAATTCGTTTAAATAATTAGAGATACTTGCATCATATTCCACATCTCCTACACGTAAAACAAATCCTCCTAAAATAGATTCATTTACTTCGTTTTCTAAATTTGCTTTTTCACCTGTTAAAGCTACAATTTTAGCTAAAACTTGTGCTTCTATTTCTTTTGATAATGGTACAGCAGTAGTAACTTTTGCAACCTGTAGATGCTTATCAAAGTCATATATAATTGCATATTGTTTTGCTACAGCATGCAACATTGCTATTCTTTTATTATCTTCTAATAAATGAAATAAGCCAAGAGTAATATTGTTTACTTTTCCTTTAAATAATGCGTTTAAAACATTTATTTTATCAGAAATTTTAACAATAGGGCTTCTTAACATTACTTCAAATTCATCNTTTTCAGAAATTGTCTTTTCAATAAATAACATATCGTCATTTACTGCAGTTTCTTCTTTAGAATCTTTAGCAAGATTTAAGATTGCTTTTGCATAACGTAATGCTGCTCTTGCGTCTTTCATGCTTTGCTTAGTTTAAAGTAACATCTTTTAAGATTCCTTCAACTAATTCTAGTTGATCTTTCTTATTAGATAATTCTTTTTTAATTACAGACTCTGCAATACCAATAGATAATTCTGCAACATTCTTTTTAATTTCTGCTAGTGCTGCTTGTTTTTCTTGCTGAATTGAAGCTTGTGCAGTTTCAATTAATTTAGTAGTTACCTCTTTGGCATCTTCTTTAGCTTCAGCAATCATTTTGTCTCTAATATCTCTTGCATCTTTCATCATTGCATCACGCTCTGCTCTTGCTTCTTTTGCTAATCTCTCGTTATCAGCAGTTAAGTTTTGCATTTCTTTACGTGCATTTTCTGCAGCTGCTAATGCATCTTCGATACCAGATTCTCTTTCTTCTAAAGAATTTAAGATTGGTTTCCATGCAAATTTTACCATTAAACCAATTAAGGCCAACAATAAAATTGTAGATACTACAAATAACCCTGGTGAAAAATCGTTTAATAAAGTTTCCATTCTATAAACTAATTATATGTTTTTTTCTTTTTGTTTAATTAAAAACAGCTTCTGTAACCAACCGTTACAGAAAGCTATTTTTTGTTTTTGTTTGGATTATTTCCCTAAGAATAATGCACCAAATGCTAAACCTTCTAATAATGCAGCGATAATAATCATTGCTGTTTGGATTTTACCAGTTGCTTCAGGTTGACGAGCAATACCTTCCATTGCTTTTCCACCGATTTGACCTAATCCAATTCCTGCTCCGATTACGATTAATCCTGCTCCAATTAAATTGTACATAATAAATGTATTTATATTAAATTAAACAAATTTGTATTAATGATGCTCGTGTTCTGCTACTGCCATACCAATAAATAATGCTGAAAGCATTGTAAAGATATAAGCCTGTAAAAAAGCCACTAAAACCTCAATTAATGTTATAAAAAATGATAATACTAAAGACAATCCTGTTGCACCTACAACCCCTAGAGATTCTTTAAGTGTAAACATAATTGCAATTAAGCTCATTACCACAATATGACCTGCTGAAATGTTTGCGAACAAACGTACTAATAATGAAAATGGTTTGATTAATAACGCACCAGCCAATTCTATGATTGCCAATACTGGACGAATTAATACTGGAACACCTGGCATCCAAATCATGTGCATCCAATAATCTTTATTACCACTAACTGTGTAAATTATTAATGTAAAAATTGCCAAACAACCTGTTACTGCTAACTGCCCTGTAACATTAAAACCTAAAGGAGTTAAACCTACTAAGTTTAAAACCCAGATAAAGAAGAATACGGTTAATAAATACCCTGTAAATCTTCTGTAATGTTTGTCACCAATATTTGGTCTTGCAATCTCATCACGAACATAAATTACAAGAGGCTCTAATACTCTTGCAAAACCTGTAGGAATTTTCTTAGTTGTGTATTGTTTTGCCAATCTAGAGAACCAGAATAACAACAACAAGCCAATTAACAAGATACCCACAACGCTTTTGGTAATAGAAAAATCTAATACTTTGTGTGCGTTTGTTGGATGATGAGTTTCATCAAAATTAATAGATGAAGCACCATTATCTAGTTCATAAATTTTAGAGTGTACCTTCGCGAATTTTAATCCATTTTTCTCTACAATTACATGACCATCATCATTATGATGAAATTCTGAAGACATAAAAGTAACTAAACCTTCACTTGTCCATAAAATTACAGGTAAAGGTGCGCCAATATGCACTCTTTCATTATCATCATTGGTATAGGAAAATAAAGAAAAATCGTGAGAATCTTTAATGTGATGTAGAATATATGCCTCTACTTCTTCTTTCGTATTTACACGTCCACCATCATTTTGGTTATCGTGCTTTTTATCAGATCCTGAAGCAAAACTTGCTGAAGTAAACAAGGTAATTGCTGCTATTAAAAGAAACTTGATTGTTTTTTGTGCAATCTTCATTGTAAAAATACGCTTTCTAAATTCCGTGCAAAAGTAAATCATTAATTCAAAACCACAAACCTTTTTTTTAGCTATTTAACTCTTATTGTTTTTTTGTTAAAATTTTGGTTATATAAACGGCTTCTGTTGATAAAAATACAATCATTGGAATGAATAAAGAGATTCTTGCTGAAAAAGTTAAATCTTCTTCAGTAAAGATTGATTTATAAAAGATTAAAGAAAATAGAATTAATTTTAAAACAATAGTACCTAAATAAATAAAACCTAGCTGTTCAAAAATTTTTGGAACAGTAGAAAGTAGTAAAAAATTAATGCAAATTAGTAGTGAGAACGCTAAGTGAAAAAGATATACTTTCTTTAATGAAAACGGTAAAATTATTTCTTGGTTTTCTATGTAGTATTGATGTAATGAAAAACTAATGATAAACAAGAAAAAGAAAACAACAGAAAAGATAAGTATACTTCTAATCATTAATTTTATTAGCTTG
>P_2C_Liq_1_UnCtyDRAFT_1000444_pt1 | contig 17793 bp, 16 predicted proteins | sample Pon2CUnioCityCA_2_FD_10234 | JGI IMG/M metagenome (IMG submission 10234) | reverse complement strand
AAGCCGATTGCCGACGGCGCGGCGCGGGCCGAGGCGGCGCGCGCAGGCGCTTGGGCCGAGCTGAGCGATGATTATCGTCTGATGTGTGGATTGCTGGATGTGATCCGCGACGCGCGGCCTGGCGCTCTGGTTGTGGGCGACAGCACCCAGCCTGTCTATGCGGGCAACCTCTATTATGATCATGACGCTGCGGGCGGCTGGTTCAATGCGGCGACGGGCTTTGGCGCGCTGGGCTATGCGATCCCTGCGGGGATAGGCGCCCAGTTTGCGCAGCCTGAGCGGCCTGTGGTTGTGATTGCGGGCGACGGGGGCGCGCAGTTTAGCTTGCCCGAGCTGATGACAGCGGCGCAGGAGAAGCTGCCCATGACCTTCATTATCTGGAACAACGGCGGCTATGGCGAGATCGAGTTGACCATGGAAAACGCGGGGATTGATGTTGTCGGATGTGATCCGAAACCGCCCTTGTTTGAGCATATCGCGGCGAGCTGTGGAATGCCTTATGCGCGGGTTGCGGCGGAGCCTCGTGCGCTGGCCGAAGCGCTTGTGCCGAAGGCAGGGCAGAGCGGGCCTGTTATGATCGAGATTGACGCGCCGTTTATTGCGAGCTGAGGGGTTAGATTTGGCGATGTTGGAGACGGTTCCCGCAAAAGCTGCGCCAGACAACGGCGTCTGGTGTGACCTTCATCAGGCGCGCCCGCGCGGGCTTTTGCCCGAAGCGGAGCGCAGGCGTGTTGCGGCTTTTGTGAGCACTGTGCCCGAGTGGGGCGGGGTTGTTTTGGTCGTGGGGGATGTCAGCCATTGGGTTCAGGTTTCGGCGGGCGAAATTGTGAGCTTTCAATCGTTTTTGACGGGCCGCTTGGCGGCGGCTTTGGGCGCAGAAGCTGCGCCTGATGAGACGGCGCTCGCCGACGCGATGAGCCAGCCTGAGCGGCTCGCGGGGATGTTGCGCAGCGCCGAGGTTTCGGGCGAAAGCGGCGTGGCACTTGGCGCTTTGATCGGGGCCGAGCTGGCGGCGACGCGGGCCTTCTGGCTTGGGGCGGACGTTCGTTTGATCGGAGAGGGCCGCTTGGGCGAAGCCTACGAAACGGCCTTGCGGGCGCAGGCGGCCTGGGTCACGCGGGCGTAAGGTCAGCGCTTGCCTTTGCGGCGGGCGCGTGAGACGTTTTGACCGAGGCCAAAGAGGGCGACGGAATGAACGTTATTGACCAAGACAAACAGGCACTGCTGCCCCAGACAACCGAGCCGCGCAATGCGGGGATTCCGCTTGATCTGGACTGGGTGGCGCGGGTGCAAGCGAACACCTCGGCGATCGAGCGGCGCGCCAGCACGCTCGGCACGCGGCGCTCTGTGAAAAAGGCGCATCAGGCCGCGTGGCTCTTGAAGGCGATCACGTGTATCGACCTCACCACGCTTGCAGGCGACGACACGGCGGGCCGCGTGGCACGGCTTTGCGCCAAGGCGCGACGCCCTGTGCGCGAGGACATTATGGACGCGCTTGGCATGGGGCCGATCACTGTGGGCGCGGTCTGCGTTTACCACGATATGATCGCCCCTGCGGCTGAGGCTCTGGCGGGCAGCGGTATCCCGATTGCGGCTGTGAGCACGGGCTTTCCTGCGGGGCTGTCGCCGTTTCATTTGCGTGTCAAAGAGATTGAAGAGAGCGTAAAGGCCGGCGCGAGCGAGATTGATATTGTGATCTCCCGACGCCACGTTCTGACGCAGAACTGGCAGGCGCTTTACGACGAGATGCGCGCGTTTCGCGCCGCCTGCGGGGACGCCCATGTGAAAGCCATTCTGGCGACAGGAGAGCTTGGATCGCTGCGCAATGTGGCGCGGGCCAGCCTTGTTTGCATGATGGCGGGTGCGGATTTTATCAAGACCTCGACGGGCAAGGAAAGCGTCAATGCGACCCTGCCTGTGAGCCTCGTGATGATCCGCGCGTTACGGGACTATGAGGCGGCCACGGGCTTTCGGATTGGCTATAAGCCTGCGGGCGGGATCAGCAAGGCCAAGGACAGCTTGGTCTATCTTTCGATGATGAAAGAAGAGCTGGGCGACCGCTGGCTTCAGCCTGATCTTTTCCGCTTTGGGGCCTCAAGTCTTCTGGGCGATATCGAGCGGCAATTGGAACATTATGTGACGGGGGCCTATTCGGCGTCATACCGTCATGCGGCGGGGTGAGACGCGGAGAAAAATCGTTTCAGTGGAACGATTTAGCGTCGAACGGGCGAAGCCCAGAGGAATGGAAACATGACAGTTAAAGAGATTTTCGAGAGCATGGACTATGGCGAAGCGCCCGAGAGCGCGGCGGAGGCCTTTGCCTGGATCACTGACAATGGCGCAGCGTTTGGGCACTTTATCGACGGGGCGTTTACCGCACCGCGCGAGGGCTTTTTGAGCCGCAACCCTGCCAATGGCGAGACGCTGGCGACGCTCACGCAGGGCAGTTCTGACGAGGTTGATTTGGCCGTTCAAGTGGCGCGCAAAGCCCAGCCGAAATGGGAGAAGCTTGGCGGCCATGGGCGGGCGCGGGTGCTCTATGCGATTGCCCGTCTGGTGCAAAAACACAGCCGCCTTTTTGCGGTTTTGGAGACGCTCGATAACGGCAAGCCGATCAGGGAAAGCCGCGACATCGACATCCCTCTCGTGCAGCGGCATTTTTACTATCATGCGGGCATGGCGCAGCTGATGGACAGCGAGCTGCCTGACGCCGAGGCGCTGGGCGTTTGCGGGCAGATTATTCCGTGGAACTTCCCCCTTTTGATGCTGGCGTGGAAAGTCGCGCCTGCGATTGCTATGGGCAATACTGTGGTTTTGAAGCCTGCGGAATATACCTCGCTGACGGCTCTCTTGTTTGCTGACATTTGCCGTCAGGCGGGTGTTCCCAAGGGCGTTGTCAACATTGTCACGGGCGATGGCGCTGTGGGCGAGATGATCGTAAAGCACAATGATATCAATAAGATCGCCTTTACCGGCTCTACCGAAGTGGGCCGCAAAATCCGCGAGGCCACGGCAGGAAGCGGCAAGGCGCTGACGCTCGAGCTGGGGGGGAAATCGCCTTACATTGTGTTTGATGATGCCGACCTTGATTCAGCGGTTGAGGGGCTTGTCGATGCGATCTGGTTTAACCAAGGGCAGGTTTGTTGTGCGGGCTCGCGGCTTCTGGTGCAGGAGGGTATTGCAGACACGTTCTATGCAAAGCTCAAGGCACGGATGGCTAAGCTGCGTGTTGGTTCGCCGATGGATAAATCTGTGGACGTTGGGGCGATTGTGGATCCTGCGCAGCTTAGGTCGATCACAGATATGATCGCGGCCAATGATGAAGGGGAGCTTTACGCGGCGCCCGTTGATTTGCCTGTGGAGGGGAGCTTCTATCCACCGACGCTGATCACGGGGCTTTCGCCCAGTGCGACGCTGATGCAGGAGGAGATATTCGGGCCTGTTCTGGTGGCCACGACCTTCCGCACGCCTGAGGAGGCTGTGAGCCTTGCCAACAACACGCGCTACGGGCTTGCGGCGAGCGTCTGGAGCGAGAATGTGAACCTTGCTCTCAGCATTGCGCCTAAACTTGCGGCGGGGGTTGTCTGGGTCAATGCGACCAACCTGTTTGACGCGGCGGCCGGCTTTGGCGGGGTCCGCGAAAGCGGCTTTGGGCGCGAGGGCGGCTGGGAAGGCTTGCGGGCCTACACGAAGCCCAAGGGCAAGGCGAAGCGGCTCGCCCAGACTGCGCCGAACGCGGGGAAAGGCGGGCTTGCCACAGGGGCGCTGGACCGCACCGAAAAGCTCTATATCGGTGGCAAACAGACGCGCCCTGACGGGGGCTATAGCCGCGAGATTTTTGCCAGGAGTGGCGCGCTTGTCTCGCAAGCGCCGATTGCGGGCCGCAAGGATATCCGCAACGCTGTCGAGGCGGCGCGGGGCGCTGCGGGCTGGAGCAAAACCACGGGCGCTTTGCGTGCGCAGATCCTTTATTTTATGGCGGAAAACCTTGAAGCGCGGGGCGCGGAACTGGCCCGCCGCATTGACGCAATGCGCGGCGGCAAGAGCGGCGCGAAAGAGGTTGAAGCCGCTGTGGCGCGGCTGTTTTCCTATGCCGCTTGGGCGGATAAATATGACGGCGCAGTGAAGGGTGTTCCGCTGCGCGGGGTGGCGCTTGCGATGAACGAGCCGCTGGGTGTGATTGGTGCGTTTTGTGACGATGCGCTGCCGCTTTTGGGGCTTGTCTCTGTGATGGGGCCAGCGCTGGCGATGGGCAATCGCGCGGTGCTTGTGGTGAGCGAAGCCTACCCGCTGGAGGCGCTTGATATGATGCAAATACTGGAGACATCCGATGTGCCCGCGGGAGTTGTGAACCTGCTCAGTGGCAGCCACGCCGAGCTTGCGAAACCGCTCGCGGGGCATATGGATGTGGACGGGGTCTGGAGCTTTTCGAGCTGTGATATTTCGCGCGAGATCGAGTGCGAAAGCGGCACCAATTTGAAGCGCACATGGGTCAATAACGGGCAGGCGCGCGACTGGTTTGGCGCGGCGGGTGAGGGGCGCGAATTTCTGGCGCAGGCGAGTGATGTGAAGACTGTCTGGGTGCCTTACGGGGAGTGAGAGGAGCGGTGGGTTAACACCCACCCTACGCAGCGTTCCGCAGAGTTAACGGCGCGGAGCGGACTGATTCTAGGGGGTGATAAGCGTGCACCATGCGTGCACCCTCTGTGCACCGGCCAGATGGGATTTGGTTAACAGGAATTAAGATAACGCAGCGCGCGGTCGGCTTGGCGGGCGCTGTGTTTGGATATTTAGAGCAAAAAGAAAGAGCAAAGGGGGCTGTGCCTCAGAGGCCCTTGGGCTGTCCGACGACTGTGAAGCTGAGCTGCTCCGGCTTGAGGTAATCGCGGGCGACGCGGTTGATTTGCTCGAGTGTGACAGCGTTCACGCGGTCATTGCGGGTGGCGATATAGTCGGTTCCCATGTCTTCTATCTGCATTCCGACGAGAATGTCGGCGATCGGGCCGTTGCCGTCAAAGCGCAAAGGGTAGGCCCCTGTGAGATAGAGCTTGGCGTCTTTGAGTTCTTTTTCTGTGACGCCTTCGGTTTGCATCCGCGCCCATTCGGCTTTGATCACTTCCATCGCCTCATGGATACGGTTGTTGGCGGATTGGACCGAGCCGAGCCAGACATCGGCGCCGTCTTTGCCAACGAGATAGGAATAGACGCCATAGGTGAGGCCGCGCTTTTCACGGACCTCTTGCATGAGGCGGCTTTCAAACCCGCCGCCGCCGAGCACGACATTGAGCAGGTAGGCAGCGAAATAGTCGGGGTGATCAAAGGGGATGCCGGGCTGGCCGAACATGGCGACAGACTGGGGCGTCTCAAACGGGATCACCACGGTTTGGCCATCAAAGGCGGGGGCGGCGACGGGCGGAAGCGGCGCGCCTGTTTCGGGGAGATCGGCGAGCAGCGTGTCGAGAACGGGGCCAAGCTCTTGGCGCGAAATATCGCCAACGACGCTGATATAGAGCCTGTCGCGCGCCACTGTGGAGCGGAAGGCGGCGAGGATATCCTCGCGGGTGAGGGCTGTGACGCTGTCGAGCGTGCCGCTTTTGTCAGAGCCGTAGGGATGGGCGCCGTAGACGCGCAGATCAAAGGCCTGACGGGCCATGGCGTTTGGATCTTTTTCGTCAGAGCGGATGCCTGAGACGACTTGGGCGCGGACGCGGTCTACGGCGTCCTGGTCAAAGCGGGGGGCGGTCAGGGACTCGCGCAGAAGCGCGAGGGCTTCGGCGCGGTTTTCCGACAAAAACCGGGCCGAAACGGAGAGCGTGTCATCAGAGACGCTATAGGAAAACGAGGCGGCGAGGCCGTCGCGGGCCTTGGCAAAGGCGCGGGCATCAAGGCTGCCTGCGCCTTCTTCGATCAGAGCGGTCATGAGATTGACGGCGCCGCGTTTGCCTTCGGCATCCAGCGAAGCGCCGCCTTTGAAGCGCAGCTCAAGGGCCACAAAGGGGATCGAGGTTTCTTCAACGTGCCAGACCGTGAGGCCAGAGTCTGTTTTGAAGGCGTCAATGGTGACGCCTGCGGCGGCGGGCAGGGCGAGCGCGAGGCCAAGGACTGCGGCGAGGATCGCTTTCATGAGGCGTCTCCTTTTTCTTTCATCAGGTAGCCTGTCACCGAGCGGTCCAGATTGAAGACGGATTTGGCGGCGGCGATGATCTCGTCGGGGGTGATCGAGGCGAGGACCTCGGGCCAGTCGTGCACGTCGGCGACTGTGAGGCCGCTGGCGAGGGCGCTGCCGTAATCATTGGCAAGGCTGTTTACGTTGTCGCGGGCATAGATCTGGGCGGCGCGGATCTGCATTTTGATACGCGCGAGCGCCTCTGTGTCGATCGGCTTGGCGAGGAAGCTCTCTATGGCCTCGTCCATGGCGGCTTCGGCTTCGGGGAGTGTGACGCCGTCGGCAGGCACGACGAGGACAGTGAAGTCGGTGTCATCCAGCGATTCGCCGTTGTAAAAAGCGGCGGTGTAGACGGCCTTCTGGCTCTCGAATTGGAGCCGCTCGGCGAAGTAGCTTGTGGTTCCGCCGCCGAGAAGCTCGGCGAGGAGTGTGAGGGCTGCGGCTTCGCGCTGCGCGCCTACGTCGCGCTCGGGGGCGAGGTAGCTGCGGCTCACGTAGGGCTGGGCGACGCGGGCATCGCGGAAAATCATGCGGCGCTCGGCAGTTTGGGGCGGCTCGGCGGGGCGGGCGCGCTCTGAAAGCTCGGGATTAGGCTCTAACACACCGTAATATTGCTCGGCGAGGGCGCGCACAGCCTCGGGCGTAACATCGCCTGCGACGACGAGAATGGCGTTATTTGGAGCATAGAAACGCTTGTAATAGGCGAGAGCGGCGTCAAGATCGAGTGTGACCATCTCGTGACGCCAGCCGATCACGGGGACGCCGTAGCGGTGATTGAGATATTGCGCGGCGTTCTTTTGCTCGCGAAAGAGCGCGCCGGGGCTGTTTTCAATGCGCTGGTTGCGCTCTTCAATGATCACTTCGCGCTCTGTGAGAATGTCCTCCTCGGAGAGGCGGACATTGACCATACGGTCGCTTTCAAGGCGCATCATCAGTTCGAGCCTGTCGGCGGCGACGCGCTGGAAATAGGCGGTGTAGTCATAGCTTGTGAAGGCGTTGTCTGTGCCGCCGTTGCGCGCGACTGTGGCCGAAAGCTCGCCGGGCGCGAGGGTGTCTGTGCCTTTGAAGAGGAGATGTTCAAGGAAGTGGGCGACACCCGACGTTCCGGGCCATTCGTCGGCGGAGCCGGCGCGATACCAGACCATATGGGTGACCACAGGGGCGCGGCTGTCTTGGATCACCACAACATCCATGCCGTTGTCGAGCGTGAAGCTTGTTACGGCGTCGCGGATGTCGGCCTTGGCGGGGGCGGCAAGGGCGAGGCTTGTTGCGAGGCTTAGCAAGAGGGCGCGCATGGGGTCACTCCTAAAAATTTACTGGAAAAGATAGGCGCTTTGGGCGGCGCATCAAGCGCAGTGGTGAAAGCTGACGCAGATGTGAAAGGCTGGTGCTCACTCGCCGCGAGGCGGGGCGGCGGGCGTCTGAACACCTGTGCGGCGGAAGCGATACCATTCGCCATAAGGCTCAAGCGTCTGGCGCTCGTAGGCTTGGGCGTAGCGGTCTGTTTTGAAGAGGCGAATTTTGGTGAAGCGCGATTTGCGGCTGCGGAAAGCTTCGTCTTCGGTGGCCAGTGTTGTGCGGATATCGGGGCTGTTGCCGTTGCGCGCGGCATGGCTCACGAGCGCAGTTTCTGACGCAGGCACGCCCGCAGCGGTGAGGCTGGCTGCCTTGCCGCCAAGCGCGGCGATGCCTTCGGCAACAGGATTGCGATCGGTCAGGTTGGATTGGCCCGGGGTGGGCGCAGGCAGCGCCGTATAATCGGCGGGCGCCTCAAGCGGACGGCTGGGCAGGATGCTGAATTCGTCGGGGCCTTCGCCCGGCTTGTCGAGCTGGCGCATGGAAATGTCGCGCTCCTGCCCGACAGAACAGGCCGACAGGCCCAGCGAGGCAATCAGAACAAACAAAAGATGTGGCACGCGCATCACGCATCTCCGATTAGGGTGATCCTGTCTTACCCCGTTTTTCAGGCGAGGTCACGAGGGGTTTTGCTCTGTTTCGTTTGAGGTGAAAAGCACAAGGCCGACGGCCCCGATAAACACCGCGATGTCGGCGATATTGAAGGAAAACGGGTTGTTAAAGCCGCAGCAGGACATATTGAGAAAATCTGCCACCGCGCCGTAAATGACCCTGTCGATCACATTGCCCAAGGCCCCGCCGATCAAGAGACCCGCTGAAATGCGGCCTGCGGTGCCCGGGTCTTCACGCGAAATCCACCAAAAGACGGCGGCAGAAATGATCAGTGCGACAGTGATCAGAACCCAGCGTGTCAGGTTGTTGTCTTCGGCGAAGAGGCCGAAATTGACGCCGTAGTTCCACGCCATGCGCAGGTTGAGGAAGGGCGGGTAGACGTCAATCGAGAGCTTTTGGGCCAGATTGAGCCAATGCACCACGAAATATTTGCTGATCTGGTCGGCCACAAACGTGAGTAGCGCGACCCAAAACATAATGCGCATTGCGCCCTCCTGCCCAAGAGCGTTTTTCGCTCTGTTTTATTGCGTCCTGCCTTCTAGTGCCTGAAATGGCGCATACCGGTCAAGACCATTGCCAAGCCAGCTTCGTCTGCGGCTTTGATGACATCGTCGTCGCGCATCGAACCGCCCGGCTGGATGACTGCTGTTGCGCCAGCCTCTGCGGCGGCGAGAAGGCCGTCTGCGAAGGGGAAGAAGGCATCAGAGGCGACAACCGAGCCTTGCGCGAGGCTTTGCGGCAGGCCGCAGTCTTGGGCCATGCGCGCGGCTTTGAGCGCGGCGATTGTCGAGCTGTCTACGCGGCTCATCTGGCCTGCGCCTACGCCGACGGTTGCGCGGTCTTTGACATAGACAATTGCGTTTGATTTCACGTGTTTGGCCACTGTCCATGCAAAGAGCATATCGGCCAGCTCGGCCTCTGTGGGGGCGCGTTTTGTGACGATTTTGAGGTCATCAAGGGTGATGTGGCCTGTGTCTTTGTCCTGCACGAGCAGCCCGCCTGCGACCTGACGATAGGAGAGCTGGGGCGCGCGCGGATCGGCCAGAGCGCCTGTGGTGAGCAGGCGCAGGTTTTTCTTTGCGGCGAAGATTTCGCGGGCCTCAGGGGTGGCATCGGGGGCGATCACAACTTCTGTGAAGATGTTGCAAATTTCTGACGCTGTCGCGGCGTCAAGTGTGCCGTTGAGGGCGATGATGCCGCCGAAAGCGGAGGTGCGATCGCAATCAAAGGCGCGGGTGTAGGCCTCGATCAGCGTATCGCCACGGGCCACGCCGCAGGGGTTGGCGTGTTTGATGATCGCGACGGCGGGGCCGTCTTCGGGGGCGAATTCGCTGACCAATTCAAAGGCGGCGTCTGTGTCGTTGATGTTGTTGTAGCTCAGCTCTTTGCCTTGGTGCTGGGTCGCTGTGGCGACGCCTGCGCGCGAAGATCCGTCTTTGTAAAAAGCAGCCTGCTGATGCGGGTTTTCGCCGTAGCGGAGCGTTTGCGCGAGCGTGCCTGCAATGGCGCGGCGGCGGGGGGTCTCCTCGCCGATGGAGCCTGCCATCCATGTTGAGACGGCGGCATCATAGGCGCCGGTGCGGGCATAGGCGATCTGGGCGTGGCGCTGGCGAAAGGCATAGCTTGTCTGGCCATCATTGGCGTCAAGCTCGGTCAGAAGCGCAGAATAGTCTTCGACATCGACAATGGTTGTCACGAAGCTGTGGTTCTTGGCGGCGGCGCGGATCATGGCGGGGCCGCCGATGTCGATATTTTCGATCATTTCGTCATAGTCGGCGCCACGGGCGAGCGCGGCTTCAAAGGGGTAGAGATTGACCACCAAGAGATCAATCGCGCCAATGCCGTGGGCTGTCATGGCGTCAACGTGGCTTGGAGTGTCGCGCAGGGCGAGGAGGCCGCCGTGGACCATCGGGTGAAGCGTTTTGACCCGGCCATCCATCATTTCAGGGAAGCCTGTGATCTCGGCGACATCTTTCACATCAAGGCCCGCGTCGCGCAGGGTTTTGGCGCTGCCGCCTGTGGAGAGCAGCTCGACACCGCGTGCGGCGAGGGCTGTGGCCAGCTCGACGAGCCCCGTTTTGTCGGAGACAGAGAGAAGCGCGCGGCGGAGCGGGGCGAGAGCGGGAGACGTCATGTGGCAGCAGTCCTAACTAGAGTTCTAATTCGTCGCGCTGGACATCGCGGATGGCGATGGCGCTGTCATGCGCCTTGGCCAGCGACCAGCGGATGCGCGTGGCATACTCCATTGCGCGGGCAGATAGAACGACTTGTTTCGTCGCACGTGGCTTGAGGCGACCTCTTTCGAGATAAACGCTCGGCTCAAGGCTCAGTTCGGCGTTTGGCTCGCAGCGCAGAATCCAGATTTCGCCACTGCGCAGGGCCAGAGAAATGGCCGCGCCGCCCATATCAATGGCGGCGTCAACTTCTGGGTGAAGATGAAAGCGGATCTGGAACAGCAGCCCCGCATCGACGCCACGGGCGAGGGCTTTTTGAAACGTGGCTTTGTCGGCCTCCTCAACGGCAAAGAGCATATCCTCGCCCGCGAGGCCGCGGCCATCGCTTGTCAGCTCGAGCGTGCGGGCGTGGGTCAGCCCGTGGGGGCGCAGCCAGCCGTCATGCCCGCCCTGAAAGCGCAGCCCGTCGGGCGCGGAGCTGATTTCAACGGGCACATGGCTTGGCCCTGAAGAGATCAGTTCAGTTCCGTCGCGGGCCGGGTTTGTGAGGCGGGAGGAGGAGACACCCTCGATACAGAGGGCGCTGTGAGAGGGGGTGGCGCGGCCCGCGCGGCGCCAGTCGGCCCCGAAGCAGGCGCCAGAGCCGCAGCTGACAATGAGCGGGCGGCGGCCTGATGTCAGCTCGAACGCCAGTGTGGAGGCGTGGGCATTGTGGCTGGCGCGGCCTTGCGGGGGCAGGGCGGCATCAATCAGCACGCTGGTGCGGCCTGCGGAAAGCCGCGCGTAGCCCATTGACAGCCCCTCGGGCGCGCTGGCTTTGACGCCAGAGGCGGCGAGGGCGTGCTCAAGGCGTCCCTCGACGCCTTTGCCGCCGCCGTGAAAGCGGGCGAGGCCACCATCGGCATGGCGCAGGCTGCGCAGGGTGGGGGCGATGCGCAGAAGCGCTGTTTCATGTTCTGGTGTGACGGGGTGGCCTGTTTCGCGCAGGGCGAGGGCGGACCATGACAAGAGCGTGAAAACCTCTAAGAGCTCTTCAGGGTTGCGGGTGGGCAGGCCGCCCATGCTGTCAATCTGGCTGGCGCATTCGCGCGAGAGGGCCTTTTGCGCGGGGGCGACAAAGCGCTCCATGCCCTCAAGGGAGAGCGCGGCATAGAGCAGGCCCGAGAGCGCCTCAAACCGCGCCACACCAGGGCGGGCGGCGTGCCAGCGCTTGCCAAGAAAGCGGGTCTGATGCGCGAGGGAGCGAAAGAAAAGATCGGACTGCTCCTTTTCGCGGTTCTGGAGCAGAAAGAAGCCGTGATTGATCCAACGGATGAGGCGGCGGCCTGTGAGATCGGGCGTCCAGCCTGCGCCTTGGCCGCGCCCGTAGCGCTCCATCCATTGCCAGACCCATGTCTGCGCCGCCTGACGCGCGGAGGCATCGCCAACGGCGGCCAGATCATCGAGCCATGCGAACCCTTGAGTTTCGGCGCGAAATTCGGTGCTGGCTTGGGGCAGATCCCAGAACTCGAGGCGCGCGCCAGAGAGGAGCTGCCCTGCAAAGAGGTAATTGCCAGCGACGAGCTGCTTGCCACGGGCGTAAAGCCCAATGGTGCGTGGCTCGGGCGAGGAGACAAAGGCTGTGGGCACCGCCGAAAAGGCGCCTGAACGCGCGGCGATCTTGTTGAACATTCGCGCGAAAAATGCGCTGAGCGGATCTTGTTTTAACATACTACACTGCCTCTTGCGCTCTTGCGGCGACTTGAGAGGCCAGCTTACACCGCAAGCGCCCCTCGGTCACCAAACAAATGCGGGCAGGGTGAATTAGGCGCGGTTGAGCACGGCCATGTAGAAGCCGTCCATGCCGCCGATATCGTCAAAATAATCGGGGCGCAGGCGCAACCCGCCCTCTTCTGTGATCCATGCAGGATCGACCCCGTCGCGGGCGAGCACGGATGTATCGGCTGTGAATTCGGGGTGCATATCGAGGAACTCTTCGACCTGCACCTCGCCCTCGTCGGGCAGAAGCGAGCAGGTGCAAAACACTAGACGGCCACCGCTTTTGACGAGGCCTGCGGCATGGGCGAGCATCTGGGCCTGAAGCTCGATCAGCGCGCCGAACTCTTCGCCTGTTTTGGCATGGGGCAAGTCGGGGTGACGGCGGATTGTGCCTGTGGCCGAGCAGGGCGCATCGAGCAGGACGGCGTCATATGTGCCCTCATGGGTGAGTGCGTCTTCACAGAGGAGCGTGGCGGAAAGCTTGGTGCGCGTCAGGTTTTCGCGCACGCGGGCGAGGCGGCTTTCGGAGGCGTCGAGCGCTGTGACGGTTGCGCCAGTGCTTGCAAGCTGCATGGTTTTGCCGCCCGGAGCGCAGCACATATCCAGCACGCTCTCGCCTGCTTTGGCGTTGAGCAGAGCCGCGGGGAGCGCGGCGGCCGTGTCTTGCACCCACCAGTCGCCCGCCTCAAAGCCTGCGAGCGCTGTGACTTGCCCAGCCTCAGCGAGGCGCACTGAGCCAAAGGGGGTCAGCGTGCCACCGAGCGTGTCGGCCCATGCGGTGGCGCCCGATTTGACGGAAATATCAAGTGGCGCGCCCGCGAGATGGGCTTTTTCGATCTGGCCCATGATCTCGGAGGAATAAGCCTCTGTCAGGGGGCCGCGCAGCCATTTGGGCAGGCGGGGGGCGCGCAGGATCTTGATCTTTTCGGGGGCCTCAGCTGCGACTTTGCGCAGCACCGCGTTTGCGAGGCCTTTCATGGCGCCGTATTTCTTGTGTTTGCTCAGGAGCGCCACGGCCTCATTGACGACGCCATGGGCATCGCCGCCTTGGGCCAGTTCGAGTGTGGCGAGGCGCAGAAGGTTCATCACATAGGGGGCTGGCTCTTTGCGCAGGTGCGGCTTGAGAAGCTTGTCGGCGCGCTCAAGGTTGCGCAGGGTCTCGTTTGCGAGGCGCAGGGCGCGCGCCTTTGAGGGGGCATCCAGCCCTTCGAGCGCGCGCAGGGCGGCAGGCTCGGACATAAGGCGGCCTTCGGTGAGCACCTGATTGAGCATGGACAGCGCGGCTTGGCGAGGGGTTGGCATTGGGCATCCTTGGCATTGGGTTGTTTGGGGCATATATCAGGGCGAGCCTGAAAGGAATATCTGATGTCAGACAACAAAGAGCTACCAGAGGCGGCAAAGCGGGCCTTGGCTGAAGCCGAGGCGCGCCGCGTGGCGCGCGAAGCCGAACTTGCGGCGCGGCCCAAGGAACTGGGCGGACGCGACGGCCCCGACCCTGCGCGCTATGGCGACTGGGAGAAAAAGGGGATCGCGATCGACTTTTGAGGCGGGATTGCGCCGCGGCTTCGCCGCGCCGCTCCGTGCGCTCGCAAGCGAGCGCATCAGGGGGCTTTGCCCCCCAGCTTCAAAAGCATAAAGGCTTTTGAAGCCTCCCCCCAGGATATTTAGAGAAAGAAAAAGAACGGGTTCCGGCGGCTTTTTTTACAGGCCGAGTTTACAGGCCGAGCACGTCGATCATGTCATATTGGCCAGGGGATTTGTCCTGGCCCCAGAGGGCAGCTTTGAGCGCGCCACGGGCGAAGACCGAGCGGTCGGAGGCAATGTGGCGCAGGATGATTCGCTCACCAGCGGCGGCAAACATGACGTCATGCTCGCCGATGATATCGCCCCCGCGAATGGCGGAAAAGCCGATGTCGCCGCGTTTGCGCGCGCCTGTGAGACCGTCGCGGCCTGAGTCCGATACCTCTTTGAGCGAGACGCCACGGCCTTCGGCGGCGGCTTCGCCCAGCATCAGGGCTGTACCTGAGGGGGCGTCGACTTTTTGGTTGTGGTGGGCTTCGATCACTTCGATGTCGTAGTCTTCATCAAGCGCGGCGGCGACCTTCTTGGTGAGCTGGGTCAGGAGATTGACGCCGAGGCTCATATTGCCGGCGCGGATGATGACGGCATGGTGGGATGCAGGCTCTAACTTGGCGATTTCGGCCTCTGTCATGCCTGTTGTGCCGATCACGTGGACGGCGCGGGCCTGAGCGGCGAGGGCGGCGAAGCCGAGCGTGGCGGCGGGGGCTGTGAAATCAATCACCGCTTGGGCGCGGGCAAAGCTTGGCAGCGGGTCGCTTTCAACGAGGACGCCGAGGGGGCCGAGGCCGCAGAGCGCGCCGATATCCTGCCCCAGAGCATCGCTGCCGTCGCGCTCGATGGCGCCGACGAGGCGGGCCTTGCCCGATTGAACAACTGTTCTGACGAGCATCTGGCCCATGCGGCCTGTGGCTCCTGTGACAACGATTCCTGGCAGATCGGACATATCTTTGCTCTCATAAATTCTTCTGTGTCTGCTCATAGCGCAGGGATGGGCGCTTGGCAAAACCTTGCTGAGGGGTTAGGGGAGCGTATGGCTAAGAACAGTTTTCATGACGGGGCAGGCCCCTCACAACGGCAACTTCGGGTGGGGGAGCTTATCCGCCGCACGCTTGCGCAGGTCTTGGCGCAGGGGGATATTCATGATCCTGAGCTGAACCGGCTTTATATCACTGTGGGCGAGGTGCGCTGCTCCAATGATCTGAAGATCGCGACGGCCTATGTTATGCCGCTCGGGGGCGTTGGCCGTGACGACGCTGTCGCCTTTTTGGCGCGCAACAAGCATGAGCTGCGCCGCTTGATCGGCAAGAAAGTCGGCTTGAAATATACGCCTGATCTGCGCTTTCGTCTGGATGAGACGTTTGACCAGATGGATGCCACGCGCGAGATGTTTGCGCGTGACGAGGTGAAGCGTGACTTGGACGACTAGAGCCGCCTGCGCCGTGGCGCTTGTGCTGGGCTTTCTGGCGCAGCCCGCTTTGGCGACAGATTGCGAGGACCGCAGCTTTGAGGGGCGCTCCTATACGATCTGTGAGGTCAATGCCGCGCGCGAAGAGATCAGGCTTTTTCTGAAGGATGAAAACGGCAAGCTTCTGGGGCAGTTTTTTGCTGTGGATGATCGCTTGAAGGCGCAGGGCAAGCGGCTTGGCTTTGCTATGAATGCGGGAATGTATCACGAGGACCGCTCGCCTGTGGGGCATTACCGCGAAAACGGCGAAGAGCTGATGCGGGTGATCCCCAATGCGGGGCCGGGGAACTTCGGGATGTTGCCCAACGGAATTTTTTGTGTCCGCGCGGGGCGCGCCGATGTGATCGAGACGAAGCGCTTTTTGCGCGCCGCGCCTGACTGCACAGAGGCAACCCAAAGCGGGCCTATGCTTGTGATTGATGGGGCGCTGCACCCGCGCTTTTTGCGCGACAGCGACAGCCGCTTTTTGCGCAACGGCGTGGCGACAAGCGCTGACGGGGCGCGGGCTGTCTTTATCATCTCGAACGAGCGGGTCACCTTTTACGAGATGGGACGCTTTGTGCGCGACGGGCTGAAGCTGCCGCAGGCGCTTTACTTTGACGGCAATGTCAGCCGCCTTTATGCGCCTGAACTGAACCGCGCGGATGCGGGGTTTTTGCTTGGGCCGATTGTGGGCGTTGTTGAAACGGCTGATTGACGGCTGCGCGGGCTTGGGCTAGGGCCGCTTTTTGACGTGAGGAAATCGCATGGGACGCAAACGCAAAGGGCGCGATATTTCGGGCTGGATCGTGGTGGATAAACCTGCTGGGCCGACATCAACCGCTGTGGTCAACAAGGTGCGCTGGGCGCTGGACGCGGCCAAGGCGGGCCATGCTGGCACGCTCGACCCCGAGGCGACAGGTGTTCTGGCTGTGGCGCTGGGCGAGGCAACCAAGACCGTGCCGTTTATCACGGACGCGCTCAAGGCCTATGTGTTTGATGTGAAGCTCGGTGAGGCGACCAATACGGACGACGCCGAGGGCGAAGTGATTGCCCGCTCGGATCTGCGGCCAAGTGACGACGAGATCAAGGCGGCGCTGTTGCAGTTTGTGGGCGATATCGAGCAGGTTCCGCCGAAGTTTTCGGCTGTGAAAGTGGACGGGCAGCGCGCCTATAAGCTGTCGCGCGCGGGCGAGGATATTACGCTTGCGGCGCGGCCTTTGTATGTGGACGAGCTGAGCATGGTGGAGCGCATGGACGCGAACCATGTGCGCCTTGAGATGGTCTGTGGCAAGGGCGGCTATGTGCGCTCGATTGCGCGCGATCTGGGCGAGGCGCTTGGCTGTAAGGGGCACGTTTTGCGCCTGCGTAGGGTCTGGTCGGGGCCGTTTGAGGCCGAAAAAGGCCTCAGCTATGAGCAGATCGAGGCGATGGCAAAAACGCCGGAGCTGGAGGGCTATATCCTGCCGCTTGAGATGGGTCTTGAGGACTTGCCCGAAGTGCGCGCCACCGCAGAAGGCGCGGCCAAGCTGCGCAACGGCAACCCGGGAATGGTCTTTGCCAGCGAAGCGGAATATGGCGACGAATGCTGGGCGAGCCTTGACGGAAAGGCTGTGGCCGTGGGCATATACAAGGCAGGCGAGCTGCACCCCAGCCGTGTGTTTAACCAGTGAGGGCGATGATGCCGAGTGTTGTGAAATCAAAGTTGTTTTGGGGCTTTGTGGCTCTGCTTCTGGCGCTGGGTGTTGGCTTTGGCGTGGCGCAGATGCGCGGGCATGATGCGCAGGCTGCGATCCACGCGAAGATGCATGGCGCGGGCGGTATGCACCAAGAGCACGACATGGTGAATATGCCTGGCCTCAAGGGGCGCGATGCGACGGCAGAGGAAAGTGAAGAGCTTGCGGTTATGTTCCGCCGCTTTGAGGAGATCAGTCGCAGTGTTGAAAACTTGCCGAACGGCATCCGCACTGTGACGTTTGCGCAAGATGAAGAGCTGATGGGCGTTGTTGCGAGCCATGTGATCGGGATGATTGACCGTGTGGATATGGGGCGCGACCCTGAGGTGATGATCCAGTCGCCGACGCTTGATATCTTGTTTGAGCGGCGTGCGAGTCTTGTGACCGAGATGGACATGACCGAGGCGGGAATTGTTGTGATCCAGACCTCGGATGACCCCGAAGTTGTCGCGGCGCTTCACCTTCATGCCGCTGAAGTCAGCGCGATGGTGGAACGCGGTATGGAGGCTGTTCACGAGATGATGGCCGCGCGGGAGCGCTAGAAGAAAAGCCCCCAGAGGAGCGGCAGCAGGAGCGCTGTTGCCATGGCGTTGAGGCCCATGGCGAGGCCTGAAAATGCGCCTGCTGTTTCGTTGACTTGAAGCGCGCGGGCGGTGCCTATGCCGTGGCTCGCTGTGCCGATGGCGAGGCCACGGGCGCGCCAGTCTTTGACGCCGATCAGATTGAGCAGAAGCGGGCCAAACATGGCCCCGAAGATCCCCGAAACGATCACCAGAACCGCCGTGAGCGAGGGCAGGCCGCCCAGCTCTTCGGCGATGCCCATGGCGACGGGGGCTGTGACCGACTTGGGCGCGATCGTGGCCATGAGGGTTTCGCCGCTATCGGCCAGCCAGAGCACGGCCACGGCCGAGACAACGGCCGCGAGGGAGCCAGTCAACAGGCTTGCGCCGATGGCGAGCCAGGAGG
>P_2C_Liq_1_UnCtyDRAFT_1000443_pt1 | contig 17834 bp, 14 predicted proteins | sample Pon2CUnioCityCA_2_FD_10234 | JGI IMG/M metagenome (IMG submission 10234) | reverse complement strand
GAGATTGTTCGTAAACAGCGATCGCCTCTTGGTAGCGTCCTAGGGAATAGTAAGCGTTGCCCAAACCGATTAAAGAATTGGCTTCACCCTGTCGGTCGCCGATGTCCCGTTCGATGTCCAGAGATTGTTCATGAAAGCCGATCGCCTCTTCGTAGCGTCCTAGGGCATTGTAAGCGTTGCCCAAATTGCCTAAAGAAGCGGCTTCACCCTGTCGGTTGCCGATGTCCCGTGCGATGTTCAGAGATTGTTCGAGAAAGCCGATCGCCTCTTCGTAGCGTCCTAGGGAATGGTAAGCATTGCCTACATTTCCCAAAGAAATAGCTTCACCCTCTCGGTCGCCGATGTCCCGTTTGATTTCCAGAGATTGTTCGTAAACGGCGATCGCCTCTTCGTAGCGTCCTAGGGCATTGTAAGCATTGCCCAAATTGTTTAAAGAATCAGCTTCATCCTGTCGGTTGCCGATGTCCCGTGCGATGTCCAGAGATTGTTCGAGAACGGCGATCGCCTCTTGGTAGCGTCCTAGGGCATTGTAAGCCAGTCCCAAATTATTTAAAGAAGTGGCTTCACCCTTTCGGTTGCCGATGTCCCGGTCGATGTCCAGAGATTCTTCGTGAACGGCGATCGCCTCTTCGTAGCGTCCTAGGGAATCGTAAGCACTGCCCAAATTGTTTAAAGAAGTGGCTTCATCCTGTCGGTTGCCGATGTCCCGTGCGATGTCCAGAGATTGTTGGTGAAAGGCGATCGCCTCTGGGTAGCGTCCTAGGGCCTTGTAAGCATTGCCCAACGACGTTAAAGAGGCAATATATCGCCAATCTTCTCGGGGCAGATTTTCGACCAATTGCTGGTAAAGTTCTGCAAGGAGTTGATTATTACCCCGTAAATCGAGAAACTTAGCAACACAATTATCGCTATAACCTCCATCCCGAATGACATTAAACGCCACCTCATACTCTCCCAACTCACAGCGATGATAAAACACCTCCAAATACTCCTGCACATCCTCCAGCCTTTCCCACTCCGCCCGAGGCTTAACGCGACTCTCATAAAACCGAATTGCCCCTAAATGAGCCTCCTGCAAATCCCCCAAGCGAAACTTGAGATACTCAGCAATAAAAGGGAGGAACCGATACCCCTGGGCCTCCGCCAGCAAAAACCCCCGTTTCGCCAACCCCCGCAACTCCTTCTCGGCCACCGTCTCCCCAATCATGGCACTGGCTACCGTCCCATCAAAGGCTTGACGCAACACCACCAACGACAGCAACAGCCGCCGCCATTTCTCCGACAAGCGATTGAAACTCGCATCCAACACCGCCACCAACTGCACCACCTCCTGACGGTGGTATCCCCTTAACCGCGACATCAACAGCCCCACATCGGCAATTCCCAACCCCGCCAACTGCCCAATCGTCGCCTCCTCCCCCAACTCCTCATGCAGCAACCCCGCCACCAATTTCAGCATCAGGGGATGTCCATTCACCTGGTTGACAAACTCCTGCAAGTCCGCCTCCGTCCCCCCCACTGCTAACTCCCGCAACAGTTGCGCCCCCTCCCTCGCCGAGAGTCCTGCTAGGGCTAATTCCGTGGGGTTCTCCTGCACCAACTTCGGCACAACTTGAGTCGTTACCAAAATTTCCGTCTGGTGACAGGCCCCCAGCCACCGCTGCAACACCTCTCGATAGCCTTCATCTTGCAATACCGACTCCAAATTATCCAACACCAGCAAAAAACGCCGCCGTTGCAGACAATGAACCAAAACCTCAGTTAAGCGAGTCTCTGGGATGTCTTCCAACTCCTGGGGGGAGAGTTTGCCCAACTGCTGCAATATCCCCCGAGCCACAAGGGAATAACTCGGACGTTGTCCCAAATCCAGCCACAATTTATCCTCAAAATCGCTCCGTTCCCGAAACAGCTTCGCCGCCAGGGTGGATTTGCCCATCCCCGGCAATCCCACAATCACCCCCAGTTTGGTATTCTCATCATCCAGCCAACGGTTCACTCGTTTCAATTCCTCTTCCCGTCCCTGCCAATTGCTCACCTTCGGGGGGTTAGTATCCAACCTGAAGGAAATGGCTTGAATCCTCGATGTATCCCGCTCCAAGAACGCCACAACCCTCTCGAAGCCCGTTTCGACCGTTTCTTGTAACTGTTGATTCTGTTGGCTGAGATGGCCCAATCCCTCTGTGAGCGTTTCCTGCACACTCCGTAATTCCTGCTGTAACTCAGCCCGCATCTCGGTCAGGGTTCCCCGAGTCAGTCCCAACTCCCGCAACACCTCCCCGAAGCCAGACTGAATCTGGTTCCCCAACTCCTGGAACCGTTGCGAATCGGCCGCTAACGCCTCTCGCAATTGCCTCACCGCCGCCAATTCTGCCTGTAAATCCTGTATCTGGGTTTGGGAACTGGTGTTCAGCAACTCCTGCAAAATCCCCTGCATTTCCCCCAGCAGGGAGAGCGTCAAGCCAGCAAAAGCTCGTCCCCCTTCTGCAAAATCCCCTTTCAAGACTTCCCGCAAGGCGAAGGCAAACTTCTCTCGCAACTGGGCCGCCACTTCCTGGACGACATTTTCGGGCAATTGAACCCTAGCCCCCGGACAGAGCCAATGTTTCAGTAATATCTGCCAATCCTCCGCCCTCAACACCGTTTGAGCGACAGACTCCTGCGTACCCCCTCGGAATAGCTCTGTAAGCTCTGTTTCTTGGATGGGGTCAAAATTAACCTTTTCCCCCTCTTTCAAGGCTTGGGCGACCTCCTGCCAGGCTTTGAGGGTATATTTGGCGAGGGCTGTCAGTTTTTTAGTCGAGTGGGGATAGGTTCCGGCTTCAGCGATACTTTTGATAATCAGGGCGATCGCGAACCCCGTCACCTGGGTTAAATCATGGTTGCCTAATTTGTCTTGACTCCCTCGCAGGCGAACCGCGATATGGTTGAGGTGTTGGGGAACCATATCATTGGCGACAATGCCCCCAGCTACCGAAGTGGCGATCGCACCTAAAGGACCACCGCAAAGGGTTCCACCCACCAAGACGGCTGTAGCGGTTACCAATCGTGTCTGAGTCGGTGCCAGCAAATCCATCGCCGTCTCCTGCGGAATGACAGAGTCATCATTATTATAGGCAGGCAACGGTAGGGTGCGTCCCGGCATCGTCTCACTGTTGGATTGAGGCGACTATCTCCCAACTTGCCGGAACGCACCATCCCCGGATTAAAAAACTACCACTGAGTTATCCCCCCGAGTCGAGATTGATGGATATAACCAAACCTACCATTGGGGGTAATGATTTGCTCCCAATCTCCGTCCCGGCCAACCAGTAAAACTCGTCTGCCAGTATTCACTTGTTCAATGACTTCTCCACCTGGGGAGGAGCGAACATTCGACCAACCATCAGGATCTCGGACAGTCTGAAACGTACAATAACGATACGGCGATACCTCTAAACGGCTATTATGAACCATTAGATTAGGCGAAGAAACCAAAACNGCATANCCATCNCGGTTGACACCTCGATGNACAAAATAGGTATCGTTACTCAAACTCCCCACCACTTCTCCTGTCGAGACATTTCGGACATTAACCCAGCCATCAGGATCTCGGACGCGTACACAGGATAACCGTTGAGCAAAAGCCGGACTTGCTGAGAGTCCTAAACTCAGTAACGTCCCTAAAATCATGGTTTTTCCTAACATTATGATACGCTCCTTGACCTGTTTGGCTTTAATATCTCCAGCCTAGTCTCGCTCAACTTATCAAACGGAAAAAAGATGCAAAAATTCAGTTTTTTTAATAAATATACAAAATTGATGACCGCCTGGTTAAGAAATCATGATTTAGGTGCGCCAGGATTAAGGTAATGTGGCTGAAGCGGTTTGTTCCCCCGAGGGGGTATCCACTGGGGTCACGGTTCCGTCATGAATNGTCCAACAGGAATCGGCAATTTCCAACAGTTCCCCCGCGTCGTGAGTCACCACCAGCAAACTCCAATCTTGCTTCAATTGCTTCAGTAAACTCGCCAGTTGACGACGCATCGACCAATCCAACCCCGCAGTGGGTTCGTCCAATAGCAACACTTGCGGTTGTCGAATCAACTGCACCGCTAACGCCAGTCGTCGCTGCTGGCCACCACTGAGATCATGGGGCGCACCATAGAGCGATAAATGGCTTAATCCCACCGATTCTAGGGCCTGTTTAACCTGTTCTGAGCCAATTTCAGGATGGCCCAGCCGTAATTCTTCGAGGATAGTTCCGCCGCAAAAATGCCGTTCAGGGAACTGAAACACCAATCCCACCAGTTGGTGTAGTTGTTCCGGCAGCAGTTCGCGATCGCGCCACGTCACTTGCCCCGAGGTGGGTTCGGCTAACCCCGCTAAAATCTCCAACAAGGTCGTTTTCCCTGAACCACTCGGCCCGACAATCAACCCCAATTGCTGAGGCGATAACTCTAAATTGAGAGATTTGAGAATTTCCGTCGGACTGGCCGGGGGATGATAGCTAAGATTCGTCAGATGGAGCATAGGAGCGGTAAATTAAGCGTCCTGGGGTTGTCGCTGCTGACGACGGATAGCATACTCGCGAAAGCGATCCATATCCGCCTGAATGGTCGATTCCACCACGCGCCCGACAAATAGGTTATCCATAATCTTGCCTAGGATACCCGGTATTCCATAGGCCACTGTCAGGCGGACAATACTCGAACCATGGCGATCGTAAAAGCGCACGGCCCCCCGGTTCGGTAAGCCATCGACGGACTCCCATTGAATAATCTGTTGGGGAATCAACCGCACAATCCGCGATAGCCAGGTAAACTCAAACGCCCCCGAGGCCAGTTTCCAGCGGGACAAATCCGGGTCATGCTCTAAAATCGAGACTGATTCAATCCATTTCATCCATTGGGGCATTTGTTCTAAATCAGACCATAACTCCCAGGCCGCCTCAATGGTAATCGGGACTTCAACTTGTACGCTATGTTCTAACCAATCTGTCATTAGGGCTATCTGATAAATGATGAGTCTGAGGGCGTTGAGGAGTCCCAGGTTGATGAGAAAACCTGGGCTTGGCTGGGGCGACAGGGATTAACGGCGGGCAAACTCCTCTAAGATAGCTTGCGCGGCCTGATTCCCCGATAACGTCGCTCCCTCCATACTATCGATATAGTCCTGCTGGGTGTAACTGCCGGTGAGGAAGAAGTTATCAATGGGGGTACGTTGGGCGGGACGATAGANATCCATCCCNGGGGCTTCGCGATAGAGGGATTGGGCCAGTTTGACGACACTATACCAGGTCATATTGAGGTCTCGGGCCGAGGGAAACAGCGATCGCACCTGTTCTAAGACATGATGGGCAATCTGTTCGTTGCTTTGTTTAATAAAGGGGTCGCCAGGGGTTAGAACCAACTGCATTAAAGACCCTTCACCGGGTTTGTAATAGTCCCCAGGACTGGTTAGGGCTAAATCGGCAAAACAGGAGAAATCGGCATCAGGCGTATACAGGAGGTTATCCAATCCTGCCGCTTCTTGCAATTGTTGCCGTTTCTCGGCATCTTGCAGTTCCGTCACCCAACCGTCAAACCGCAGTTGCACGGTAGCCACGGGAACGGTATCGAGTTGATAGATGTTGTCAAACTCGGGCCATTTACGCCATTCAGGGGGCAGGATTTTTTTAATTCCCGGCACGTCACAGGCGAAGACATAGGCATCGGCTTCGATGATTTCCTCGGTTTCCCCCTGGGCTACAACAATGGCATCAACTTCGGTGTTACCGTCATGATCACTAAATTTGATTTGACGCACCCGGCGACGGGTATGAATTTTAGTTCCCCGTTCTTGGAGATAGTCAAGGATGGGTTGATGGAGATAGGTATGGGGGGAGCCTTCCAACATCCGCAAGACGGAAGCCTCGCTGCGGGCGGCGAACAGTTGGAANATGGTCAACATACAACGAGCGGAGATGTTCTCGGTGTCGATGAAGCCGAGGGCGTAGGCGATGGGGTTCCACATCCGTTTGAGGCTGCCGTTGTTGCCGCCGTGGGAGCGAAACCAGTCGGCGAAGCTGATGCGATCGAGGTCGCGAATGGTGGTCATGGCGCCCTCGAAGTCGACTAAACCCCGCACGATGGGACTGGTTCCTAGGGCTAGGGAGTTTTGCAACTTGTCTTGTAGGGAGAGTTGCGAGGTGGTGAAGAAGGCTTTAAGGCCGTTGAAGGGTGCGCCGGTGATAAAGCGAAAGTCCAGTTCTCCGACTCGTCCGCCGTCGTTGATGAAGGTGTGGGTATGCTCTTTGAGGCGTAGGGCATCTAATGCGCCCACTTTCTCCATGAGGGCGAAGAGGTTGTAGTAGCAGCCGAAGAAGACGTGCAACCCCATTTCGATATGGTTGCCGTCGGCATCGACCCAACTGCCCACTTTACCGCCGACGAAGGGACGGGATTCAAAGATTTCTACGTCATGGCCGGCATCGGCTAGGTTGACGGCTGTGGTGAGTCCGGCAAGTCCGGCACCGGCGATCGCAACTCGCATATTGCGTTGTCCTACATTTGTTTAGGTTTGCTTAATGTATTGTAATCTTTTGCGGGTCATCTTTGCGGGTCCAGACCAACCTCTCGGGTGAGTCGGTTGGGGCAGAAATTCTTAGAGTCCCGGTCATGATGAGTGGTGTGAGCCAGATGTCCCAAAATGGTTCAAGAAAACAACAACGCCACCCCCGACACAGCCACCACTGCGCCCAGAATAGCTCTCAGGGTAAGCCGATCGCCGGTCCAGGCCGCCAGCGGTAGCACAAAAAGCGGACTCATGGCACTCAGGGTTTGCGAAACCCCCGCCAGGGCAAACTTAAGCGAGGTTTGTTGCAGCCAAATAGCTAAATAGGTTCCCAGAAATGCCGCCACCCCAGTCATGGCCCAAGTGCGCCTCGAAGCAATCGGAGTCCAGGTGAGTTTCGTCGAACGGGGCATGGCCGCGATCCAGAGGGGCAAAAAGACGAGTCCCGCCACTAGGCGAATTAAGGCCGCCAATAGAGGACTAACATCGGTTTCAGCTAAGGCCGCCCGCGAGAGAACCGCCCCGCCCGCTTGGGCAGCCGCCGCCAGCAGCGCCCAGGCCAGCCCCTGCCAGGGAAATTGAGCCTTGGGAGTGGCGGCGCTAGGGTTGACACGCTCCTGAATCACCGAGGCCACCCCCAAGAGAATCAGCATCATGCCAATTCCCGAACGGGGTTTGAGAAGTTCCTCCAGAACCACCGCCGCGATTAGGGCCGTCATAGCGGGGGAAAGGGTTTGCAACAAGAGAGTGCGCCGGGAACCTAGGCGGTTGAGGGCATGGAACAAGGCGGTATCTCCCAAACTAATCCCCACCCCACCACTGACGGCTAATAGCAGTAGCGATCGCCCCGGAATTTCAGGCCAGCCGGTTCCTCGCAATAACAATGTCAGTAGAATTAGGGCAATGGCGATCGCCCCTTTGAGTAAGGTGAGTTGTAACGGGGGGATGCGATCGCCCACCTGTTGATAGAGAACGGCGGCGATCGCCCACAAAAGCGCCGACAGCAACGCCGCTACTTCGCCGCGATAGGTGATTATCCACTCACTCATCATGGTTAATTAAGCCATTATTGGCGCGGAAACAGCCGTTCTAAACTCTGTTGTAAATGACGATGGGGATAAATGTTGGGCTTGCGACTCCAAACATATTCGACCGTTTCCACATAAGTCCACGTAGGATGTTTCGCAAAACAATAGGCGACCATCACCGAACCACTACGCCCAATCCCGGCGCGACAGTTGACCATAATCTTATGTTTCCCCGCCGCTCGTTGTTCATCGAGCCAATTCACTGCTTTGACTAATAGTTCATCGGAAATTGTATTTTCTGCACCATCGGGTGTGCCAAGTTTCTGATAGGTGATATTGGCTTGAGACGGATAGGATAAGGCTAATTCTTCCGCCATATTCAAGACTGCATCAACCCCCAATTTATCGGCTTGAGAGGCAGCAATATAGTTGCCAATATAGAGATTACTAATAATACGAATGCAACTCGGGCCTTGAGCCCAGGGCATTAAATCGGAGGGTTCTTGAACGCTGAGAAAGCCGTCATTATGGGGATAGCCGAGCCATTGCCAGATATCCGGTTGCTGGCGATCGCCGATACGATAGGTATAGTGATACTCTCCCTGACTGGTGGGGAAAAACGCCCCCTCGAAGTGGTGAACCCCATCTAAGGTGACATGATAGGGCAAATCAATAGCGTACCAGTCTCCCTCGCTGTTGTACTTGCTGGGGATATTGGTCCACATTTGCACGGTAAGCTGTTCTGGGGGGATGCTGCTACGCAACGTCAGCGTCGCGCCAAAGCGTTCAAGCATAAACCGCCGTAGGCGATCGCCTAGGGGGGGCTGAATCTCAACAATTTCGGCAAACTGGGGCTTAGACATGGTTCAACAACAGGGATAGCTAGGGGCAAGAGGCGATCGCCTCCCTCATCCTACACCCCTATCCCAAACGAAAGCACCCCCAACTGAGCCAAACCGGGGGCGATCGCCCCAATTCGGGCTGTTAAACTAGCGATGATGGTCTCGGCTATTTGCGTCCATCTCTCCCAACTGTTATGAGTTAACTGTTATGAGTACCGAACCTGAACCCACTCCCAACTCCGCCGCCAATGACCCCGATAACGACCTGCGTCAAGATATTTTACGGGGTCGTAAATTTACCCTCGCCGATGCCATTGCCGCAGAAGGAAACAACTTCTTTAAAGGCGAATCTCCTGTGCCGATTTTGCTGCGAGCGGTCACAGAAATCAATGGCTTTATTGACCAACACCTCTCCGACTCCTCTGGCGCTTTAAAAGCCGTTTTACAAAATTGGGTCAAACAGGATAGCCGCGTCAGTGAACAGATCGAAAAGCCTCTAATTGCCCTAGAGCAGATTCTCACCTCCATTACCACAAACTCTGAAATACTTTATGAATTTGTCCGGCAAGTTGACTTTAAATGGGGACAAATTTATGGCGATCGCCCCTATTTTCAACAACCAGGACAATCGCCCCATCCTGATGATGAATACACCCATGATTCCGTTCACACCAAACTGTTAAGCCTCCTCAAGCAACTCAAACAAACCTAATAACGTATCCTCCACTTCCCCATCGGCCTACGATGATTCAGTATCCATAATCCCTTAAACAATGTCCCGCCCCGTTCTCTACTTCGCCGTCACCAACCATGGTTTTGGCCATGCGGTTCGCGCCGCTTCTGTGGCCGCCAGCATCCAACGCCTCAACCCTGAAATTCTCATCGCTATGGTGACAACCGCCCCCCGTTGGCTTCTCGACTCCTACATCCCTGGCGACTATCTCTATCGCCCTCGCGCCCTGGATGTGGGGGTGATTCAAGCCGATAGCCTCAAAATGGACAAAACCACCACCTTAGAGAAGCTGCGAGATATCCAAAACCGGCAAAACGAGATAATTGCCGGGGAAGTCAATTTTATGAAGCTGAATCGGGCCGGATTAGTGTTAGCAGATATCCCGCCCCTCGCCGCGAAAATTGCCCAGTATGCCGGAGTTCCGGGCTGGATGATGAGTAACTTTGGCTGGGATTTTATTTATCGTCCCTGGGGTGGGGAGTTTATCGAGATTGCTGATTGGATTGAAGCGTGTTTTGGGGAGTGCGATCGCCTGTTTCGCTTACCCCTCCATGAACCGATGTCTGCGTTTGCTAACATTACCGATGTTGGACTGACCGGCGGGACTCCAAAATATAGTGAGGCCCAACTGCGAGAAACCTTTTCCCTCACGGCCCCCCGTGAGAAAACCATTCTCCTCACCTTCGGCGGCTTAGGCTTACAGGCCTTGCCCTATCACCGTCTGCGAGACTTTCCCGATTGGCAATTTCTCACCTTTGATCGCAACGCCCCAGATTTAGCCAATTTACGGAAAATCCTCGACACTGCCTATCGCCCCGTCGATGTTATGCCCCTGTGCGATCGCGTCGTTTCCAAACCGGGGTATAGTACCTTTGCCGAAGCCCTACGCCTCGATGTTCCCCTCGTTTCCGTGACTCGCGAAGGCTTTGCTGAAGCCCAAATTCTCCTCGATGGGATTCAGGAATGGGGCCAGCATCAAATTATCCCCCATGACGACTTCTTCGCTGGAGATTGGCAGTTTCTGCGAGACTCTCCCAACCCCCCCAAACAAGCCAGCAAACTGCCGAAAGATGGCAACGAGGCGATCGCCCAAGCGGTGGTTGACTTTTTTGCCCAACCATGCTAAGGGCTACAAGCAACCCGAAAGCCCACATTGTAACTCTTGAACTGAGGAGGATAGTGAATGCGGGTCGCAGCGCGGCAATAACTAGGGAAATACATCCAGGAGCCGCCCCGGAGGGGTCGGCTGGTCTCATCACCATCATCGAGCCAAATCCGTCCATCCTGGGGCGCATTCTCATAGCTAGGATGCCAAAAATCGGCGCACCATTCCCAAACATTGCCCTGCATATCGTACAAACCAAAGTCATTGGGTAAGAAACTGCCAACTACCGTCGTTTTTTGGCGGAAGCGTCCCGTGCGTCCCTGGCCATAACGATGCCGGCCGTCGTAGTTCGCAAGATTCGTATTGAGCGTGTCCCCACAATAGAAGGGGGTGGTGGTTCCCGCGCGACAGGCATATTCCCATTCCGCCTCACTCGGGAGTCGGTAGCGGCGGCCGGTTTTCCAGGAGAGGCGATCGCAAAATTCCACCGCATCGAGCCATGATACCGTCTCCACCGGCCGGGCATCGCCGCGAAAACGGGCCGCTTTGGCCCGCAGAGGACGACGGACTGGGGGCAACTTCGCCACGGCCAGCCATTGAACTTGGGTGATGGGATATTTACTCAGATAAAACGGCGCCACCTGAACCGGATGTTGCGGAGATTCTCGTTTAGGACTATTGGCCTCGGCCGCTGGAGTGCCCATACTAAAGCAACCAGACGGAATCGCGACCATATCCAAGGGGGCGCGATCGCCCAAGCGTTCCGTATAATAACCCGCCTGCCGTTGCTGCCGCCGTAGTTCTCGCCCTTGTCCATCTAAGGTTAGGGTGTCAAAATGCCAAGACGTCAGCGGCATCGTCAGCCGAGAGGCGTTAGCTGAGGGGACGGCATCGGAGATAGATTGGGACAGGGTTTGGTGTGGCGTAAACATAGAGTAATCTCGGCGATCGCAATATCGTAAACAACGACGTAACCAACGACTTAACAAACGTTAATGCCTGTCGAGAGGCTCATTTTAGATCACAAAAGTGCAGTAAAACTCAAATCTTCAGATAGGATAGGTTAATCTGTGGGTAAGGCTGCCCTCGTTGCCAGATCTCGTTGCCCGATGAAATCCTTCAAGACGTCACCCTAGGGGAAGTGGAGCATTGTGCTAATTCCACTCGATTACTACCGTATTTTGGGCTTGCCCATCCAGGCAACCGCCGAGCAAATCCAGCAATCCTATCGCGATCGCTCGCGACAGTTGCCGCGTCGGGACTATTCCGAGGCGGCCGTTGAAGGGCGCAAACAACTCATTGACGAAGCCTATACCGTCCTAGCCGATGCCGAAAGTCGCGCCCGCTACGACAGCCTATTTCTGAGCAAAACCTACGAGGAAACAGACTTAGCCGAAGACTCAGAGCGCCTAGATTCCGCCTCATCTGCCTCATCCACCTCAGAGGAGTTGAGCGCCTCCCCTCAGGGCGATCGCAACGGCATGACCCCCATCGCCCCCCCTCGTATCAGCCAAAGTCCCAGCCTCGAAATTGAAACCCATCAACTCGTCGGCGCCTTAGCGATTCTCCTAGAACTCGGAGAATATGATCTCGTCCTTAAACTCGGTCGTCCCCACCTCTCCCAGCGCCCCACCGATCCTAGCAGCGTCGTCGGCGAAAGCGTCTTGCGCTCCGACATTGTTCTCACCGTCGCCGTGGCCTATCTGGAAATGGGACGCGAACAATGGCAACAACGGCAATATGAAAACGCCGCCTCATCCCTCGAAGCCGGACAAGCATTGCTATTACGAGAAGGATTGTTCCCCCAAGTGCGCGGTGAAATGCAAAACGACCTGCAAAAACTCCGTCCCTACCGGATTCTCGAACTCCTGGCCCTGCCCCTCGATGAAGAAAGCCTACGACAACGAGGCTTAGAATTACTGCGGGAGATGCTGCAAGAACGGGGTGGAGTCGATGGAACCCACGACGATGGTTCTGGGTTAAATGTCAATGATTTTCTGCGTTTCATTCAACAACTGCGTCAGTACACCACCGCCGCTGAACAGCAACTCTTGTTTGAACTCGAAGCCCGTCGGCCCTCGGCGGTAGCTACCTATCTAGCGGTGTATGCCTTGATGGGGCGGGGGTTTGCTCAACGACAACCGGGACTGATCTACCGCGCTAAGTTGCTTCTCGTTCAACTCGGCCGCCGCCAGGATGTTCATCTCGAACAAGCGGTCTGCGCTCTGTTGCTTGGACAAACTGAACAAGCCAGTCGGGCCTTAGAACTGTCTCAGGAGGATGAGCCAATCCGCTTGATTCAGGAGCATTCCCAAGGTTCCCCTGACTTACTGCCCGGTCTGTGTCTCTATGGCGAACGCTGGCTTCAGGAGGAGGTGTTTCCGCATTTCCGTGATTTAACCCATCTGACAGCCTCCCTAAAGGACTATTTCGCCGATCCTCGGGTTCAAACTCATCTGGAAAATCTGCCTCCGGAAAACGAAGATTCAGCCCAATGGGTGGTCTCGGCGACTCAAACGGCCCTACCACCACCAACGGACTCGATGCCGGTGTTGGCGGGGGCCAATGGTCTCGACTACAGCCGTGATCAGATGTCGAATCATGCCAGCCCGAGTACAAGCCCGAGTACAAGTCATTGGGCGCGATCGCCTCAATCCTCGGCCATGACCGGGCAAACGACGGGTTCAACGGGCCGTAGTAGTCCCTCGTGGGAGTTATCTCCCTCTCAGAACGCCGGTTCCCTTGGACGGACCTCCGTCAGTACTCCCCGTTTTCCAGGGGCGAATCCCTTTGCTACCCCCGACGCGATGACCTCTTCTCCTTCAGCGTCTCGATCGCGACGACGACGGCGGCGGGATTCCGTTTCCTCGACTCGCTCGGCAACGTCAGCGCGGCGAGGGGGGGTGAAACTCGATCGCCTCCTGGTGTTAATTGGCGGGGGCCTGTTGGCCCTGGTGCTGTTGTGGATTGTTCTCAGCAGTCTTTTGAGTGGACTGGCAGCGTTGTTGGGCATTTCTGGACCGCAACTGAGAGACAATGGCGCTGATGTTAGCCTGAGTGAGCCACTGTTTGAACTCCCGGAACCCGAACCGGCCCTAGATACGGATGCTNCTCTGAGTCGTGAGGTGGCCGAAGCGACCATTGAACGCTGGCTTTCGGTTAAATCTCAGGCCGTTGGTCCTGATCATAATCTCGATGGCTTAGCCACGGCCTTGACGGGGCCAGCTTTGAGTGAATGGCAACGCCGAGCCGAAAATGCGCGGCGCAACGGCTGGTATTGGCAATATGACCAGCATCAGGTGACAGTCGAGTCGGTGGAGTTGGCTAACGAAACCTCGGATGAGGCTCAGGTCGAGGCTATGGTGCAAGAAGTTGGGACGCTCTATGAAGGGGGACAAGCGACTAATTCTACGGGATCAGGTTCGCTCACGGTCGTTTATCAGTTGCTTCGGGTTGATGGGGAATGGAAGATAGAAGACTGGTCGCTTCGTTAGAGTGGCTCTCCCTTGGGAAGTCAATCCGCTACACTGGAGTTCGGGAGCAGCTAATCCCGGTTTTCTTGGCGTCGATTGTCTTGTGATATCCATGAGTGAGTCCACCCCCTCCCCTGTACCTGAAACTCCAGTCGCTTCGTCCGTCTGTGGTGATCCGACCAGGCTACGCCATTGTATCGAAGCTCTGGATATTCCCCGGATTGGGCGACATCTGTTTCTCTGTGCCGATCAAACGAAACCGAAATGCTGTTCTAAGGAGACGGGAGTGGCGGCCTGGGATTATCTGAAACGGCGCTTGAAGGAGTTACACCTAGACCGCAGTGGTGATGAGCGATCGGTTTGTGTTTTCCGCACGAAAGCCAATTGTCTGCGAGTTTGTACTCAAGGACCGATCCTGTTAGTCTACCCCGACGGGGTTTGGTATCGTCACGCCACCCCTGAGGTGCTTGAGCGGATTATTCAGGAGCATCTTGTCGGCGATCGCATTGTTGAGGACTATGTGATTTGGCAGTCCTCAGCGCCTTCGCGTCAGGAGTGCTCCCAACCACAACCGTTGTCTAATGACTGATCATTGCCAAGACTTGTCCTCTTAGGGAAAAGAATAGGCTAGAATAAACAACGGTGTTATTGGAACCCTTGTGCCAGAGCAGCAAGCAATTTTTTTGATATTGACAGTTTCCTATGAAAAACTCCACAGCCAAACGCTTACTTCTTATTGATGATGATCCCAATCTAATTTTATTGGTCAAAGATTTCTTGGAGTTTCGCGGCTACGAAGTTACCGCAGCAGAAAATGGACGAGAAGCCCTTGATATTTTAGAAGAAACCATCCCGGAACTGATTATTTGTGATGTCATGATGCCGGAAATGGACGGGTATGGTTTTGTCCACAAGGTGCGTGAAAATCCCCGTACGAGTTGGGTTCCTGTGATTTTTCTCTCGGCAAAGGGCCAAAGCCAAGATCGGGTTAAAGGATTAAATACTGGGGCAGATGTGTATATGGTCAAACCTTTTGAACCCGATGAATTGGTGGCCCAAGTGGAGTCGTCTCTACAACAAGCCGCTCGCCTGATGGCCCGTAAGTTTTCGGGTCATGACAATGCGCCACCGCTGAAGGTTCGCGCTGGGGTGGAATTGACCCCCACGGAACTGAAAGTGGTTCAGTGGGTCGCACGGGGAATGGCGAATCGGGAAATTGCCTTGGAAATGAAGGTGAGTCAGCGCACTATTGAAAGTCATGTGTCGAATATGCTTGGCAAAACGGGACTGCATAACCGCACGGAACTAGCACGCTGGGCTATTGAAACCAATATGGTTTAACTCTCTTGCTTCTCTCTTGCTTCAGTGAGATTAAGCGCTGATTGAGTCTTGGATTGGGTCTTTGATGGGGTCTTCACAGTACCAGATTAGTTTAACGAAATGTTAAGCTAGACAGGATGGTTCACGTGCGATCGCACGTGATCGCAGGTTTATGGTCTAACTTGCGGCCAAGATCGACCCTTTCTGAGTTCGTCAGCGACGAATAGACCCCAGGAGAACTCCTGGTGTCGTCAACATCGATCTCTGAGATGAGCCGGAGACGGCCAGGAACTCGTCTCTCGTGAGCGATCTTGTCGCGTCTCTCGTTCAACAGTAGGCTGAACTTATATCTAACGTTTACGCCCCATTGATTCCTAACTTTTTACATCTAAACCAAAGCCAGGTATAGCATTAATGATTTATGACACCGATCGCCTGTCCATTTTTGTGGATGGGAATAATATGTTCTACGCACAACAAAAAAATGGATGGTTCTTTGACCCTCGGCGCGTTCTTGACTATTTCAGAAGTCAATACACCAATACCACTCTCGTCAACGCCTTCTGGTACACCGGCCTAAAAGATCCCCAAGATCAGCGGGGGTTCCGAGATGCCCTGATCAGCCTCGGCTATACGGTACGCACCAAAATCCTCAAAGAATATTACGACGACAATTCCGGACGCTATTCCCAAAAAGCCAATCTGGACATTGAAATTGTTATAGATATGTTTAACACCGTGGATCAGTACAACCGAGTTGTGCTATTTAGTGGAGATGGAGACTTCGAGCGGGCGATCGAACTGCTACGTTCTAAGAATACCCACATCACTGTGGTCTCCACTGAGGGGATGATTGCTCGTGAATTGCGTAACGCCACCGATCGCTACATTGACCTCAACGAAATTCGCGACAAAATAGAGAAACTAGACTATTAACTCTTTCCCCCCCCACACCGGGAGTTCCTCTCCAAACTCTCGGTTTCCTGGGGGTCGACCCGTTTCGAGTACCCTTGATACAACCGAGGTATCCTATGAGCCAACAGCCCGATCGCATTATCATCTTTGACACCACCTTACGGGATGGCGAACAGTCCCCTGGGGCCACCCTCAACAAAGAGGAAAAGTTGACCATCGCCCGTCAACTGGCCCGTCTCGGGGTGGATGTCATCGAAGCCGGATTCCCCTTCGCCAGCCCCGGTGATTTCGAGGCGGTTCAAGGAATTGCTGAACAGGTGGGAACTCCCGACGGCCCAACCATTTGTGGCTTAGCCCGGGCTACTAAAGGGGATATCAAGTCCGCCGGAGAGGCCCTGGCCCCCGCCGCCCACAAACGCATTCACACCTTTATCGCCACCTCCGATATCCACCTCAAGCATAAGTTGCGCAAAACTCGTGAGGAGGTGTTGGCGATCGCCCCGGAGATGGTAGCCTATGCCAAAACCTTCACCGATGATGTGGAGTTCTCCCCCGAAGATGCAGCCCGCAGTGACCCAGACTTTATGTATCAGGTCTTAGAAGCGGTGATTGACGCGGGGGCGACAACGGTCAATATCCCCGACACCGTCGGCTATACCACCCCCGGTGAGTTTGGGTCCTTGATTCGCGGCATTGCCCAGAATGTCCGTAACATCGACCAGGCAGTGATTTCGGTTCATGGTCACAATGATTTAGGGTTGGCGGTGGCCAACTTCCTAGAAGCGGTGAAAAACGGCGCGCGTCAACTCGAATGCACCATTAACGGGATTGGTGAACGGGCCGGAAATGCGGCTTTAGAAGAGTTGGTGATGGCCTTACACGTTCGCCGTCAGTATTACAATCCCTTCCTAGGTCGTCCGCTGGAGTCGGAAGAGTCCCTGACGAACATCAACACCCGCGAGATTTACAAAACCTCTCGCCTGGTATCGAACTTGACAGGGATGTTTGTGCAGCCTAATAAAGCTGTTGTTGGGGCCAACGCCTTCGCTCATGAGTCAGGGATTCACCAGGATGGGGTTCTCAAGAACCGCATGACCTATGAGATTATGGATGCTCAATCCATTGGCTTGACGGATAATCAGATTGTCTTGGGCAAACATTCAGGACGCAATGCTTTTAAAACTCGGTTGAAGGAGTTAGGGTTTGAACTCTCGGAGACGGAGTTGAATAAAGCCTTTCTCAAGTTCAAGGCCTTCGCCGATCAGAAGAAGGAAATCACCGATTGGGATTTGGAGTCGATTGTTAACGACCAAATCCAACAACCTCCTGAACTGTATAAGTTGGAGTTGGTGCAAGTCTCCTGCGGCGATCGCGCTCGTCCGACAGCCACGGTGAGTTTGCGGGGTCCGAATGGGGAAGAGTTGCTCGATGTCGCCTTAGGAACGGGTCCGGTGGATGCGGTGTATAAGGCCATTAACCGCATTGTGGATATCCCTAATGAGTTGATTGAATACACGGTGCATTCGGTGACGGCGGGGATTGATGCGCTCGGTGAGGTGACGGTTCGCTTACGCTATGAGGGGCGCATTTTCTCGGGCCATGCGGCAAACACCGATGTAATTGTGGCCTCGGCTCATGCTTATGTTAATGCTCTCAATCGTCTCTATGAGGCCCTGCAAAATCCCCGAGTGATCCCCCAAGGAACGCCAGTGACCTCGCGAGTGTAGTATCTGTTGAGGGGGAATCACGTAGGGGCAATCCCTTGTGGCTGCCCGAGGACACAAAGTTACAAGAGGTAGAGGGAAAACCGTACCTTTTGCCTCTTGCCTCTTGCCGGGAGAGGGCGACCATAAAGGTACGCCCCTACCCTGTTTTTTGCCTCTTGCC
>P_2C_Liq_1_UnCtyDRAFT_1000442_pt1 | contig 17861 bp, 14 predicted proteins | sample Pon2CUnioCityCA_2_FD_10234 | JGI IMG/M metagenome (IMG submission 10234) | reverse complement strand
AAATCATGGGATTGGAAGGGCGCGCGATATGTCCGGATCGGATTCTCAGNACATACCGAACCGGANGGTGCGTACNTGTTGCGGTTGAACGGCGCCGTGTGTAAACATCTCTTTACAAACGAAAGAGCCGTGACAACACGTGAAAGACACTCAGAATTACGACGACCTGACACCCGAGGAAATGCAAGTTGGCTTGCATGTTGCCAAGGTTGGCTTGGGGTCTGTTGACTACTTGAACGATACACTGAAACTTGATCAGCTTGCGGCCGATATTTTCGATTTGCCTGCGGCACGGGATATCCCACGCAAGGATCTGCATGACAGGATTCACCCGGAAGATCGCGCCGTCATCGACAAATTGGTGACGGACCTTCTTAACCCGGTTGATGACAACACGTTCGATGCCACGCATCGCGTTGTACGTCCCGGTGATGGTTCGGTTTACTGGATACGGGTTCGCAAAAAGATCTGGTTCAAAGGCACGGGACAGGCGGCGGAACCTGTCAAGGCGGTGTTTGCCGTTGTTGATATCACGGCAGAAAAACGGGCACGGGCTTTGTCCAAGACGCTTATCGGGGAGCTGAGCCATCGTGGCCGCAACGTCATAACTGTCATTTCCGGGATTGCGCGGCAGCTGCACAAGCACAGCACGCCCGAGGAATTCTACGACAAGTTCATGACCCGGCTCAGTGCCTTGGCGCGCAACATGTATACGGTGGATTCAAAAGGGCAAAGTCGTGTTGATCTGCGTGATGTCTTTATCCAACAAATCGAACCCTTTGAAGATCATGCCAAGCGCATTACCCTTGATGGGCCGTCTGTTCTGATCAAAGAAGATGCAGGTCAGGTGCTGGCCATGGCGGCGCATGAGCTTTTGACCAACGCGGCCAAATACGGGGCCCTGTCAAATGCGGATGGCCGGGTTTTGGTTGATTGGCAGATCGACTCAAGCCCCGATGGCAAGTTGAGCGTTGTCTGGACAGAGCGCGGCGGCCCACCCGTCACGCCGCGAAAGCGTAAAGGCTACGGATCACAGGTGGTGGGCACGCTGACGCGTATGTCGCTTCAGGCGGCGGTAGAAACCGATTACGCTCCCGAGGGACTTGTCACGCGGTTTGTCATTCCGAAACAACAGATCGTTGCGGACTGAAACGTTGACTGCTGCTGACTGCCGAGGCGGTGTCTTATAGCACGTAGCGCGACAAGTCGGTTGATTTCATCAGCTCGCCCAGATTCTTGTCCACGAAGGCCGCGTCAACGGTCACACTGTGGCCGGCGCGGTCGGGCGCGGCAAAGCTCAGCTCTTCAAAGACGCGTTCCATCACCGTGTACAGCCGGCGCGCACCGATATTTTCGACAGAGCGATTCACCTCTGCGGCAATCCTGGCAAGCGCCTCAATCCCGTCATCGGTAAAGTCGACGGTGACCTCTTCGGTACCCATCAGGGCGGTATATTGCCGGGTGAGGGCGTTGTCCGTCTCTGTCAGGATGCGCACGAAATCTTCTTCTGTCAGCGCCCGCAGTTCCACCCGAATGGGCAGGCGCCCCTGCAATTCCGGCAAAAGATCGGATGGCTTGGCAATATGGAATGCGCCCGAGGCGATGAACAGGATATGGTCGGTTTTCACGGCACCGTATTTCGTGGATACTGTTGTGCCCTCGATCAGGGGTAGCAAGTCGCGCTGCACGCCCTCGCGGCTGACATCGCCGCCGCGCGCATCCGAGCGGGCACAGACCTTGTCGATCTCGTCAAGAAACACGATTCCGTTCTGTTCTACCGCGTCGATGGCTGTCTTGTTGACTGCCTCATCATCCAGAAGCTTGTCTGCCTCTTCACCAATAAGCACCTCATAGCTTTCGGCGACGGTCAGCCGCTTGCGTGTGGTACGCCCGCCGAATGCCTTGCCAAAGATATCGCCCAGATTCATCATGCCCATCTGGCTGCCCGGCTGGCCGGGGATATCCATCATGCCCATCGGGTTTGACGTATCCGCGATATCCAGTTCGATCATTGTATCGTCAAGCTCACCGCTTTTGAGCTTTTTGCGGAACATTTCGCGTGTGGCGTCTCGGGCGTCTTCCCCGGCGATCGCCTCTATCACGCGGTCTTCGGCCTGTTGATGTGCGCGGGCCTTCACATCCTCGCGCATCCAGTCACGGGTCTGGGCGATGGCGATGTCCACCAGATCGCGAATAATCTGTTCTACGTCGCGCCCAACGTAACCCACCTCGGTGAACTTGGTCGCTTCAACCTTGATGAAGGGCGCGCGGGCCAGTTTGGCCAGACGGCGGCTGATCTCTGTCTTGCCGACGCCGGTGGGGCCGATCATCAGGATGTTCTTCGGATACACCTCTTCGCGCAGGTCGTCGGGCAATCGCTTGCGCCGCCAGCGATTGCGCAGAGCGACGGCGGTCGCGCGCTTCGCGTCTTTTTGGCCGATGATGTAGCGGTCCAGCTCGGACACGATTTCGCGTGGGGTGAGATCGGTCATGAGGTCTCCGAATAGGGGGGCAAGCGAGACTTGCCGGGAAAATCTGGCAGGGCGCGCATCAGACGTACGCGCAGGTTGGTCCAGAAAGTGCCGAGATAGGTGATGATCGTGCCCAGAACAAGCATCAGCACGGGAATTGACAGATCCCCATCGCCTTGCTGCAATACGGCAAAGACGAGCGCGGCCAGATATCCCAGCCCGGCGGTCAGGAAAGATCGTCGGTCTATGATCAGCGCAAGGATGGTGACAAGCGTCAGCCCCAGAATGGTTAGCGCCGTGCCAAGGTTTCCCTGGATGTTATAGGCGGTCATCATCACCGTGTTCACCAGTGCGGGTGCCGCCAACAGGTGCAGCCAGAACGCTGACCGCGCCAGCCGACCGACACGGTGCCGATCCTGAAGGTCGAACCAAAGCCCCGCAATAAAAGCGGCAAGCCCGAAAACGAGGGTCGCAATGGCCAAACCGCTACCAGCCCGCAAATCGAAAAGCAGATCCCAGTTACCAAGGAACAGCGCACCAAGATTGGCGTCCACGGTGAAGCCGAATACCACGGAGACACCGAAAAGACCGGCGAGGAACATCGAAAATGGCACTCGGAACACCCGGAAATGCAAAAGCATCGCCGCGATACCCAACAGCCCGAACAGCGCGACGATCGCACCGCTGGTGTCAAATCGGGCGACGTCCAGCACCCATCCCAGAAATCCGCTGATGCCCATGGCATAACCCGACACCAGAACGATGGATGGCAGCGTCATTCGCCGTTTGAGCGTGAAATAGGTGCCTGCAAGCCAGCACAGCCCGGCAAGCCCAAGGGTGATGCCCAGCACGCCGCCGATGGCCGTGGCAAATGTCACCGCACTACCGATCAGGAGGATAAGACCGAGCGAGACAAAGATCTCGGCGAACCCGCGAAAAAGCTCGAACGGTTCGTCATCGCTGCGTTTCTCGGCCAGACGGCCCGCGCGCTGATGCGCAAGCGCGCCAAGCCGGGCTGCCTGCGCCTCGTCGATGATACCGGCGGCGGTTGCGGCGCGCAGATCGTCTTCAGTGATCATGTCTTGGAAATCTTTTCCACGGTCAGGTTTCCGTTGGTATAGACACAGATATCGGCGGCGATGGCCATTGCGGCCCGCGCGATCTCTTCGGCGGGTTTTTCGGTGTCCATCATGGCCCGCGCGGCGGCCAGCGCGTAATTGCCACCCGATCCAATGCCGGTCACGTCATGTTCGGGTTCCAGCACGTCGCCCGCGCCTGTAATCACGTAAAGCTCGGCCCCGTCGGTGACGATCAGCATTGCTTCCAGCTTTTGCAGATACTTGTCTGTGCGCCAGTCCTTCGCCAGGTCGACGCAAGCGCGCTGAAGCTGTCCGGGGGTCGCTTCCAGTTTGGTTTCCAGGCGCTCCAGCAGTGCAAAGGCATCCGCGGTGGATCCGGCAAAACCGGCGACCACGTCATACCCGCCGGGCGAAAGCCGCCGCACCTTGCGCGCGGTGCCCTTGATCACGGTCTGGCCAAGACTGACCTGACCATCGCCGGCGATGACAACCTCGCCACCCTTTCGAACGCCGATGATCGTGGTGCCATGCCAACCGGGAAAATCGTCTTTCATGACATCTCCTTTGATTGTGTCTCTTTATGAAAGGGCCCGGTCGTTGGCGCAAGGTGGCGTTTGGCCATCTGTCCGGACAGAAAATCGGGCGGAAAAGAAAAGGGCCGCTTGAAGCGGCCCCAAACGCGGATGACAGGCGGATCAGATCGAGTCTTCGATCCAGCTTTGTAGCGTGGCCTTCGGCGCAGCCCCGGCACGGTTCGAAATCACCTGCCCATCCTTGAAGATGAACAACGCGGGGATGCCGCGTACGCCAAGCTGAGACGGCGAATTCGGGTTTTCATCGACGTTGATCTTCACGATTTTCACCTTGCCGTCCATTTCCGTGGAAAGCTCTTCCAGTGCGGGGCCGATCTGTTTGCAGGGGCCGCACCACTCTGCCCAGAAATCCACCACGACGGGGACTTCGGAATTCTTCACTTCGCTATCGAATGTGGCGTCGGTTACGGCAACGGTGGCCATGGGACATCTCCTGTCTGTGTGTTCCGCCAGAACGTATGAACCGGGGCAGGGTCCGTCAAGCGACCTTGGCCCGCGCAAGCGCTTGCATCACCAGATCGTGCGGTAACGGCATGAATTTCGCGGTTCTGGTCCACAAGATAGCGGTTTCGATCCGCCGATCGGGATAGATTTGCGCAAGTGCGCTGGCATAAGCACCCATCTGCCGCAACATCGACTCCGGGCAATGTTCGGGCGTGCCGGGGATCGTTGCATGGCTTTTGAAATCCACAGCAAGCACCCGGTCGCCGTCGATCAACAGCCTGTCGATGACCCCGTGAATCCGCCGATCCCCCAGCTGTGCCAAACTTGCCGAAATGGGGACTTCGACAAGGGCGGTGGAGGCAAAGAGAAACTCCAACGATGGCTTGTTCAGAACCTTTTCGACCTCTGCCAGCAAAAGCGCAATCTCGGCCGCATTGGCAGCCTTGGTTCCGCGTGAAAGAAGATCCGCAGCCGTCTCGGCCCATTGATTTTTTGGAGCTTGTGGCAGGAACTCCAACAGACGGTGGATCATGGACCCCCGGCGTTTCGCGGCGTCCTCATCAAGACCTGCGTCGCCCGGCAACGCGCTGGCACCGCCCAGATCAGATGGGGACATCGTTTCCGTTGAGGAGGGTGGCGAGGTCACGGGCTGTGTGAAAAGAGCGGGCAATTCCACATCCGCTTCATGGGCTTTCGGGCGTGTCTCAGTCTCTGTAACATCCCAGTTCCCACTTTGCAGCCGCAGCCCTTGGCCACCCTCGAACAGCCTCGGCGCGGCATCGCTGGCCAGCATTCCCGTCCTGACCATGCCGTACCAATCGCGCCCCTCTTTATTGAGATCACCGGCGGATGCCACGATCAGCCATTGCTCTGCGCGGGTCATGGCAACGTATAGCAGGCGATCGCGCTCGGCCTGCTCGCGGTCCTGGTCCTGCTGATCGACGACTTGCTGCACCGACGGGGCCAGCGCAGCGGGCGCCCGCCATATGACTGTTTCCTGGGTCTGGGCCAGCTTTGATCTGGCTTGAAAGCCGCGGTCGGCGCAATCTGGCAGGATCACGATAGGTGCCTCCAACCCCTTGGCGCCATGCGCTGTCATGACCCGGATCTGATCGCCGCCGCTATCGGTCTGGCGCTTGATCTCAAGATTATCGGTTTCCATCCAAACCAGAAAGCCGGTCAGGCTGTCGACGGCCTGTTGTTCATAGGCCATTGCCTGCGACAAGAGCGCGTCGATACCGTCCTCGGCCTCTGGCCCAAGACGAGACAAAAGGCGATGCCGCCCATGATGCCGTGTCAGGATACGTTCGATCATGTCATACGGCCGAAGAAAATCGGCGGCGTCCCGTAGCTGCCGCAGTTCAGAGACTGTTTCGGCGAAATCCGCCTCTCTGCTGCGCAGTTCCGCCCAGAGATACCGTTTTTCCCGACCATGCGCGAGGTCGAACAGCCGTGCTTCGCTCCAGCCGAAAAGGGGCGAGCGGAGCGCGGTGGCAAGCGACAGGTCATCTTCCGGCGTGGCCAGGAATGANAACAGCGCGCGCAGATCGCGCACCGCCAGTTCCGCCCCGATCCGAAGCCTGTCAGCCCCGGCGACAGGCAGATCNGCGGCTTTGCAGGCGCGGATGATATCGTGAAANATNGCGTTCCGGCGTTGTACCAGAATGAGAAAATCACCCGGCCGCACGCGTCGTCCGCCTTGCCCATCCTTATCCGGGAGCGTTGAATTGTCGATCATGTCGCGGATCGCCCGTGCCACGCGGTGCGCAAGGATCGACGCGGGATTGTCCGGCGCGCGGATATCGACAGGCTGGTCCCATGCCGGCATGTCGGGCGTGTCTTCCTTGTCGATGGGCGGCCATAGATCGACGCGTCCGGGCATGTGGGATTTATGCGCTTTATGAGCCTCTTTCTGCGTAAATCCGCTTGGTGCGTAGGGTTCGAATGTCTTGTCGACAAGCGACAGGATCGCCTGCGCGGAGCGAAAAGAGAATTCCATCTCCATATCCTGTAACGGCGCGCCGGTGGCGTTCATCCTGTCGGCGAATATGGTTTTCATCCGGTCGAACCCGTCCGGATCGGCGCCCTGAAATGAATAGATCGACTGTTTCTTGTCCCCGACGACGAAAATAGTGCGGGTCACGTCGGCGCGGGCCCCTTCGCCACTTGTGAACTCCTGACTCAACCGTTCGATCAGCTGCCATTGTGGTGGGCTGGTGTCTTGGGCCTCGTCCACAAGAATATGGTCAATCCCGCCATCCAGTTTGAACAGGATCCAGTCGGCGACCTTGCGATCCGTCAAAAGATCGCGGGCCTTCAGGATGAGATCGTCGAAATCAAGCAGCCCCCGCGCGATTTTCATCCGGTCGTACACGTCAAGAAATCGGCGCGCAAAGCTGTGCAGAATCTTTGTCGCCTCACGGGTCTGAAGCGCAAGTCGGGCATTGCGGCCACCCTCCACGCGCAACATCCAGGCATCCAGCCGGGGCATCAGATCGGCCAGATCTTTTTGCACGGCTTTGGTGGGAAATTTTCCTGTCTTGGCTGAAAATGGCGCTTTGGTCTTTGCGCCGTTCAAGAAAGCCTTTTCCAATACCGGAAGCGCGGTGACATCAAGCGCCCCAAGACTGCCCAGCAGGTCCGCCGCGCGCTGATCCTGTGTCCCGCTTTCGCGGAGGCGCGGCAGAAGCGTTTTCAGGATATCCGCCTCATCGCCCAGAAAGACGCGCGCGTTCAGTTCAGTGACATCGAAAGACGCGGGAATATCGAACAGATCTGTCAGCGTCTGGTCGGTAAGCGCCAAGTCAAAAGCATCGCGGTTCTTGACGATATCAGCCGTGATTTGACCCAGTGTTTCGTCCGTCACAAGCCCCGCCATGTCAAAGAGCAGATGCGCCTCCGGGCCAGCGGCGATCTCTTCTATCGCATCCGCGCGCATAAGGTCCGCGGCACGGCCTTCCATCTCGCGGAATTGAGGGCTGACACCGGCCTCCAACGGAAAACGCCGTAAAAGCGTGGCGCAAAAAGAATGGATCGTCTGGATTTTCAGCCCGCCGGGCGTTTCGATCGCGATCGCGAAGAGACGCCGCGCTTCCGAAAGGATGTCGGGTGACATGTCCTGATCCAGACCAAGAGCGTCCAAGTGTTTGCGCAATGTCACGTCCGGCAGCATCGCCCATTCGCCCAGGCGTTTGAACAGGCGGTTCTGCATCTCGTTTGCAGCGGCCTTGGTATAGGTCAGGCAAAGAATGTTTTGCGGGTCTGTTCCAGCCAAAAGAAGCCGCGCGACCCGGTCTGTCAGAACCTTGGTCTTGCCCGACCCGGCATTGGCCGACAGCCATGTGGAGCGCGCCGGTCGTGACGCGTCGATCTGGCGTTGTGTGGCGTCGTCGCGCATCATCCCATTGCCTCTGGTTCAGGGTCGTCGGTGATGTCCCATTCCCCGAANCGTGCGAGGTGATCATAGTCGCCCGCGCTATCGGTCTTGAACATCGCACGGCGGGAGACATAGCCGCGATCAGGCTCGGAATAGGCTGAAATCAGGCTTTCCAACTCTGACCAGACCTTGTCTGGAGGGTCCGTATCAAGGGGCGCATCCACAATTTTCGGGTCGCTGCCCAAGCCGATGAAACTTGCCGATGCCACGGGGCAGGGTGACAGCTTGCCAAAACCGGACCGCTCTGCGAGTGCCGCTTCGAGCAAGAGTTGCTTGTCGAAAAATCGTTGTTCTGGCCCGTTTGGCGGCTGGCCTGTCTTGTAATCGTAGATATGCAGCGCGCCTCTCTGGTCAATATCTATCCGGTCGGCGGTTGCCGTCAGGGTGAAGTCGACCGATGCCAGCCGTGCCGTGGCGGGCGCCTCGAACGCGGTCGGGGTCGCCTTGGCCTGTCGCGCTATTTCAGTGGTGACAAACCATGGTGCTGCGCGATTCAATCGGGCCTGCCAAAGAGCGCGCGCCTCGGCCCAGGGGAGGTTTTCAGCAAGAATCGTCTCTGTAAGCTGGCAAAGATGCGCGGCGCAAAGCTTGCCTTGATCCTGACATGTGTCCTGCACGAACTTTTCCAGAACCTTGTGAAGCAGGATGCCGCGCAACAGCGCATTCGGTTCCCGCATGATCGGGTCAAGCGGTCTGAGATCCAGGATATACCGCGCATGAATGGCATATGGATCGCGGATCAGGCGTTTGATCGCCGTCACGGGAAGTTGCTTTGGGCGTGCTGCGACAGGTGGGCAAGGGGCGGGTCGGCGCGCCGGCGCCACGGGTGTGGGCGCTTCGAGTTTGCGGGCAAGAGCAAGCCAGCCATTCCCGCGCGACAGCATCGCATCATGAGCCGCCTTGCCGCCCTGATCCGGCAAACCGCGCAACAGGTTCTGAAGCCGGTTCAGCCAACGCGACGGCACGGTTTGCGCATCGTCTGATTTCGTCGCCCGCGTCAGCCAAAGTTCCCCCGCGCAAGCCGCCTGTTGGAAGTCATGCGCGGCAAGACCGATCCTGCGTTCGGGCAGCAACAAGCCGACTTGCTTGCGCATTGCCCGGTTCAGCCAGGGATCTTGCGCCGGCATTTCAGGCCAGCTTCCCTCGTTCAGCCCGGCAAGGATCAGAAGATCGGCTCCCTGCACCCGAGCCTCCAGCGTGCCCCAGATCAGGATGCGGGGATCGGCTGTGACCGTGTCGCGCACCGTGTCGCGCGACAGTACAGCATGAAAGAGGCTGGCATAATCAACAGCGTTCAGTGGATGGCAGGCAGCGGCATGTTCGGCAAGGTTCGTGATGCATTCATGTGCCTTGCGCCCTGTTTCCTGCTTCCAGAGTTCGCCGGTATCAGTGCCGTCAACCCCGGTTGCCAACGCTTCGGCAAGGAGGATGTGATCTTGCAGCCTGTCGTTCAGCGCACGTTCCTCAGGCTCGTGGCGACCGATCACGTTGCTGCAAATCCATTCTGCCCAACGGGCGGCTGCGGGGTCGTTTTGCTTTTCAGCCCATCCACGCAGCGTTTCGGCGGTGGGATAGGGGGGGCCCTTGCGGCGAAGATGCAGTTCAAGCTCGCGCGTGAAGCGCAGATGCGGGCCGCGATCCGCGCCGCTATGCGTCAGCGGGTGTTTGAGCAGTGTTAGTAACAGATCAACGCCCAGCTTGCCGCGAAACAGATCGCCGACATGGCGTAGATACCGGCCTGGTGCGGATTGCTGCAATGGCATTCCGGCGCTGTCATCTGGGATGATGCCCCAACGGTCAAGCGCGGCAGTCACCTGTCGGGTGAGCATTCGGTCGGGGGTCACAAGCGCGGCTGTCTGGCCGTCTTCCGCCGCCTGCCGCAACCGCATGGCGATGGTCAAAGCCTCGATCCGGGACGAGGGTGCCTCGACGAGGGTGATCGTCTCGGTCGCTGGGCCAATATCGGGGGCAAGCTTTGGGCCTTCTTGCAGCCATTGATCGGTGACAGGGGCCGGACGCAGGGCCAAAGACAAGAGCCTGTTTCGTGCTGGAACGGCTGGTGCCGCGGTGGGCCAGGGCCGGACATCCCCCGCTGGCCTGTCAAAGCGCGCCATGAAATCCGCGAAGCGAAACTGAGGGTGATCTTCGGCCAAGCGCGCATGGCGAAGGCTTTGCCAGACCTGGGCGGGCTGATCGAAATCAAACCCCGGCAACACCACCGCGCCCTTGGGCAGCATCGCGACCTTTTCCATCAAAAGCCCGGTTGCCCCCCGCGATCCGGTGGAGCCTGCGACGATAACCGGATCTGTGGGCGGCGCCCGTTCCCAAAGCCGGGCATGGTATTCGATGACCATGCGCTGTCTGGTTTCGACGTCGGGTGCGTCTTGGCTGGCGTCGAAATAGGGTCTGAGTATGCTAAGAAACGCCTTTATCCGGTTCCAGTGGCCGGATTGATCGCCGGTGTCGATCTGTGCGATCCGATCAGGCTCCACAGCTTCGCCATGCATCTCGTCCATCAGGTTCGCAAGGCTGTCGGCAAGGTCGTAAAGCGCGCTGCGCGGGGCAAGGTCAGGCTCCGCTTCAAGAAGTGCTGCGACAAGCTGCACCAGTTCCAGCCGCCGGCGCAACGGTGCTACGGCGTCAGGGATCTGGGCAAGCGCCAATGTTTCGCCGAAATCCGTGATCAGGCTGATCCGTGGCAAAAGACAGGGTGGCCCCTCGTCGAACAGGGCTCGTATACGGCGCGCCATGCGTTGCGTGTTCACGATGAGATGAACCCGCGCCAGTGCATCAGGTGAGGCAGTGGCGAATTCCTGGCGCAGGCCATGGACCACCGCCTTTGGGAAATCCGCGCCAAGTGGAACACCGAACACGCGCGGGCCGTCGCAGGGTTCAAACATCGGCATTTCTCAGCATTGCCTCGGCGAGGTGGACGCCCTTGGGGGTGCCAACATCGCACCAGTACCCATCATAGACGATGCCGAACAGCCGTCGGGCGCGCAGCATCTTGTCCCATAGCAGGTTGAGCGAGAATGCAGGCTGCGGAATTTGGGCCAGACCTTCGGTTTTGACGATCTGAAGCCCGGAATAAACGACGCCGGGACCGCGCGTCAGCTGCCCCTCATCTGACATCAGAAAATCTCCGGTACCATTGTGGCCGATGGCCCGGTCCCGTGGCAGACATAAAAGCAGACCGTCCATCAGGTTTGGATCCCAGTTTTTGGCAAGCTGCGTCAACGGGTTCGGCCCGGACCAAGCGGAATCGGTGTTCATGGTAAATACCGGGCCACCGCCGAGCAGGGGCAAGGCGTGTTGCAACCCGCCCCCGGTCTCCAGAATATCGGGGTCTTCGTGAGAAAAAAACACGCCCTGCCCGGCAAGATGGGTTTCGATCTGCTTGGCCCGGTAATGCAGGTTTATGACAATCCGATCCGGTCCTATGCCGCGCACCTGATCCAACGCATGATCAATCAGCGGCTTGCCTGCAACTTCGATCAGCGGTTTCGGCGTCCGGGCGGTCAATTCCCCCATGCGCGTACCGAACCCGGCCGCGAAAAGCATTACAGAGTCGGGTTCGTTGCGCATTTTGATCTGAGCCTTGCCATAAGGGCGTCGTCTGGTTCGGGAAGACAGGCGCAAGCATCGCGAAGCGCGCCGAGTTCCGGATGGGTCAGGTTGCGCTGTAACAGGCTCCAGACTCGGGGGATCATATCGACATATTGCGCTTTGCCATCNCGNATGCACANCCGCGCGAAAACGCCCAGTATGCGCAGGTTGCGCTGTGCGCCAAGCGTGGCATAGGACAGGGCGAAATCCAACGCATCCTGTTCGGTGGCGGCGATGTAACGGGCGATCATTTGTGCTTCGACGTCCGGTGGCACATCGCGGCGAGCGTCCTGAAGCAGTGATACGAGATCATAGGCGCTATGTCCCAGCATAGCGTCTTGGAAATCTAGTAGACCGACCCGTTTCACGCCTTCGCGATCTGGTAGCCAAAGCAGATTTTCGGAATGATAATCGCGCTGCACCAAGACGTCGCAATCCGGTGCAAATGCCGAAATCGCCGCGTCAACCGTCTCTGTAAGCGCGTCCCGCGCTGCCCGGTCTGGCTTATCCATCGCGCCGGTGGCATACCAATCATGCGCCAAGCCGGACAGGTCGGCGGCCAAGGGCGGCGCATAGGGTGCAAGCCCGTCGGGCGGTGTGTCGCGGTGCAGCTCGGCTAGAAGGTCAGTGGCGGCGGAATAGAGACTGTTTTGCATCTCCTCGTGTCGTGCGACCACCCGTGCAAAAAGTGCGTCACCCAGATCTTCGAGCAAGAGAAACCCGGCATCGGTATCCCGAGCGTAGATGCGTGGCGCACTGAACCCAAGACCGGTGAGATAGGTTGCAATATGGAGGAATGGCGCGACGTTCTCGCCCTTGTCGGGTGGTGCGTCCATCAGCACGGCGCGTTCGGCGGTGCTGGGCCGGATCAGGCGCAGATAACGGCGGTTAGAGGCATCGCCAGCCAACATCGCGCGCAATGCATCGTCCCAGCCGGCCTGTCGCAGGAAACTTTCAAGTCGTGCGTCGCGTTCAGCCATCAAACAGATCCCCGATCCTGTGTTCCCAATCGCCCTGTTGCCACAAGGCGACGAGCCTGCGCCGGTTTTCATCCTTCTCGGGGGTAAAGGTAAGGGTTAATGCATCTTTGGGCGCCATATCGCCAAGGCGATCGGGCCATTCGACAAGGCAGATGGAGGTCTCGAACGCGTCGGACAGGCCCAATTCGACAATTTCCGCACTGTCATTCAGTCGATAGAGGTCGGCGTGCCAGATTTCCCCGGATGCCCCCTGATAAGTCTGCACAAGCGTGAAGGTTGGTGAGGGGATGTCCTCTGGTGTGATCAGCAGGCGGGTGATGAGGTGTCGGGCGAAATGCGTCTTTCCGGCGCCAACCGGCCCCGACAAAAGCAGGACATCGCCCGCGCGCAGCCGCGTTGCAAGATCGGCGGCAAACCGTGCGGTGGTCTCTGGCGATGGCAGGTCGATGTTTGCGTGATAGCCGGACATGGCGCAACACTACACACAGCCTGTCGGCCTGCAACCGCCAAGTCGGGGCAGGTCAGGCGGGCAGCTTTAACCGTGGGGCAAGATCTTGCGCCAGTGTCGCCAGAGGCATGATCGAGATCGTCATTTTCTTGCCGGGGATGCGCGTGACCTGACAGCGATAGACGGCACCCTGAACCGTGCGAAAGGTCTGATCAAGGTCGCGGCGATGCAAAACCGCTTGTTCAACCTCGTTCCAGACGCTGCGTTGCGGCAAACGAGACCGACAGGCTTTCAGCAGATCACCAAGGCCCATATCGGCGAAACACCCGTCCGGGTCGATACCCAGAAGATCGGTACAGGCCTGGTTGCACAGGATGATCGACCGATCAGCGCCAATAACAGCGATGGCCTTGTCCAGCGTATCAAGCGTGGCTTGCCGCACATCAAGCTGGGTGCGGATTTGCCGGGTCATTGCGACCTCGTCCGAGATATCCTCGAACAGGAAGGCGATTGCGCCATCGGGATGCGGCCGACCCGTAACACGATAGGTCAAACCGTTCACAAGATGCCAATCTTCTTGATACCGCCCGTCAGAGGCGGATGTGATCATGTCGTCGATCTTGCTGCGCCAGTCGCCGTAGTCTCGTGGCTCCGGCAGCATCTTGTTGTCGCGCAACATGTCAAAGAATTGAGCCAAAGGCGGCTGTGCGGTCAGGAATGCCGCCGGGAGATCGGTGAGATCCACAAGCGCGGGGTTGAAAACAGCAAGCCTGCGATGCCTGTCGAAGACGGCAAGGCCGGTAGTCAGATTCGCAAAGGTTTTGGTCAGTGTCTGAATGAATTCGGCCCGAATTTTCTCTGCCTCTGCCACTTCGGTGATGTCGGTGACATACAGCACGCATGTGTCGCCAAGCGAAAAACAGGAAAGTTCCACGTGACGGTCCTTGTCAGATGCACCGCCGCGAAGACAGGCCCGGTTCTTTGTGGGCATGGCACGCGCGGCTTGCAGCAAGTGTTCGGCTTGTGGTTTGGAAAAACTCGCAAACTGCGCATTGTGCCACTCAGACGCCCCATCGGCGGTCATGACTGCGATAGCGCAGGGCGCTTGATCAAGGATCTGCCTATGCCGGAGCAGATCCTGTGCCACCAGCTTTGCCTGATGCCGGTCTGCGGCATGGGCAAGCGCGGGATCGTGCAAGGCGACCCGACGCGCGCCGTTCCGGGCGCTGATTTCTAGTGTTGCGGGATCTTCTGCAGAAAGCGCCGACAGCGTTTCAGGCTCTTTGATGCCGGTATCGGCAAGGCTGATCGGGAGTGCGCCGAACCTCTCTCCAAGCCAATTGCGCAGGTCTGCCCACGTGTCGGCGGAGGCGTGCGGGCCGCCATTCACGGGCGTGTCACCGTAATCCTGATCGACCAACACGTCGTTTTGAAACAGGAAACAAGCGTCTTGTGCCGTGGTCGGCCGGGTTGGCATTTCGGTGCGGTCACGTCGCCAAAGACGATCAAGTCCCCAGAGAACCACAAAGGCAACAGTCGCGGAAATGGCCGCGATCCACAGGAAATCTACAAGGCTCAGGCCGGTCATGGCATTTGTCCTTCCTTGGGGAATACCTAAAGCGTTTCGCGAAACGCAGTGCTCCACCCCATCTTTGCGCGCGCTCTGCCTTTGGCCGATGTCTCAGGTCAAAGGCGGAATACTTTATGCCACAATTGCGCCACGGTGGTTAAACAACGGTTAAAGCGCATGATCTTTCCGCGAGGTGATCGACCTTGTCCGAAACAGGCCGAACATGTTCGCCCTGAAGCGTTCCGCCCATAATCCGAGGTTTCAGCGAAACGCCTCAGCTTGCAATCTGTCGATTGTCGCCCAGGATCTGTCGGTCGCCGCCACCGAGCTCTTCGATACGTTCCCGTGGCCAACTGACCTCGACAAAGGCACCAGTACGCTCTGAAAAGTTTTCCTGCCCGGCAAAGGACTCCGGGCCGTTGGCAAAGCTCAGATCCGCGCCAGAGCGTTCCAGAAGCGTCTTGGCGATGAAAAGCCCAAGGCCCATGCCCTCGTATTCGGGTCGTTTGGAGTGCTGCCGATACATCCTGTGCCGCATGAAAGGTTCGCCGATACGACCCAGCACATGGGCGGGATAGCCGCGGCCGTCATCCATGATACGGATCGTGATGTCGGTTTCTGTCCAGGTGCAGTCGATCCACACCTTGTGACGAGCGAAATCGACCGCATTCTGGATAAGGTTGCGCAGACCATGGATCACCTCTGGCCGTCTGAGGATCGTGGGTTGCCCGCCAACGCCAGTTGCCTGCGTGCCGGTGTCGAATATGATTTCCTTGCCGCGATCACGGTGAGGGTCGGCAGCCTCTTCGACCACTGCCACCAGTGGTGCGCGCCGCAGGTGCAGGTCGTCCTTGCCGGCCCGCCCCATGGATCTCAGGATATCGCGGCATCGGTCCGCCTGTGCCCGGATCAAAAGCGCATCGTCGCGCAGTTCTTCGTTATCCGACAGCTCCTCTGCCAATTCGGAGCTGGTCAGCTTTATGGTGGCAAGGGGCGTGCCCAGTTCATGCGCGGCCGCCGCGACCACACCACCCAGATCGGTCAGCTTTTGTTCGCGGGCCAGCGCCATTTGCGTGGCCTGAAGGGCCTCTGACATGGCGTGAACCTCGGAAACCAGTCGTCTGGAATAGACGCCGAGGAATGCAACCGCGATAACGATGGCCCCCCAATTGCCGAACAGGAAGATATCGGGCACGCGCAGGATCTCTCCGCTTTCGGTGTGCAAGGGGATGTGGAACCGTGTCAGGATCGACGTAATCAGAATGGCCGTCAGACCCAAAAATATGGATGATCGGGCGCTGAGGGCCGCTGCCGATACGGTGACGGGGCCAACGATCAGGATGGAGAACGGATTGTTCAGCCCGCCCGTCAGATAAAGCAACAGGCCAAGCTGAAGCATGTCGAAAAGCACGATCAATAGCGTTTCGCGCTCTGACAGGCGTTTGTTTTCAGGAAAAATGAAGGTTGCGATCACGTTCGTGATCACCGATGCGCCGACGGTCAGGTAACAAAGGCCGGTTTCAAGCGACAGGTTCAGCACTTTTTGCGCCACGACAAGCGCGGTCAGCTGTCCGGCGATCGCCCACCAGCGCAAAAGAACAAGGGTGCGCAGCCGGATCCAGTTGCGTGTGCGGCCCGTTTCGCCGAAGCTGATCTGCGTATCGGTCATGCGGCTTGCTGTCTCTCTTTTATCCTGACCCCGGAGAACATAAGTTCGCACAACCAAGATCGATTGCCCAGAAGGACGCAGACAGGACATGACCCGTATTATCGCATTTCTTTCGGCCCTCATCGTCGTGGGCGTGCTTGGGCTGGTATATTTGATGACCCGCCCCGACCCGCAGGCCGACAAGTTCGCGCAGTGCCGATCGGGCGCTGTTGCAGGCCAGATCGGGGGTCCGTTCACGCTGGTTAGCGAAACCGGCGAAACGGTGACGGATGCCGAGGTCATAGACCAGCCTACATTGCTGTATTTCGGATACACGTTCTGCCCGGATGTCTGCCCGTTGGATACCGTGCGCAACGTCGCGGCGGTGGATATCCTCGAAGAGCGGGGCGATATCGTGAAACCGGTTTTCATATCGGTGGACCCGGATCGCGATACGCCAGAGGTGCTGGAGGAATTCACCGCCAACATCCACCCCCGCCTTCTTGGATTGACCGGCAGCCCCGAACAGGTCAAGGCGGCCAGCCAAGCCTATAGAACATTCTATAGCAAGCAGGACGCCGACGATGAATACTATCTCGTCGATCATTCCACATTCACCTATCTCAGTATGCCGGGGCATGGGTTTGTGGATTTTTTCCGACGTGATGTAAGCGCCGAGACAATGGCAGAGCGTGTCCAATGCTTTGTCGATGCGCAATAGATGGCGTTGGTTTGACGCATCTTCTTGCGCGGGCTACATAATATCCACAGGCGGCAGGAGGAGAGACAGATCATGGCATCGGACCATCCCGAACTCGGCGAGGACAAATCCCTGTTGCTTGTCGATGATGACGAGCCATTTCTGCGGCGTCTTGCCAAAGCGATGGAAAAACGCGGTTTCGACGTGGAAACCGCCGGTTCCGTTGCCGCCGGTCAGGCTATTGCCACAGCCCGCCCACCGGCTTTTGCGGTGTGCGATTTACGGCTTGAGGATGGCAACGGTCTTGATGTGGTCGAGGTGATCCGCGAAAAGCGCCCCGACAGCCGGGTTGTTGTGCTGACCGGCTACGGTGCGATTGCCACCGCCGTTGCCGCGGTAAAGATCGGTGCCACGGATTACCTGTCCAAGCCCGCCGACGCGACCGACATCACGAATGCGCTTTTGTCGACGGGGGATGAAATGCCGCCGCCGCCCGACAATCCCATGAGCGCGGATCGCGTCAGGTGGGAGCATATACAGCGCGTCTACGAGCTTTGTGATCGCAATGTCAGCGAAACCGCGCGGCGGTTGAACATGCACCGGCGCACCTTGCAACGCATTTTGGCAAAGCGGTCGCCACGCTGAATCAGTGCCTTGCAGCGTTTCGCGATACGATTAAGGCGTTTCGCGAAAAACCTGGATCACAGATTTTCGAGAAACGCGGTGCTCCGCTCAATCGTTGCATGCGTTCGGCCTTTAGCCGATGTCTCAGGTTAAAGGCGGAACGCTTTAGCGGATCTTTGCGATCAAGGCCGCGTGCCGCGCGATGTAATCGGCGCGCGTCTGCATCGGTGGGCGTAAGACGATGTCCATCCCCTCGATCATA
>P_2C_Liq_1_UnCtyDRAFT_1000440_pt1 | contig 17864 bp, 10 predicted proteins | sample Pon2CUnioCityCA_2_FD_10234 | JGI IMG/M metagenome (IMG submission 10234) | reverse complement strand
TTTAGCTATTGCTATGGTTATTATAAAATGTAAAGGAAATTTAGATCATTTTGAAACCTAAAAAAAAATGGTCGGAATTTCTTCCGACCATGACTAGCTTAACGCCTGCTTTTTTTGTTGCTACTATATGTTTTTATTAAAAACTATACCCTGTCCAAGCAAATACAGAATTATCTGCTCCACCAGAAGTTCCTGCAGTAACATTTATTGTTGCTCCACCAGAAGTTGTGTTTTTTACATCATCAATATCTAAACCATTTGCTGCGTTTGCAACAGCTGTTACAGAAGTTGCATCTGTTGCATCGGTTTTACTATCTTGTAAATCTACAACATCACCAAAAATAGCGCCAGCACCTAAAGCTAAATATGCGTTAGTTATTGTTGCAGTAGCATCTCTTCTTACTTTAATACCGTCAGACATTTCTACACCATCTGCATTATTAATGATCGTTACACCATTTACAGTAAAGTTAGATTCATTAATATCTGAAGGAGAATTACCATCTAAATTACCATCTGCTTCTATCCCTCTTGGATCAGAAGTTACGGCTGTATAACCATTTTCTCTTACACCATATAAGTTTGTACAAGTACCAGCATATCCTTGAGAAAAATCAAACATATCATCTTTAGCATTTACAACTAAGATGTTTGATGTATTTACTGTTCCACCAAAAAACTCAATCGCATCATCATCACCATAAAAAATAGCGATATTAGAGATTGTTGTTCCTGTACCTACACCATTCAAGGTTAAACCATTATGTTCTGCTTCATCATCAATTCTTGCTCCAGAATATTCTATAATTACATAATCTAAGATTCCTGAATTATCTGCTGCATTTGCACCACCGAAGAAAATACCATTATTTACTTCTGTAGCTGCATTACTATCTGTACCAGTTTGACGACTTAAAGGTGCACTACCATTAATGATAATTCCTCCCCAATCTCCAGGTTTTGGAATTACTGCATTCGATGTAAATTTAATTGGATTAGCTGCTGTACCATCAGCAATAATTTTACCACCTCTTTCTACAAGAATGTATACATCTGTACCACCTGCTAAAGCATTAATAGTTGTACCAGCTTCTATTGTTAATGTAGAACCATCTTTTACTAATAATGTACCTATTAAATTGTGCGCAACTCCAGATCTTAAGGTTAAGTCTGTTGTTAAGTTACCTGCTAAGTTTTGAGAAGTAACTTCTCCTCCACCATTTCCTGTACCTATATTATCATCATCACTTAAAGAACATCCTGTGAAAATTAAAGAAGAAATAGTTACGATTGTTAAAATTGTTTTTTTCATTATTTTTTAATTTGATTAGATATTATTGTTTGTTATCCACAACAAAGCTATCGCTGTTTTGTTTTATTTGTTTTATCTAAACCTTAAAGAATTGTTACGGTTTACGATCATTTTTTAGAAATCGTAAGTAAACCCTAAACTTAGGTTAACACCTTTTTTATAATTTCTTAACACAACATTATCTCCTCCATTAAATCCGGCTCTTGTTAATTGAAAATCAGGATTTAACAAATTCGTAGCTTTTAACTTTAGACTGTAGTGTTCTTTAAACTTATAAGAAGAAACCAAATCTAATGTCGGAATTCCTTTTTCTAATACGTTTTCAAAACCTCTTGTTCCTACAGAATACACTCTTTCACTGAAATAGTTAAATACTAATGAAGAGATTAAAGTATTGTCTTCAAATTTTTTGTTTAAAGAAATATCTGCATTTACTAAAAACGGAGTAGCACCTTCTAGATCACTCGTTGAATTCGTAAACTGTGCAACAGAAGATTCGTCTAGATTTACGTTAGACATTAAAAAAGAAGTATTTAAACCTGCAAAAACTTCTAAATCTTGTTCTTCTTTTGCTACAATTTTCTTTCTTGCTTCTAATTCTACACCATAAACACTAGCATCGTTACCCACATTTAAATAGGTAAGTGTGTTACCTCCAGAAGGAATTTCACTTCTTGAAATAGGGTCTTGTATGTATTTATAAAAACCTGTAACTGTAACTAATTCTGATGAAGAGAAGTAATACTCATATTTTGCATCTAAATTATAATTGTCAGATGGTTTTAAGTCTGCATTACCTTGACTTGAAAAGGTAACATCTTGGTATTTAAATGGCGCTGTTTCTTTAAATTGAGGAAACGTATACGTTTGACTTCCTGCTAATCTTAAAATACTATTCTCGTTAAAATTGTATTTAATATTAAAACTTGGCAATACATAAGTTCTATCTAAAAAAGATGGCCCTTCTACAGATGATTGTGCAATGTTTGTATTAAAGGTAACTCTCTGTTGAATTTTCTCAAATCTTGCACCTACAGAAGCTATTAAATTATCGCTTAACTGATACACTGCGTTACCAAAAGCTCCAAAAATTTGTCTTTTACCTCTGTATGTAAAAGGAGTAAATGCATTAGGATTACTCCCATTACCTCTACCTGTTTCTAATTCAAAAATAGTATTATCTATGGATGATTGTCCAAAAATTGCATCAGGATTATCAATATCAATAGCAACTCTTGTAGAAAAATCGTGATTAAAAATAGTAGCCGAAAATAAACGTTCTGTATATCTGTAATCTCCGCCAAATTCTAAAACACTATTATCTTCTTCATCTTCTTTTAACTTATAGGTAAATTTTCCTTTAGCTGCATAATCGTTTTCTTCTAATTTAGAAAAGAAACGTTCGTTTTCTCCAGCAGAACTTGTTTGCGGACTATAAAAACCATCTCTTAACAAATACTTATTTGTTCTTCTGTCTGGTTCGTTACCTCTAATAAAATTTAAAGACCCTTTTGCTTCTAAATTTAAGCGATCAGAAAACTTATAGTTTGCTAATAATTGATTTACATATACCTCATTATTATTGGTTTGTTGTCTTCTTTGAAACTCTAAATCGCCATCTTGTTCTGGGTTTACTTCTCCAAAATAATCTCCTATAGATTGTTTGTTATTGTGGATAAATAAATGGTTATAAGCAATACTATGACCCGCATCAAACTTATATTTTAAGTTTGCCATTATAATTTGAGAAACATTAAACTCGTACTTAGAAAAGTCTTGGTCTTGAAACACTGCTCCTGCACTTGTAGTTTGTTTGATGTTTCCTTCTAAGAAATTAAATCCTGAGTCGAAGGCACCAACAATAAAGAAACTAAAGGTATCATCTTTAATATCATATTTTTTTCCTCCTGCAAAAGAAAGACTATTGTTCATTTGGAAATTTTGACTGTTAGGCTTAAAAGAATTGCTAAAAGAATACACACCCAAATCAGTAACTGGAATATTTAGGTCTTGAGTTCCGAATTTGTTTGTACCATCTATGGTTAAAAATTCTTTAGATACTGTTTGTGTATTTACGCCTGCAGATGCACCTATATTAAAAACGTTTTTCTGACTTAATTCTTTTGATACAATATCTACATTTGCTCCACCAACATCACCACTAATTTCTGATGTAAATACTTTATTTATTCCGATGTTTTTAATGATGCTCGTATCAAAAAAGTCTAAAGAAATGTTTTTGTATTCTGGATCATCAGAAGGTAATGGCAAACCATTTAAGGTAGTTGAATTGTATCTATCACCTAAACCTCTAACTACAATATTTTTAGATCCTTTAGAAACCCCTGCTGTTTTTGCAACTGCACCTTCAGCATCCGAAACTCCCTTTTCTGCTAATTCTTGAGCTCCAATAGAAGTTTTTATTGAAACGGCTTTTTTTGCTTCCATTAGCAAAGCACTTGTTTTTTCTTTACTAGTTGTTGTTCTAACAACCACATCATCTAAAGCCACACCTTCTTCTGCAGACAGTATTTGATTAATCGTTACCGTTTCACCCGCTGTTATGGTAAATGTTTTTTCGATAGATTTATATCCTAAAAAACTAAACTCAACAGTATGGCTGCCAGCTGGAACTGATAAAGAGTACAAACCATCAAAATCTGTAGTGGTACCAATACTAGTGCCTTTAATAAGCACGTTTGCAAATGGTAAAGGTTCATTATTAGCTTCTTTATCTGTTAATAAACCTGTTAGTTTACCTTTATCTTGCGCCACTAAAATTTGACTCAAAGCAAAAAAAGTAATCAATAAAAATTTTTTCATTTTACGTATGTTAATTTCTACTGCAAAAGTCTGTTTGTTTTGTAAAGTCTATGTTAGTTGTAAATTATGGTTGTATTATAGAAACATTAACTAAAGGTTAAATCAGAAAAAATCGTTAACAGTTTATTAATTTAGAAAAAACACTAATTTTAAATACTAGTTAGATATTTGTATTTATCTTTAAAGATGTTGTCATTTTAATTTATTAGTTTTTGTCGACTATTTTATATGACTATACTGCCTTTGGCCAAGGCAGTTTTTTATTTATTTAATGTTATATTAACACTACCTTAACATATCTATTGGTTCTTTGCAGCGACAAAAACTAATAATTATGAAATTATCAATACTACGTAAAGTAGTTACAGTTCTTCTTGTTTCTAATTTTCTAGGTATATATGCACAAGAGTCTAACGCTCCTAAATTTGGTAAAGGTCTTTTTAACTTAGTGGGTAAAGACAGTACCTTTACTATGAAAGTAGGATTAAGATTCCAAACTCTTATTACTGCTGGTTGGGATGCTGAAAACGGACTTTCCAATCCTTCTTCATCAATGTTAATTAGAAGGTCTCGTTTAAAATTTGATGGTTGGGCTTTTTCACCAAAATTAAAGTATAAATTAGAGTTAGGTTTGTCTAACAGAGATGAATCTGGCAGTTCTTATTTTACACATAATGCACCAAGACATATTTTAGATGCTGTTTTAAAATGGAATTTTTCTGGAAATTGGGTACTTTGGATGGGACAAACAAAATTACCAGGCAACAGAGAACGTGTAATTTCTTCTGGAGACTTACAAATGGTAGATCGTTCTTTATTAAATAGTAGATTTACTATTGATAGAGATATTGGTGTGCAATTAAGACACAAGTTTAACCTTTCTGATAATTTTTTAGTAAAACAGATTTATGCAATTTCACAAGGTGAAGGAAGAAATATAACAAGAGGTAATGTTGGTGGCCATCAATATACAGCTAGGATAGAATTATTTCCTTTTGGGGATTTTGCAAGCAAAGGAGATTATAAAGGAAGTGATTTAAAATTTGAACCAGAACCAAAATTATCGTTCGCTTTTAATTACGATTTAAATAATAATGCTGCAAAAACAAGAAGTAACCAAGGTTCTTATATGTTTATAAATGGAACCACTGCTGGCTCTAGTGCAGAATTTTATCAAACTAATATTTCTACTTTATATATAGATGCTATTTATAAACATAAAGGTTTCTCTTTTATGGGAGAATATGCAAGTAGAGATGCTAGTAATCCTTTTGCAAAAAATACTGACGGTACTTTAACAGGTGATGTAGTAGAAGTTGGTAATGGTTTAAATTTACAAACTGGATATTTATTGTCTAAAACTTTAGAAGTTTCTGCACGATATACAAATATTTCTTTTAACCAAAATATTACCGGAAAAGGAGCAGAAAATATGTATACTTTAGGATTATCTAAGTATATTGTTGGTCATAAATTAAAAGTACAAACAGATGTAAGCTATACAGATATTGGTCTTAAAACTAATCAATTACTGTATAGATTTCAAGTAGATATACATTTTTAAAGCAAAATAAAGATAACATATAGGTAACATTCACAATTATTTGTGTTTGTAATTTTGCATCACTAAATTTAATCAAATAAAATGGGAGATCCATATATTTTAATGCTTGTTGCTTTAGCTGTTTTAGCTATTGTAGACTTAGTTGTAGGAGTTAGTAATGATGCTGTTAATTTTTTAAATTCAGCAATTGGTTCTAAAGCAATATCAGTAAGAAACATTATGATAATTGCGAGTTTAGGTGTTTTCTTTGGTGCAATTACTTCTAGTGGAATGATGGAAGTTGCACGTAAAGGGATATTTAATCCTAGTATGTTTATGTTTCAAGACATTATGTTCATTTTTATGGCAGTTATGATTACAGATATTCTTTTACTAGATATCTTTAATTCACTTGGAATGCCAACATCGACTACAGTTTCTATTGTATTTGAATTATTAGGAGCTGCTGTTTGTATTTCTTTGATAAAAATTTCTGCAAATGATGCCCAATCTTTCTCTGATCTTTGGTCATATATCAATCATGAAACCGCAACTAAAATTATTTTCGGAATTCTACTTTCGGTCGTCGTAGCATTTTCTGTTGGAGCACTCGTTCAATTTATATCGAGACTTATTTATTCTTTTAATTTTGAAAAAAGAGCAACTTATATCAATGCTTTGTTTGGTGGTTTTGCGATTACAGCAATTACCTATTTTATTATAATAAAAGGACTAAAAGGAACTCCTTTTTATAAAGATGTTAAATTTTTAATTGAAGGAAACACTTTGGCAATTATAGCAGGAAGTTTTGTTGCTTGGTCTCTTATTTCTCAAATTTTAATAAAAGCTTTCAAAATTAATATTTTAAAATTAATTATTGGAGTTGGTACGTTTTCTTTAGCTATGGCTTTTTCTGGAAACGATTTGGTAAACTTTGTGGGTGTGCCAATTGCTGCATGGAACTCTTACCAAGCTTGGGAAGTTTCTGGGGTAGCTGCAGAGTTATTCTCTATGGGAATTTTAGCAAAAAAAGTACCTTCAAATGTATGGCTTTTATTGATTGCTGGTGGAGTTATGGTTGTAACCTTATGGACATCTAGCAAAGCTCAAAATGTTATAAAAACAGGTATAGATTTATCTAGACAAGGTGAAGGTCATGAAAAATTTCAACCAAATCCTTTATCTAGAATTGTAGTGAGAATTGCAATGGGTTTAAACACAGGAATAAATTATATTATTCCTAAATCTACTTTAGCATTTGTAAATTCTAAATTTGAAAAACCTGTTATAGAACTACCAAAAGATAAAACATACGAATTACCTGCTTTCGACTTAATTAGAGCATCTGTTAACTTAATTGTTGCTGGTATTTTAATTTCTATTGCAACATCTATGAAACTGCCTTTATCTACCACTTATGTAACGTTTATGGTGGCAATGGGTACCTCTTTAGCAGATAGAGCTTGGGGTCGTGAAAGTGCAGTTTACAGAGTCGCAGGAGTTTTAAATGTTATTGGCGGTTGGTTCTTAACAGCCATTACTGCATTTTTAGCAGCTGCTTTAGTTGCGTATTTAATTAGCTGGAATATGATTATGATTCCTATTTTATTGTTAATAGTTACTTTTTTAATAGGAAGAAATACTTTAATTCATAGAAAAAAATCGAAACAAGTTAAAAAAAGAGAATATATAAAAAGAGCTGATTTAATTACGATTAACGGAGTAATTGAAGAAAGTGCCGACCATATTTCTGAAGTAGCAAGCAGAATAAATAAGCTGTATACAAATGTTGTAAACGATTTAGCTAATCATGATTTAAATAAACTGCGTAAAACAGATAAGCACGTAGAAAAATTAAATAATGAAATTGATGGCCTTAAAGATGGTGTTTTCTATTTTATTAAATCTTTAGACGAGACTTCTGTACAAGCAAGTAAATTTTATATAGATGTTCTTGGTTATTTACAAGACTCTGCACAATCTATTAGTTATATTTCTAAAGCAAGTTTTAAACACGTAAATAACAATCATAAAAATTTAAAGAAAGGACAAATAAAAGATTTAAAAGAAATAAACAATCAGCTTTCTCACATTCTTAATCATGTTAGCGATATTTTTAAATCTAGAGCGTTTGATGATTTAAACCCTATTTTAATAGAAAAAAAGAGCTTATTAGACAATGTTACTGTATCTGTAGAGAAACAAGTAGCACGTATTAGAACCGATGAAACGAGCCCTAAAAACTCTACCTTGTATTTTAGTGTTTTACTAGAAACAAAAGATTTAATAAAAGCCTTAATGAATTTATTGGAAACCTATGAAGAGTTTTACTTAAGCACTAAATAAGAGACGATTCTAAACGCTATATTAAAACCAAAAACCTAAGTTAAATAACCAAAAGCTTTGCTGCGTTCCTGGAGACCAACTGAATTTTAGCTCTATTGGGCCAATTAAACTATTGTAACTATAGCCCAAGGCATACCCAGATTTTATATCTTTAAAAATCTCGATATCTTTAAATACATTGCTATCTATTCTTGCATAGTTTGCGATAAATGTTGCATAATGTTTGTCTGAAAGCGCATACCTGAATAAAAATTCGGACTTTACAAAAGAGTCTCCAGATAATTCGGCAAAATCATAACCATATAAAGTAACAAAAGTATTGATGTAATTTTGATTATAACCACCTAAATAAAAATCGAAGACATCTGATTCAGAACTATTTATAGTAAAACCAGCTTCGTTGGTGTTTTGAAAAGTTAGTTTCTCAAAAAAAGTAGTTGCAAAACCTAAAGTACCTTTTGTTTGCGCAAAACTGCTAAAAGCTTCGTTAACTCCGTTTGAATTTAAATACCACTTAAAGTTTAAATCTGCAAAATATCCTTTGGTTGCAAAATACTTTTTATTGTACGTATCTAACTTTAAGTAGCCAAATGCATTTAAATAGGTACTATCATCTATAAGTGTTGGGTTACCATTTTCTGTAATGGTTTCTGTACTTGCTTTTATATGTTTATATTCTGCGCCTAAACCAAGAGCAAATTTTCTATCGAATGTAGTTTGTACAAAAAATTGATTGGTAATATCTGTATACCGTAAATTGATACTGCTAATGTTCGGATATTGAGATACCAAAGGATTAAATTTAGAATTTGCTATAAAGTGATTATATCTTGATCTGAACCCGTAACTCAAATAGAAACCATTATCTACAAAGTAATTTAAATTATACCGCAAATTATCACCCAAAACAACATCTAAAGAGAGTAAATCGTTATTGTTAAAAATATGCTTTTGACTGTAATTGGCTAGTACTCCAGATTTATATAATAAATCGTAATGCGCTCCTAAACTCAAGGTAGCGTTATCTTTAGACTCTTTTAAAGAAAAGTTTAATTGATACGAGTTATTTGCTTGTTTTACCAAATTATAATCGATTCTATCGTAGTTTTTGGTAGCAGATAATAAGTTTATTCTTTTGGATATTTCTTGTCTAGAAATACTATCTCCTTCTCTTATTTTTAATTTTCCTAAAACAAAAGCTCGGGTATAATCTTTAGATCCTTTTAAATTAATTTTAGAAATATGTCTTTTGTCGTTATTAAATTTTAACCTTTTTTTCTTCTTTTTAATGATTTGTTTGGCCGCTATTTCTTCAAAAATTTGGATGAATTTTTTAGCTTCTGCTTCTCCTTTTTCTAAAATCTCGTCTTTTTTATCAAAATCTACCACACTATATCCATAAATATCTGGATGAATATAAACGTCTAATTTTGCCTTTTCTACTTCGCTCTTATGATACATTTGATAACTCACAATTTGATTTAAAATAGCGATTGCAGAGGTTAATTTTTCTTTCTCAAACAGTCTGCCTTCAACATCTACCCCAATGATAATATCCATTCCTTTAGATTTCATAATCGAAACCGGAAAATTATTAGCAATACCACCATCTACAAGCAATTTATTGTCTAGAGTTACTGGGTTTAATAAGGTTGGGAAAGAGCCACTAGCTCTTAATGCTATTGGCAAAACTCCATTTTCTAACAAAACTTCTCCTCCTGTTTCTACGTCTGTAGCTACACAAAAAAAAGGTATAGGTAATTTAGAAAAATCGGTAATATCTTCTGTAGCGTCTAGCAACTCAAAGAGTAAATTCAATACGCTTTGTCCTCTAGAAATGCCTTTTGGTAAACCTACTTTACCTTTAGCAACTGGGAGTGTAATGTTGGTGTTTTCTGCGTATTCTTTTTCAAAAAAAGGAGCAGTACTTCTTGGTAATTTATCTCTTAAAACATTTACAAAGTCGGTATTTTTTATAATTTGCTCTATTTCAATACCAGAATATCCAACAGCATACAAAGCACCAACAATGGCGCCCATACTTGTGCCACCAATATAATCTAACTGAATGCCTGCTTTATCTATTTCTTTTAAAATGCCTATATGGGCAAATCCTTTTGCTCCACCACCACTTAATACCAACCCAACTTTGGGTTGTTTTTGTTGTGCAAAAAACAACAATGGAAAAGATATAAATAAAAGAAATAGTTTAGTTTTCATTTTCTTTTTTTGGGTGATAATATTGATGCACTTTTATAGCTCTTGCATTACCAATAACTTCTTTTATTTCTTGAAAAGTAGCTTCTTTAACGCGTTTTGCCGATTTAAATTTACGCAATAAAGTGGTAATGGTCTGTTTACCAACATCTGGTATTTGTTCTAACTCAGATTGTATGGCGCTTTTGCTTCTTTTATTTCTGTGAAAGGTAATTCCGAATCGGTGTGCTTCGTTTCTTAAAAACTGTGTAATTTTTAAGGTTTCTGACTTTTTATCTAAATACAAAGGAATAGGATCATCTGGATAATAAATTTCTTCTAAACGCTTTGCAATACCAATAATGGCAATTTTACCTCGCAAACCTAAATCTTCTAAAGCCTTTAATCCAGAAGATAACTGTCCTTTTCCACCATCAACAATAATTAGTTGTGGCAAAGAAGCCTCTTCTTCTAGCAAACGCTTGTATCTTCTAAAAACTACTTCTTCCATAGACGCAAAATCATCTGGTCCTTCTACTGTTTTTATGTTGTAATGTCTGTATTCTTTTTTACTCGGTTTTCCGTCTCTAAAAACCACACAAGCAGCTACAGGATTGGTTCCTTGAATATTAGAGTTATCAAAACATTCTATATGCCTTGGTTCTTCTTTTAAACGCAAATCTTTTTTCATTTGCGCCATGACTCTTTTTACATGTCTGTCTGGATCTACAATTTTTATCTGTTTAAACTGTTCCATTCTGTAGTACTTTGCATTTCTTTCAGAGAGTTCTACAATTCGTTTTTTATCACCTAATTTTGGAATGGTTACTTTTAAGTTTTCACCTAAATTTACTTTAAAAGGCACATAAATTTCTGGCGATTGAGAGTTAAAACGCTGTCTTATTTCTACAATAAATAGTTCTAATAGTTCCTTATCGGTTTCATCTAACTTTTTCTTGATTTCTGTGGTATGCGACTGAATAATTGAACCGTTTGAAATTTTGAAAAAATTGGCATATCCATGTGTTTCATCAGAAATAATAGAAAATACATCAACATTATTTATAGACGGATTTACAATTGTTGATTTTGACTGATAATTGCTTAATAAATCTAACTTTTCTTTAATTTTTTGCGCTTCTTCAAACTCCATATTAGCCGCAAAATCCATCATCATTTCATTTAACTTCTCTAAACTTTCTTTGAAATTTCCTTTAACGATATTTCTAATTTCTTTAATCGAATTATTATAATTTGCTTCTGTTTCTAGGGCTTCGCATCCGCCTTTACAGTTTTTTAAATGATACTCTAAACAGACTTTATATTTACCCTCGTTAATGTTTTGCTGACTTAAATCGTAATTACAAGTTCTCAAAGAATAGACCTCTTTTATCACCTCTAAAAGCACTCTTACCGTTTTTACAGAGGTGTATGGCCCATAATATTCTGAACCATCTTTTATGACTCTTCGTGTTAAAAAAACTCTCGGAAAACGTTCTTTTTTGATACATAACCAAGGATATGTTTTATCATCTTTTAATAAAACATTATAACGTGGTTTGTACTTTTTAATTAAGTTATTCTCTAGTAAAAGTGCGTCTGTTTCTGTATTTACGACAATGTGTTTTATACGAACAATATTTTTTACAAGCACCTTCGTTTTGCCACTATCATGTGTCTTTGTAAAATAGGAAGCAACCCTTTTTTTTAAATTTTTGGCTTTACCAACGTAAATAACTTTGTCTTCTTTGTCAAAATATTGATATACGCCAGGAGCATCTGGTAAGGTTTGTATTTGAAGTTCTAATGGTGCAGACATACCCAAAAGTACTTATTTTTGAGTGATTAATTAATCTATTTGACTGTCAAATGCTGATAAAAAATTAGCGTTAGAATTATCTACAACTTCCCAACCATAAATAGATGATAATTGATAAATCTTAGAAATTTCTTCGAAAAAACGTGTTTTTGCTTGTTTTTTTAACTCCGTTAGTGCAACAGTTTGTTTAATTTTCTCAATACTTTTTTGGTTGATTTTATTTAAATCTTCCATTGAAAAAGCATTAAACTGACTTTGTTGCAAGTCGAAATACTTTACATCTGGAGCAATGGTAACTTCCTCTTTTGGTATTTTATTGATGTATATTTTCTTAGCTATAGAATCTATTTGAATATCTAATTGAGACAAATCGTAACCCACCTCAACCTTAGCATTTACAGTAACAATGGCTTGTTTATCGAAAGACACATAATCGTAAAAATATTTTTTTGAATCTTTAAAATTATACACTTCAGAAAAGTTACCACTAGAAACCACTAATTTACTCAAGTTTTTTATAGAGCTAACAACTACTTTTATTTCTTCTTTGGTTTGATGATTGTCTTCTTTTTGATACCAAAATTTGGCAATTAAAAAGCCAATAAGAAAAACGAGAATGTATCTTGAAATTTTCATATAAAATATGTACTAGCATTTAAACGCCAATTGTTACCCAAGTTACTAAAAAATTATGAAGCTATTCAGAAAAAGGCTATTCTTCAATGCAGTTTTTGTTGTGCTCTCTTTTTTCTCTTCTTTAGGAAAAGCGTGCTTGCTAAAAATAAAAAGTAAGACCACACCTATTGTAATATAAGAATCTGCTGGATTAAAAATGTATTGAAAAAATGTAAAGGTTTCTCCGCCAACAAAAGGCATCCATTCTGGTAAATTTCCTTCCCAAATAGGAAAATAAAACATATCGACTACTTTCCCAAAAAATAGTTTACCATCGGTTGTTTCTGGAAAGAGTTTTGCAACGCTATGCGTTGGGTGATCGAAGATAACGCCGTAAAAAATAGAATCTATAATATTACCAACTGCTCCAGAAAAAATTAATGAAATACCAATAATTACGGCATTGTGTACCTTACTTTTTATATTACCAATTAACCAGTAAATAATGGCACCAACTGCAACAATTCTAAACAACGTTAAAAAAAGTTTGCCTGCATTACCACCAAACTCTATACCCATAGCCATTCCGTTATTTTCTACAAAATGGATTCTGAACCAATCAAAAACTTTCACTTCTTCACCTAAAACAAAGTTTGTTTTTATATAAATTTTTATAACTTGATCTAAAATAATTGCGATAAGAATGGTAAGAATTGCAATACTTTTTTTTGACATTTTGCTGTTTTTGTAGCCACAAAAATAACAATATTATAAAGATATATCGTAAAGATTTTTTTAAACCCTATGGGTTAACGCCACTTTTAAGAATATTCTGTCCAATACGTATTGTTTTTTGAATACCTTAACACTGTTCGCGCTATAATTCTGCTATTTTTGGGTACATTAATCTTTCTTAAAAAGAAACTCACAATAATTTAAAACAATATGAAACGCATTATCATAACAAGCATACTTTTCTTTACAATAGCGCCTTTACTTGCTCAAAAAAATGTGTTTGTAAAAGATTTTTTAGAGCGCTTAGAAAATTCTAAAAAATATACGTTGCTAGTTGCAGAGAAAATGCCAGAAGAGCAATACAACTTTAAAGCCTCTTCAGCATCTTTAACTTTTGCTCAAAATTTATTACATATTGGTTTTGCTATGGATTGGCATAGTCAATCGCTTTTAGGAGGACGAGAAGCCCGAACTTGGCAAACAGACACTATTTTTAAAGTAGCTAACAAATCTAAAAAAGAGATGGTTGCTTTAATTGATAAAACTTTTGAGGAAGCCATTCTGCTTATGTCAAATTTTGATGAAAACAAATTAGATGACACCCTAGATTATTTTGGCTTAAAAAGGACAAAAAGACAAATTTTTATGTTACTTGCAGACCATATTACACATCATAGAGCGCAAATGTTGGTGTATTTAAGATTAAATGGAATTGTGCCTCCAAGGTATGTATTGTTTCAATAAATACGCTATTCTGTGGTTAAAAACACATTCCCTTTTATCGTTGTAATTGTTAATTGGCTTTGCGCCTCTTTTCCTTTTGTTTTGTACTCTTTTTTCTTTAAAAGACCATCAACTTCAATTTTACCATTGTTAGATTGCAGGTCTAATTTTATGTTTTTTGTTGATGCATACACATTACCTGAATACAATTTTAAGATGGTATTTGCCTTAATTTCGTTCAGTTTTACAATGCCATTTTCTATATAAATAGCTAAATCGTTATTTAAATTTTTTGATTCAATATCTACATTTTCTCCAAAAATATACACCTTTTTATTTTTGGGTATTTTTACAATTGCATTTGCTCTTTGCAGTCTTTTGGTAATAAATTTTCTAAAAATGACTTCTCTGGTTTCAGTTCCTTCAAAACCAAATTTTATATCTACCGTTTTTTGTGTATTTTCTATTTTAATCAACTGTTCGTCGTAACTTTCTGCATATAAGAACACCTCAACGAAGTTAGAATTTGAGTTTTCTATAACTAAATTGTCTAAACCCGCTGTGTAAATCGTTACTTCTTTAGATGTAGTTTCAAACTTCTTGCTAATTTTCTTTTGAGAGCACGTAAATCCTGAGATTAAAACAAAAAATAACACCACACCTCTTTTCATAAATTGTTATTCGAGGATTATTTTTTGAGTAATTATTCCTTTTTCAGTTTCTAAACGAACTATATAAAGTGCTTTTGATACGTTTTTCATTGCTATAAAATCGTTATTTTCTATGTTGTCTTCTAAAATTAACTTCCCTGAAACAGAATACATTTTAACTGATTTTTTTCCTTCTGGTAAGTTTATGAATTGCAATTTATCATCACTTGTAAACATCTTTACGTTTGATAAAAAAACATCATTTGTTTGTAAAATTTCTGATGATGTGTGTATAAAAAATCGCCCTGAACCATTTATTGGAGTTTCACTAGTCAATGTATAAACGCTTTCCCCAGAATTTAATACCGTAAAAATTCCGGTTGCCCTGTCTTCTAAATATACGTCAATATCATCATCAATGTTTTTAGCATCAACGCTAATCTGAACTTCTTCATTGGCAGCTGCAATAATACCAAGCGGAATAATTATATCGTAATTTTTAGGAATAGATTGAATGGCTAAATTCATGTCTTTTTCTTCATTGACCAGTTTGGTATAAATTTCAAAATTACTAGAAACACCGGTATATAAAGAACTATCATAACCATTATCAAAGCCTTCAGTTGTGTTTTCAATATAAAAAATATCTGTATACTTTTTGGTTTTTCCTTTGCTTAAAAATACTCTAATTTCTGGTCTTGATTGTTTTGTTTTAAAGAACGTACTATTTTGATGTTGCTGCATTGTTGTAGCAAAAGAAACTGTACCTCCTTCTGGTTTTGACCTTACAAAAAAGGCTTGTCCTGGTGCAATAAATTGACTGGGTGATGCTTGATTTAAAGCAGTATACGAAGATCCATTCCAAAGCCAAATGGTCAATTCACTTAATGCATTTTCGTTATTGTCTAAAAAATCATTCACAGCATCTGCCCCATTGTTTAATGGGATGTAGGACGCAAAAACATTTCCTATTAAATTAAAAGCATTGTTTGTACCATTGGTAATATCTTTCGTGGTGTTATCAGTTAACAATGTACCTGTAAAACTTAAATCTCCTGAAGATGTGCGCAATGTTGTATATCCTTGGCCTTCATTAAAGGTATGAGATTCGCCAGCTAACATGTATTGCCAACCTCCAGAATTGTTATTGTAAGTTGCAATTCCTCTTAAATTAGGATTTTCAGTTCCTGAAGCAATTCCATTTGCTACAACCCAAGTATCATTATAATTTTGATTTGTTACTGGCGGACTTACCAAATGCCAATTATCTGAAACAAATCTGTTATAGGTAATATTTCCTGTTGATGTGCCTCTTACAATTAAACTTCCTGAATTAGAAATACTAGAATTGATGGTTAAATCTCCTTCATTGGTTAAATTTTCTTCAATTGTTAATGCTCCTAAACTTGTTAATGATACCATTGCATTGTTTTCTATAGAAAGATTGGCAAGCGTAACTGTGCCATTTATTTCAGGTTGATTGTTCGTTGCAGGAATTTTTACATCAATATTAGTTGCTGGCAAACCATTTGACCAATTTTCTGAGTTTGTCCAATCTGTATCTATAGTCCCTGTCCAAGTAGTTAAATCATTTGCTTTAAATGTACCCGTGTACAATCCTCTTCCATAACTACTTGCTAAAATAGTGTTATCTGCAGTTCTTAAACTGAGTGAAGTAACCACCACATTCGACATTCCATTATAAGAATGATTCCAATTAGGAGAGCTATCTCTAAAATTATTGGTGTTCCAAACACCCAATTCAGTGCCAATAATTACCTCATCAGTATTTAACGGATTCATTAAAATACAGCGCACGTTGATGTCAGGGAAATCGCCTTCTTTGTTTGCCCAAGTGGTTCCGCCATTGTCTGTAAACCAAATGCTTTCTGCGCCAAAATTATAGAAGGTAACCATAATTTCGTTTTCATTAGCCCCAAATTCTATGGAAGAAATATTTCCTAAAAAGGAGCCAGAAGAAATATCTGTTATTGTTGGTGATGCTGTGTTTGCATTTTCTATCTTAATGACTTTTCCTTTTCTTGTACCTATAAAAACTTTGGATGAAGTTGTAGTAAATGGTGATACTTTTATAGCAGAAATTGATGTTGATAAAGTATCTAAAATATTAGTTCTTGTTGGAGATAAAGTGGTAATATTAGTAAAACGTGCCAAATGATTGCTTCCATTTGTATACAAAATATCTAGATTTTCGTCTAAAGCCATCGCATTTACAAAATTACCTGTATTACTGTCTGACGAAATGGTGACGCCAACTCCTGAATAAGGTAAATCATAGCGATAAATATTATTGTATAAGTTTGAAATAATCATATATCCTCCATCTTTATCAATAAAACATTGAGTACCATCTCCACGATTTACTTTTGTGGCCGAATTTATACCACTTGTCGCTTGATTAAAAAAGAGGTTTCCATTATCTTGAGTTCCACCAATAATATATTCTGGATCTGTAGTTTGGCTAATTGTTGCGCTATAAAACTGTGTGGTATTATAATCTTTTGTATACTCAATAATTGCTGTATCACTTGTAGAAGCTGCTGATAACGAAGTTGCATAAAACACACCACCATCATTACCAATAACAGCAATATTGGTGTCTGTTGGATGAAAAGCCCAACTGTGCTGATCTGCATGCACATAAGGAACTGTTAATGATCCTAAATTATTGTTATTAGACCACTTAGAAATTTGTGTCCAATTTATTCCACTATCAGTTGTTCTAAACAAATCTATTCCACCTACGTAAGCTATGGCATCGTTATTAGGATCTACTTCTATAACAAGATTATAATACGCTTGAGCTCGAGTAAAATCATCAGCAGGAATAGCCGTATCTGCATCATTTGGTAGCGAAAGTACAGAAGGCGATGTCGCAAATGCATCTGTAGTTTTTAAAAGTGATACAAAAGGGGCTACTTCATCACCATCGCCGTTTTCTGTATATACTTCACCTAAAACATAAACGGTATTCGCGTTTAATTTAGACACTGCAATTTCGGTTCTTCTTCCATTAGGTATGGCGTGTTTTAATGTGAAATTTGTACCATCTGAGCTGCTATAGACTCGTCCACCTCCACC
>P_2C_Liq_1_UnCtyDRAFT_1000439_pt1 | contig 17879 bp, 15 predicted proteins | sample Pon2CUnioCityCA_2_FD_10234 | JGI IMG/M metagenome (IMG submission 10234) | reverse complement strand
AGGTGTAGATATTGATGGTACAAATACAATAGATATAACTGTATACACAGCAAACAAAACAAACTCAGATAGATCATTCGAAGTAATGGTAGATGGTTCTGAAGCTGGAGCTGGATCTTACAACGTGCCAACTTCATTTATAGTTCCTGGAGGAACAAATACAGGAGTTATATCTGTAGAATTAATGGATTCAAACTTAGGTATTGGAATAAATAAACTTGTTCTTGACGTTAGTAATCAAGAAGGGTTATTTATTGCTGGACCAACTACTATTGAATATATTCAAAATTGTACTGAAGTAACAGCTACTTTAGACATTGTGTTTGATGGTTATGGAAGTGAAACTGGTTGGACAATTACAGATTCTTTAGGTGGTGTGGTTGCATCTAAGGATAAAGGAACTTATGCAGATGGTCAAGCCTCAGCACAAGAATCAATTGTATTATGTGCTGGTAGAGATTATACTTTTACTATAACTGATGATTATGGTGATGGTTTAAGCTACCCTGCAAATGGTACTTACAGCTTATCTGTTGGAGGTACTGTAAAAGCAAATGGAGGTGGAAATTTTGGAGAAAGTGAAGCAACTGCTTTTGATACAAAATAAAACTTTTCAATAAAAAAAAGCCACCAATTGTATTGGTGGCTTTTTTTTTGCTATATAATTAGCATACATTTGCAACATGGAAACAGAAATGACTAATATTTTTGGAATTAGAGCTATTATTGAGGCAATTGAAAGTGGTTCTACAATAAATAAAATATACTTACAAAAAGGCTTACGCGGTAATTTATTTTATGAATTGGATAAACTTATCAAAACAAATAAGTTAACTACAAGTCTTGTACCTGTAGAAAAGTTAAATAGACTTTCTAAAAACCAAAATCATCAAGGGGCAGTTGCACAAATATCCCCTATAGCGTTTCACGATTTAGAAACTCTAATCAATAAAACTTTAGAAAGTGATGCTACTCCACTCTTTTTATTATTAGATCAAATATCTGACGTTAGAAACTTTGGTGCAATTATTAGAACTGCAGAATGTACAGGTGTTCATGGAATAATTATTCAAAAAAATGGAAGTGCACCTGTTAATGCAGAAACGATAAAAACATCTGCTGGAGCTGCTTTTAAAGTGCCTATTTGTAGAGTAGATCATATTAAAGATGCATTATTTATTTTACAAGCATCAGAAATAAAAACAGTTGCTGCAACAGAAAAAACAACGTCTTCTGTATATGATGTAGATTATAAGGAACCTATTGCAATTATAATGGGCTCTGAACATAGAGGTGTAAACCCATCTATCCTAAAAATGGTAGATTATAAAGCTAAATTACCTTTACTTGGTGAAATTGCTTCATTAAATGTTTCTGTGGCTTGTGGTGCCTTTTTATACGAAACTGTAAGACAAAGAATGGCAATAAGCAGTAAGTAACAATAAAAATAAATTATTCTTTATCATTTACTTGCCCCTCCTCTACTTCTTGTTCAATTATTGGAGGAGAAAAATTTCCGTTTTCATCGAATAACAAATCAAAATCAGTAGTAGAGAATTGATATTCTTTTTTTGTAATCCCTATTTTTCTGTAAAATAGAGCAAAAATAAATCCTACTAAAAAACCAGATAAATGGCCTTCCCAAGACATGCCATCTTTTATTGGTAATACATACCAAACCATACTACCGTATAAAAATATTATTATTAACGACAGCGCTACTAATCTGTAATGTTTTCTTATAATTCCACTAAAAAATACAAAACTAAATAAAAGATATACGATGCCACTTGCACCTATATGGTAGGATTCTCTTGCGATCATCCAAGTTAATAAACCTGTTAAAAGCCCACCATAACAAAGTACTTTATAAGCAACTTGTTTATAAAAATAAAAAAGACTTGATAGCAGTACAAATAAAGGAATAGAATTGTTAAACAGATGATTTGTGTCACTATGTATAAAATGAGTGAAGAAAACACCTCTTAAACCAACTAAATCTCTTGGATACACTCCAAATTTATTAAAATTGAACTGAAATTGTATTTCTACCCAATAAATAAACCAAATAACAAATACATAGGTACATGGAATTAAAAAAATTAGTTTAGAATTATGTAAAACTTGTTCATCACTCATAAAATAAAAATAACAAATATATTACCAAAGTAAAAAAATACTACTTCTGTCATAAAAACTTTGCTATTTTTACCATATGAATGAACCTTTGGCAGAAAGAATTAGACCTAAAACATTAGAAGACTATATTAGTCAACAGCATTTAGTTGGTAAAAACGGTGTTTTAACAAATTTAATTAAACAAGGAATTATTCCATCTTTAATTTTATGGGGCCCCCCAGGAATTGGTAAAACTACCCTTGCAAATATTATTGCGAATGTGTCTGAAAGACCATTTTATACTCTAAGTGCTATTAGTTCTGGAGTTAAAGACGTTAGAGAGGTTATAGAAAAAGCGAAAAAAAGTGGTGGTTTATTTACGGCAAAAAATCCTATTTTATTTATTGATGAAATTCATCGATTTAGCAAATCTCAACAAGATTCTTTATTAGGTGCTGTAGAAAAAGGATGGGTAACTTTAATTGGAGCCACTACAGAAAACCCTAGTTTTGAAGTAATACCTGCCCTACTCTCTCGATGTCAGGTTTATATTTTAAATTCTTTTGACAAAGAAGATTTAATTGCTCTTCTAAATAGAGCTATGAAAGAAGATTCTTTATTAGCCTCAAAAAAAATAAAATTAAAAGAAACAGATGCCTTATTACAGGTTTCTGGTGGTGATGCTAGAAAATTATTGAATATTTTTGAGTTATTAGTTTCTACTGAAGATCAGATAGAAATTACAAATGAGTTGGTTTTAGCTAAAATTCAGAAAAATACAGCTAGGTATGATAAAACTGGCGAACAGCATTATGACATTATTTCTGCTTTTATAAAATCTATAAGAGGTAGCGATCCAAATGCAGCTGTTTACTGGTTAGCTAGAATGATTGAAGGTGGTGAAGATGTAAAATTTATAGCAAGAAGAATGCTAATTTTAGCCTCTGAAGATATTGGAAATGCCAATCCGAATGCACTAATTTTAGCTAATAATACGTTTCAAGCAGTAAGTGTTATTGGAAATCCAGAAGCTAGAATAATATTAAGCCAATGTGCAGTTTATTTAGCTAATTCTGCTAAAAGTAATGCATCTTATGTGGCAATTGGAGAAGCACAAAACTTAATAAAAAAAACAGGCGATTTGTCTGTGCCTCTGCATTTAAGAAATGCACCTACAAAATTAATGAAGGATTTAGAGTATGGTAAAAATTATCAATATTCTCATAATTACCCTAATAACTTTGTAGAACAAGAGTTTTTACCTAATGAAATTAGTGGAACCAAAATTTATGAACCTGGTAATAATGCTAGAGAAAATCAGTTTAGAGAAATTCTTAAAGCTAGATGGAAAAACAGATACGATTATTAGAATTTAATTTCAAATTGCTTCATTACCAACTGATCATTCTCATAATATTCTGCTACCCATTTTGTTTCTTTTTTATACAATAAACCATTTTTATCTTTAATTACATAAACATCTTTAATGTTTGTATGTAAAATAATAAAAACAACTTCTGGCTTTAAATTAATTAATTGAAAGCCACTTTTTTTTGGTTGCGCATATAAAACAACGTCGGTAGGTTCTGGTTTCTTAACCACTTTTTTTAGTGATAAATCCTCTTGTAAAACTTCTTTTTTAATGACAGTATTAACAGGTGTATCTACCCACTTAATTTTAGTTTCTTTTATTTGTTCTATCTTAGAAAGTGGCGTATAAGTTATATCCTCCATTAATTTATGTGCATTTCTTATCGCTTCTTGATACCCTTTTTTAAATTCCTTTTTTTTACTTTCTCCTTCTGAGGCAAACAATACTTTACCAAAACAATCTTTTAATTCTAACTTTAGCTTTATTTTTAAAAATGAAGAAGCATCTGTTAATGAAGCTGTTAATGCCTTACATCTATTATTTTTTAGATCTTCTGGAAAATCTTCTGAATCTAAAAAAACCGTAAAATCGTTCTTTTTTAACAAAAATTTGGTTAAAGAGCTTGTTTGGTATTGATCTACCTCCTTTAAAAAATCGAACTTTGTAGGTACAATTATATATGTAAAATTACTTACTTTTTTTTCTTGTGCTACTGTAATTAAACTTATAATAACAAGTATTACAAATACTATTTTATTTTTCATTCTAATTAAATATTAAATTAAATCCAAATTGGATAGAAAGATTATTTGAAGATGAAATATCGGAATAATTTATTAGATTATCTATAATTCCATAGAAATTAATTTTCCAAATTTGTAAAGAAATATTCACCCCAATATTGCTAAAAGATTAATTATCTAAAGAGTAAGTAACTTTTGTATGTAAATGGTTAGTTATCATTTTTTAAATAAAAACCAGTTAATACAAATTACTGATTTAAAGGTCTAAAAATTGAGTATAACTGTGCTCCAAAAGCATCTGTATATTCATCTTTATAGGTATTGTTATAACAATATTTACTTCTCTTAATCCAAAACTATCTATAACTGCTGTTTTTAATTTTGCAGGCCTAAAAAATACTTAAGATGTATAATTTGGGAACTTTATAAAAAGAATATTTATTAGAATTTAAACCACTTTATAACTAAAGATATTGTTTAATTTCTAACAGGCTTTTAACTGAGGTAATATTTTTATCTGTAGGGGTTAAATCGTCAAAAACACAGTGTATTGCTTTTAAACCAACATTTAAGGCACCTTGTATATCTGCTTCTAAACTATCGCCAATCATTAAAGAGTTATTAGCGGTTGCTTTTGCAGTGTCTAAAGCATGTAAAAAGACTTTAGGATTTGGTTTTTTTACACCCACAGACTCTGATGTAATTATTTGATTAAAGTAATGATGAATGTTAGAAGTCATCATTTTTTTACTTTGTATTTCTTGAAAACCATTGGTTATTATATGTAATGTGTATTTTTCTTTTAAATAATCTAATAGTTCAAAAGTACCTTCAAAAAGATGATTAAAAGTAGATAAATTATCTATATAATCAATGGCAATCTTATCAATTAAAGCATCCGAGACCTTATAATTTACAGCATCAAAAGTGTTTTTTAGTCTAGCATATCTTAGTTCTTCTTTAGTCACTTTTTCTTCTCTGTATAATTTCCAAAATTTTAAATTTAAGGGTTTATAAACCTCTAAAAAATCTTTTATTTTTAAATGAATTTTATTTTTGCTAAATATTTTTTGGAAAGTTAATTCAGAATTTTTTTCGAAATCCCACAAAGTATGATCTAAATCAAAGAATACATGTTCTATTTTCATTTGATAAAAGTAAAAATTATAAACAATAAATAGTAGATTAAGTTGTTATATTTGTGATATATATTTTTTAGGTTGAACCAAAAAAAACTTCATGTTTTGTTTATATGTGGTTGGTACCCTTCTAGGGTTTTACCAACAAATGGAGATTTTATAGAAAGACATGCACAAGCAGTTGCTAAGCAGCATAAAGTATCTGTAATACATTTAATTACTTATAAAAATTGTACTAAAAAAATAGAAATTATTACCAAAGAAGATCAAAATCTTACTACACATATTGGATATATTCTTCCTAAAAAAAAACAGAATTACTAAACTAAAATCTTTTTGGAAAGCAAATCAACAAATACTTAAAAAAATTAAGACCTTAACTGTGATACACGTTAATAAAATATATAATCAATTACTTTTGTTACAAGATGCAATTTTTTAAAGCAAAAACCTTATCTATTTATACAAAAAACATATTAATTATGTTTAAAGGTACTTTTATTGCACAAGTGATTGCTATCATAGGTGCTATATATTTGGCTAAACTTTATGGCCAAACTGTATATGGTTATTTTGGTGTTTTTGTAAGTTTTTCGGGTATTTTTTCAATTATAAACACCTTACAATTAGACAATAACATTGTAACCTTAAAAAATAAAAACAATAGCAACCATTGGACAAGTTTTTTATTTCTTATTACCATAATTATATCTGTACTTTTAATTTGTTTTTTTTATTTAATTGATTTTTTTTACAATTTTGATCTAATTCAGAAAAATATTATTGTTTTAGCCATTATTAGTGCTTTTTTTTTAGCGAATATTCTCATTCTAGAGAGAACTTTTACGTTTTATGAGAAATTTAAATATTTATCTTATGGTAAAATAATCTTATCACTAACTAATGTAACTTTCCAATACGTACTTTACAAATATTTTTCTTTGAAAGGTCTAATGTTTGGCATGCTAATTTCTCAATTTACTCTAATTGCTTTTTATTTTTTTTACGGTCCAAATTTTAGAAAAAAAATTAATTTTAAGTTAATTAAACGCGATTTTAAAAATAATACAAGTATTATTAAATACTTATTGCCTTCAAATTTAATTAACACACTTGCTATAAATTTAATGCCAATTTTAATTTTTTTATATTTTGATGCAAATGAAGCTGCCGTTTATTTTTTAAGTCTTAAAATTTTAACTACACCATTGCATTTAATTTCATCATCTATAGCAAATGTTTACTTTCAAAAATCATCAGAATTATTTCAATTAAGTAATAAAAAATTATTACAATTAACCAAACAGACAGTAAAAGCAAATTTTGTATTCATGTTACTTTTTATTCTATTAATAAATACATTTGGTATCTGTTTTTTAGAAATTATTTTTGATAAAAGCTGGAATAATTTAAGGTTAACTACTTTAATACTGTCTTTTTTAATTTTAGCTAGGTCTACCTTTAATCCAATAAGTAGTATCATAGTAGTATCTAAAAAAAATCATGTAAGTTTATATTTTAATATTTATCTTTTAATTATCAATTTTTTGGCTGTTTATATCGGATATTTAAATAATAGTATTTTTTATGCAATTATTGCTTTATCTTTTTTGGGTGGTATTGGTTATTTACTATTATTAAAATATTTTCTTAACCTTTTAAAAATTAAGAATGTTTAAAAAATTAGATTTTCTCCTTTTTGGATGGATTATAAACCTATACTATCCAGAATATTACAGGCCAAAATATGGCTATCAACGTTATTATATTTTATTTTTTCATTATCTAATACCACAAAAGTTATTTAGATTAAACCCCAAAGTAAAATGGCCAGTACATTTTACATCAAAAGTAATTTCACCAGAAAACATAAAAAAAGGAATTTTATGCGATCCCGGAGACAATCTGAATAATTACATACAGGCTAATAATGGTATAATTTTCGGCAGAAATATAGAACTTGGTCCAGGAGTATCTATTATTTCTTCCAATCATAAAAAAAATAATTTAAGAGAACACGTTAAAGCAAAACCTATAAAAATTGGAAACAACGTTTGGGTTGGCGCAAACAGTACCATTTTGCCAAAAGTAACTATAGGAAATAATGTTATAATTGGCGCAAATTCTTTGGTAAATAAAAATATACCCGATAATTGTATTGCTGTTGGGAACCCATGTAAGGTTATAAAAGAAAAGGAAATTTATAAGGAAGATATTTTTAAAATACAGTTTAATAAAATGGTTCCTAAAAAATATTTTAAAAAAGTAAGTTCCTAATTTCTATTACTTTTATGTTTACGTAGCATTTTTTTAAAAAGGTAATAAATCAACTCTCCCTTGATAATAGTTTCTGCAGAATAAACTGAATTATATTCCATAGGGATTCTTTGAAAATGAAAATTAATATCTTCATCTTTTAAACCGTCTGTACCAAAGGTAGCATTAACTTTAGTCTTTATTTTACAAAAAAACTCATTGGTAACTCCATTATCTGAAAAAGGGAAAGCAAAATATTTATTTTCCAATTCAAAATTACTTACAATTTCATCAATACTAGTTATCGTTTCTTCAATTTGATTTTGTAAACTTATATTTTTATACTTTGGATGGTTCAAGCTATGTCCTCCGAATTGAAAACCTTGTTTTAGTAAATCTTTTATTTGATATGTAGTAAGATAAGGCTTCTCATTAATTAAATATTCATTTTGAGAAAAATGTACTATTTTTAACAAATAATTTATTCTGTTTGTGTGATGAATATTTAACGTTTTTAATTCAGAAATCACATTTTTTTTATAAAACTTTTTCAATTCTAATTGATTACAAAATTGCTTTTTTTGATGTTGATTTAATTTATTTTTTAATAAAAAATCAATTAAAAAATTTATTTTATACCTATAAAATAATTCTTGATTATTTATAAAATTCGAATTTAAAAAATTTATTGCATGTACTTTTTCTTTTTTTAAAATTGGTGCAACTACATGATAAAAATTTGACAAACCGTCATCAAATGATAAGAAAAAAGTATATTTATTTTTATAATTCCCTTTAGTAAAATCATCAACACTAATAGAGGTGAAATACTTTTTTAAAAAATGAATATCCTCAAGAAATTGAGTAATATTTTTTACTTTATATAAGTTGTTTGTTAACTTCTCCTTATCATCTTTTATAAAATGATAAAACAAGGAAATGTTTCTTTTTTTTGCTAGTTTCATTAAAAAATGAACAGGTAAAAAATTGTATAAAAATGATATTTTAAAGAATAACTCTTTTAAAGACATTTGTTTTTAAGTTAAAATATGTTGTTTTTTTACTTCCAAAACTTTTGTAAAAACTACCAACATTAGGTATTGTTGAGCCTTCAAAATCGAAGATGAAGTCTGAATTTGAATATTCTTTAATTACAGAATCTATTAAAAATGTGGTAGCACCGTATTTTTTACCTAAAGCACTAGAAGCCGCAAATAAATAGTAAATTCTAGCATTATAGTTGACAAAAAAACCAGAACAGACCAAAGTTGAATCAACAAAAATATTTCTGGTAAAACCAATTTTATTTTGAAGACAATACATCATTAAACTTTGAATAGTTTCAAAATATTTATCACTTGTCTTAATATGACTGAAAACTATTTTATAAAGTTCTATTAAAGACTCTATGTTATCAAAGTCTTGATACCTCAATTGTAACTCTTTTGCTTTTTTTAAACTTTTTTTTCTATCTTTTCTGTAATTTTTAAAAATCTTACTATAATCAGAATTTAGATTTAATTGATAATTTATTTTTTCTAAGCTTTCAAAATCATCAGGTTTCTGACAACTGTTCAAGTTAACATACAAAAAATACTTTGAAATTTTTTTTATAAATATATTTATATTAATATTTGATTTTGAGTACACACAGATTTGCTGACAAAAATAAGGTTGTGTAACGTATTTAAGTCCGTACTTTTTATTCCAAGGAATTGGCATAACAGCTTCATAATCATCCAAAACCAAAACATCCCAATGATTGGCAACAACATCTAAATACCAAGAAAAAGCATACACTCTAGTTTGTATTGAGTTTTCTATACAGAAGTTGTATTTATCTAGATCTAAATCTTTTCTATGAACGTATTTTATCATCCTAAATCGTTGCAATTTTTACCATAGAATCGTACAAACGTTTCCAGCCTTTCCAACGTATATGATCACTTAAACTCTCGTTATGAAACAAGGTGATAAAAGTACCATTTACAGCTTTTACCTCGTTTTTTAAATCTCTAATTCTACCCAAAGATTGTTTTGGTGTAATCTTTAAATAATCATTTAATGTAGTATCCATTAAAGCGAAAGGATATACTTTTAAAGGGGTTTGAATCTCGAAATCTAAATCATAAAAATAAAAAGGTGTACAAGTGCTTGCCCTAAAGCCAACATTGCTTGCATACCCCATAGTAAAATCTTCTTGTATTTCTAAATCTATTAATTGTTGATAGGTTTCTGGTAAATTAAAGCGTAAATAATGTTGTCTAGATCTGGTTACGGGCATATTTGTTATATCCTCAAGTCTTTCTTTTTCTTTTTTTAAAAGTGCTGCATTTTGCATTGTAAAATAAGAAGGGTGTAAGCCAACTCTGGCATAATCTACCAAATCTTTTACAAGTAGTTTGAATTTATTTTTAGCGGCAGAAATATTGGTGTCAAAAGTAGTATAATCACCAACAGAGCAAAAGAAAATAGTTTTTATTTTTTTATTTTTTTTGATGTTTAAAATTGTATCAAAATTATCAAAAGGATCTTTTTTAATGTTTAGTAAAACTACTAATCGATACCAAACACTTAAAAGTCTTAGATTAAAAAAATCCTTTAAAAAAGCACCTGTTGTTCTTATTAAACTTTTATGTTTATAGGCAAATGTATTGTCTATATCTATGGTAGAAATAAAAGTATATTTTCTGTTTTCAACTTCATAATCTGGAAACCGTTCTTTGAATTCTTTTAAGAATTTGTAAGCCCAAATATCTACTACAGGTTTTTCTAAAAAATTATTATTGTAAGCTAAACTTTCTGAGGCCATAAAACGCCCATGTTTGTCTTTAACATGAGGCAAATATTCTTCGTACCTAGAAATTAGGTAAAAACTTGCCGCAAAAATATCAAAAGGAATTGCAGACTTATTCCCTGTTGCAAAAAAACAAGGTACTTCTTCCCACTTTTGTATATTTATTTCTAAATCGTTTACACCTTGTTCAAATAACAATTCGTTACTTTTTATAAAAAACTCGTTACTTAAAGGTGATTTTGTATAGGTTAATTTAGGCCCTTTATGTGCTACAAATTCTTCAACTTTAGTTGTAAAACTAACCGGTATTTGTAAGGTTCTAGTTAAAATATGTTTAAATATATAACGAACTCTGGGTGTTATTTTATGTGTATATACTACAATCATTATTTTTTTACATTACAGCGTTTAGCAGTAGTTTACAGTGTTTTTTTTACTAATCAATGCAACTTAAAACTACAACAAGCCTTCATCTGCAAAGCTAAAATACGCTTTTTCTGTAATTATTAAATGGTCTAGTAGTTTAATATCTAAAGTATTGCCAGCTTGTTTCATTTTTTCGGTTAAATTTTTATCTGCAACACTGGGCTGTAATTTTCCTGAAGGATGATTATGACAAACAATAATGGCTACAGACACCAACTCTAAAGCTCTCTTAAACAACAGTCTAATATCTACAACTGTAGCTGTTAACCCACCTTTACTAACTTGACTTTTTGCTAAAACTTTATTAGAGTTACTTAAAAAAAGAACCCAAAATTCTTCGTGGTCTAAATCGCCAATTATGGGTTGCATTAAGTTTGCCACATTTTTACTACTAACAATTTTAGGTTTTTCTAAGGCTACTTCTAGCTGCCTTCTTTTCCCTAACTCTAATGCAGTAATAATTGCAATGGCTTTTGCCTCTCCAATACCATTAAACTCGGTTAATTTTTCTACAGATAGTTTTGCAAGCTCGTAAATATTACCATTTACAGCACTTAAAATACGTTTAGACAATGCCACTGCACTTTCATTTCTATTACCTGAACCAATTAAAATTGCTATTAATTCTGCATCAGACAATACTGCTTTTCCTTTTGCTAATAACTTTTCTCTAGGCCTATCATCTAAAGCCCAAGATTTGATTGTTAACTTATCCATTCGCCTATTTTTTTATAAATATACAAAATAGAAAAATGTTATATTTATTTACAAAAACGGGAAAAAACTCAATTATTTGCATTTGCACCTAAACTCTTTATATCTTTGCGGTTAATATTCTATATTTGAAATATGAAGATTATTATTGCTGGTGCTGGAGATGTAGGTTTCCATTTAGCAAAACTGCTTTCTTACGAGTCTCAAGATACTTACATAATAGATTTTGATGGCGAAAAACTAAATTATATCAATAATCATTTAGATGTAATTACCAGAAAAGGAGATGCCACATCTATCAAACTATTAAAAGAGCTTGGTGTAGATTCTGCTGATCTTTTAATTGCTGTTACAGAAAGTCAAAACACCAATTTTACAATCTCTGTTATTGGTAAAGCTCTAGGAGCAAAAAAAACAATAGCAAGAATAGACAATCCAGAGTTTTTAAATGAGTGCGAAGTAGACTTTAAAAAGTTTGGTTTAGACTTTATGATTTCTCCACAAGAGTTGGCCGCAAATGAAATAAAAATGTTGTTAAATCAATCTTCATTTAACGATACTGTTACTTTTGAAAGCGGTACTTTTAATGTAATGGGTACTTCTTTAACCTACAAATCTCCTTTAGTAGATTTGACGGTTAAAGAAGCGAAACAAAAGTTTAAAAATATAGATTTTATAACCATTGCTATCAAAAGAGATAATGTTGCACAAACCATTATTCCTAGAGGTGATGTTGCTTATCAATTAAATGACCAAGTGTATTTTTCTGTTCCCAATTATAGTATGAAGGATTTGTATCCCATCATAGGAAAAAAACAGTTTAATATTAAAAATGTAATTATATTAGGGGGTAGTAGTATTGGCGAAAAAACTGCTAGAAATCTCTGTGAAGATAATTTTAAAGTTAAATTAATAGAAAAAAATAAAGAGAAAGCAGAAAATTTAGCAGAAAGTTTAGACAATGTATTAGTTATTAATGGAGATGGAAGAAACCTTGAACTTTTAGAAGAGGAAAATATTAGAGAAACCGATGCATTTATTGCAGTTACCAACAACTCAGAAACCAATATTATGTCTTGTTTGGTAGCAAAATCTAAAGGAGTAAAAAAAACCATTGCACTTGTAGAAAATATGGACTATATCGATATTTCTCAAACGATTGGTATAGAATCTCTTATCAACAAAAAACTAATTGCTGCAAGTAATATTTTTAGACACATTAGAAAAGGAGAAATACTAGCATTAGCAAACCTACACAATATAGACGCAGAAGTATTTGAATTTGAAGTAAGACCTAACGCAAAAGTTACTAAAAAACCAATTAGAGATTTAAATGTTCCTAGAGAAGCTGTTTTTGGAGGTATTATTAGAAATGGAAAACCGTTAATGTCTTTTGGGGGTATGCAAATACAAAGTGGAGATAAAGTAATTGTGTTCTGCTTACCAGAAGCTATAGAAACTGTAGAAAGTCTATTTAGATAAAATGGGTACTTTAAACACAAAAATAATCTACAGGTTTTTAGGCATAACAGCTATTTTAAATGGTTTGTTTATGTTTTTAGCTGTTCCTTTTAGTATTTTTAATGATGAACCCGAAAAATGGGGGATTTTAAATGCTGGAATTATCACAGTTTTTATTGGTGTGATTTTATACTTTGCAAACAAACCCACAAGTACAAATATTCAGAAAAAAGAAGGGTATTTAATTGTAACATTGGGTTGGTTAATCCTTTCTTTTACAGGGATGTTACCTTATTTACTTTCTGGAGCAATACCTAGTGTTACAAATGCATTTTTTGAAACTATTTCTGGCTATTCTACCACAGGTTCGTCTATTTTAACTAACATAGACAATATGCCAAAAGGAATTTTATTTTGGCGAAGTGCAACGCATTGGATTGGTGGAATGGGAATTATTGTATTAACCATTGCTATTTTACCTCTTTTAGGTATTGGTGGTATGCAGCTGTTTATGGCAGAAGCACCTGGACCATCAGCAGATAAATTACATCCTAGAATTACAGATACAGCCAAAAGACTATATTTAATATACGTTTTATTAACGCTTTTAGAGTTTTTGTTGCTAAAATTTGCAGGTATGACTTGGTTTGACGCCATCAATCATGCAATGGCAACCATGAGTACAGGTGGTTTTTCTACAAAAGGAGATAGCATTGCTTTTTATAATGGTAAACCCTTAATACAATACATTATTATAACTTTTATGTTTGTTGCAGGCACCAACTTTGTACTTACTTATTTTGCCTTAAAAGGGAAAATTCAAAAAGTATTTAAAAGTGAAGAGTTTAAATATTATTTATTTGGAATTTTAAGTATCTCTGCCATTATTGCAATAATTATTATCTTTTTTCAAGACCCAAATTTAGAAAGTACATTGGCACATCCTAAAGTTTTAGGAGAAACAGAGAGTGCAATAAGACATTCTTTATTTATGGTTACATCAGTGGTAACAACAACTGGTTTTGTGTCTGCAGATTTTACCATGTGGAATTTCTTTGCAACAGGTATTTTCTTTGCCTTATTTTTTACAGGCGGTTCTGCTGGTTCTACAAGTGGTGGTGTTAAAGTGGTAAGGCACATTGTGATGTTAAAAAACAGTTTTTTAGAATTTAAAAAAGCCTTACACCCAAATGCAATAATTCCTGTTAGGTATGATGGCCAAACTGTGCATAAAAATATTGTTTTTAATATTTTATCTTTCTTTATTATTTATATGCTAATTTTTATAATGTCATCTGTGGCTTTAACATTATTTGGGTTAGATTTTATGTCTGCATTAGGTGCCGCAGCATCCTCTTTGGGTAATATTGGGCCAGCAATTGGCTCTGTTAGTCCTGTTGATAATTTTAATCACCTAACTTCGGCTGCAAAATGGTTTTGTTCTTTTTTGATGTTAATTGGTAGGTTAGAATTATTTACTGTATTAATTTTATTTACTCCGTTTTTCTGGCGGAAGAATTAAGTATCTCACCTTTAATACAAAGTTTTTACTATTTTAGTAAAATATTTTTTACTACTTTAAACTCTAAAAGATAAAAAAATGATACTATTATTTGTATGGAAAAAATGTATCTGTTTTGATAATCTTGTTGATTGTAGATATCAAAATTTACATTCTGAGAATAAAAAGATGAAGTTATTTTTCTTTTTAAAAAAATTCTTTCTTTAACAAAAGAAATATTTTAAAAAACACCTCTCTTTTTTATCAAATTATTTTTTTGTTAAGACGAAGATAGTTAAGAGTTATCTTATTGCTAATTAATTGTTTGAGTTTCTATATTTTATATTTATTTGTATTTTTAACAAAAAAATAAATATGAAACAAAAAAACTTTTTAAAAATTGCTTTATATATGTTGTTTGTTATATCAACAACATTTTCATTAAAAGCTCAAACACTAACTATTGGAGATTTAGCTATAATCGGGGTTAGTGTAGACAATGAAGAATTTCTATTAATTGCTTTAGCAGACATACCTTCTGGGGAATCTGTTTTCTTTACAGATAACGAATGGAACGGTAGTAACGCTTTTAATACAAGTGAAGGTTTCTACGAGTGGGTAACCCCCTCTATTACAGCTGGTACTACTATAACTTTAACAACAACATCATCCTCTTTTGGTGGAACTGTAACTCAAAGAGCTGGTTCTTTTGCTTTAGGAAATAGTGGAGATGGAGTTTTTATTTATCAAACCACAACAAATGTATATAATACCGGTACATATACAATACTTGGCTTTGCAGGTGAAGATTCTGGTGATTCAGGTTCTTTAACTGGAACTGGCTTAACGGAAGGTACAAATGCAGTTTATTTGGGTGGCGACAATGGTATTTATACTGGAGTTAGAACAACTAATGATAAACCTGGTCACTTAACGAACATTTACAATAGTACAAATTGGACAACTTCTGGAACCGCACAAACATTTGATACCACTAACTTTGCAATGACAAGTGCAGGACCTGGTATAACTTTAGGTGCAGTGTCAGGTAACACCTCAGAAGATGGTACTACAGCAACATTTACAATTGTATTAAATGCACAACCAACTATAGATGTAGTTTTAAATATTACTAGTGGAGATACTGGAGAAGTTACCTTAAATGAAGCTACATTAACGTTTACAAATGCCAATTGGGATACTCCACAAACAATTACTGCAACAGGTGTAGATGATACTTTACAAGATGGAAGTATAGATGTAACAATTAGCGTTTCTGTTAATGATATAAATTCTGACGATGCCTATGACCCAGTAACTGATGTAACTAAAATAGTTACCAATGAAGATGATGAACTACCAAATTTAGTAATTAATGAATTTCAAGCAGATCCAGATGAAACAAACGGAGATGCTAATGGTGATGGTTCAGTAAGTACTTCAGAGGATGAATTTATAGAAATTTATAATGCATCAGGAGGTGAATTGAATATTGGTGGTTACACCATTGAGGATGCTACTGGATTAAGACATACATTTCCTAAAGGAACTATTATACCTACTACAGGAACTATTGTTGTTTTTGGTGGAGGTACCCCAACAAATATACCTTCACTAACACAAACTGCATCAGCAGGTTTCTTAGGTCTTAATAATGGAGGAGATACAATAACTATAAAAGATGCTAATGGCACAACTATTACTTCTTACACCTATATTAGTGAAGGAGGTAATAATATCTCATTAGCAAGAGATCCAGATTTAACAGGTAACTTTGTTACACATGATAATGTAACTGGTAATGGAAGTGTTTTATTTTCTCCAGGGAGAAATATACAAGTAATACAGGTTTTTATAAAACATGGTCTGGAACCACAGATAATAATTGGAATACTACAACTAACTGGATAGATAGTAGTAATCCATCTGGAACTTCTGATAATATTTTAATTCCTACTGGTATAACCAATTACCCAACCGTAAGTACTGCTGTAACTATTAACTCCTTAAATATAGCTTCAGGAGGAACTTTGAAAGCTACAAATACTTTTACCGTAAGTTCAGCTACTTTCAATAGAAATTTTTCTAATGGCTCTCAATGGTATTTAATATCATCACCTATTGTTGGGGAAACTTATGATGCAAATTGGGCAACATCCAACTCTATTCCTACAAGCAGCCTAGATACAGATAATATTGGTTTGAGTTGGTATGATAATACATCTTCTGATATAGACACAGATAATGAAGGTTCAGATACAGCAACTGGTCATTGGAGATATTTACAAACAGACGATAGTAACAATGGAACTTTTGGTAAAGGTAAAGGATATGGAATTATAAGATTTGGTAGTGGTCTAATCTCTTTTACGGGAAAAGGGATTTACACTTCTACACAAACTACAACTATTACTTATGGAACATCCAATCCTAATAATTACAATTTGGTAGGTAATCCTTTCACATCATTTTTAAATTTAGGAAGTTTTTTTACAAGTAACAATACAGCTAATCTTATTGGTGGAACAGTTTGGTTTTGGAATGGAAGCTCTTATGATGCAAAAATGTCAGGTATTACAGAAGATACTAATTTTGAAATTGCACCAGGACAAGGATTCTTTATAGAAGCAGGAACTGCTGCAACGAGTTCAGATAATATAAGTTTCGATATTAGTGGCACAGATCATNATAGTACTGAAACATNTCAAAAATCAAGTAANATAACATCTTCAATCTATCTAAACGTAAATGATGGCATTAATAATAGATATGCCAAAATTTATTATGTAGATGGAACTACAAAAGGCTTTGATAATGGTTTTGATGGTAAATTGTTTGGAGGAGTTTCTCATAATTTTGCAATTTACTCCAATCTGTTAAACGATAATACTGGGAATAAATACCAAGTACAATCTTTACCAAATACAGGTTATGAAAACATGGTAATTCCTATTGGACTAATTTCAGCAGCGAATTCAGAGATTACTTTTTCTGCTGAAGTAAATAATTTTCCAAATGGTTTAAAAGTTCAATTAGAAGATAGAGCAACAGGTCAGTTTACAAATTTAAATGAGGCTAATTATACAGTCGTTTTAAATGAAAAACAAGATGGTTCTGGTAGGTTTTTTCTACATACTTCTCATAAGACGTTGTCTGTAAATTCAGATATATTAACTACAGCAAGTATTTATAAAGTTAACAATCAAACTTTAAAAATAAACGGTTTAAAAACTGGTAATGCTTCTATAGCTATATATAACATTTTAGGTAAACAAATTTTAAATAAAAACTTACAACCTACATACTCTTTTGAAGTTGCACTACCTAATATGTCTACTGGTGTTTATGTTGT
>P_2C_Liq_1_UnCtyDRAFT_1000437_pt1 | contig 17895 bp, 14 predicted proteins | sample Pon2CUnioCityCA_2_FD_10234 | JGI IMG/M metagenome (IMG submission 10234) | reverse complement strand
TCCGGCAATGCTGATCGTGCCTGATACATCGCCATATCCCCAGCTTGTAAGTAATTTTCAGGATTTTGATAAGCGAAATCACTGACGACAATGCCAATACTGCAATCGGAAAAAACATCGTGATGATTGAGTCGATACATTGAGGTCAGATGTTGTCGTAATCGTTTGACGATCGCCTCAATCGAGTTGACCTCTTGCCGCAATAAAATCGCAAACTCGTCATCTTCTAAACGGGTGGCGATCGCCTTAGGAAAACAAGTTTTGATACGAACGGCTGCTTCGACTAAGAGTTGTCGTGCCAGGGAATGGCCTAAACTGAACTTAAGACGAGTAAAGCCATCGAGACTGACATAAAGTAGGATGAACCGCTGGGACTGTTCTAAATTACGGTTAATCGCCTGCTGCAAGTTGCGACTAAATCCGGTGCGATTGAGTAATCCCGTAACCGTATCGCGAAAGGCATAGCGTTCGAGTTGAGCTTGAACTTGCAGACGTTCAGTGACATCATTGGCGAGAATGACCTGGGCGGGTCGTCCCTGAAAGCTAAAGTCATGGGTGGTAATATCAACCGCAATTACCGAGCCATCTTTTTTTAGATGTCGCCGAATTCCAGAGGCGGTATACCCCCGTGGAATATGTTGCAGGTTATCGAGAAGACTTGGCACATCTTCGGCGGGGCGAATGGCCTCAATGGTCATGGCCAAAAATTCCTCGTGACTGTAGCCATAATGGGCGATCGCCGCTTGATTCACAGCCAGAAATCGCAAGCTTTCTTGATCATAAATCCACATGGGTTGCGGATGAGATTCGAAGAGGTTCCGATAGCGTTCTTCTGATTCTGCCAAAGCCTCATAGGCTTGTTTGGCCTCGGTCATGTCCCGGGAGATACCGATGACGCCAATGGGGACACCGCGAGGGTCATACCACACATCTTTACAGGTGAGATAGATTTTAGTCTCTTGGGGTGGCTGATGCGGTGGCTGGTTGGGTGGGGTAAGCCAGTTTTCAGACTGTTGTGTTGTACCGCTGACGGTTGTCAGGCGATCGTGCTCTTGAAATTCACGTCCCAAGGTTTCCCCAAACAGGTCAATATCGTTAGTGCCGAGCATTTGCTGAACTGAGACTCCGGCGAGTTCGGCGGCGGCGGTATTGGCGACGAGATACTCTCCATCGAGATTTTTGGCAAAAATGGCGTCGGTGGTACTTTCGAGGATGGTTTCTAGGAGGCTATAGCTTTTCTGGAGCGATCGCACGGCATACAGTAATACGCCATAGAGTGCCACGCTCGTGACCAAGACAAAGCCCCATCCTTTCAAGGTTTGAGCCTGACTAGAGAGAGCGGGAGTCTCTACTATCTGCGCGACGATATAGTCTGAGAGGACAATCCAGAGACTGCCGATGAAGCTATACAAAACCGTGATTTGTACAGCGAAACGGGTTGAGGACAACGGCTCAAGTTTCACAGGTTGAAATCTGATTTTAAAAGGCTTCTCACTTTCCTAGCATAGCTACATTCCTTGGTAACCGCAGGTGAACGGCGCTGTTATGGACTGCCTGACGGAGAAAATGATGTTAAAAAAACTCCCTCTGTCGAGGGAGTTATATCGGTGATCGAGAGCGTTAAAGGAGGAGCAGCTCGTCTCTAAGCCCCTTTGCCTAAATCGGCGACCCCTAACAGGGTTTGAGGTGAGGTGATCTCAGGTGCAAACAAGCCACCGGAGAAGAGGCGATTTTGTTGACGCTGTTGAGCGAAGACGGGCAGGGCATTACGCACAACGGCGGCGACTTCGGTGGTTTTGACATCGTAGGTTTGGGTGGCCAATTTGGGGTAGAAGCCAATCCCAACGATGGGCAGCAGTAAGCAGGCGGTGATGATGATTTCCCGAGGTTTAGCGTCAAACCAACGGTTGAGGTCCATCTCAGGCTGTTGAGCGGCGTCTTGAGTGTTGGGGTTGCCGTAGAAGATGCGGCGCAACATGGACAGGAGGTAGACGGGGGTGGCAATTAAGCCGACGGCCGAGAGGAGGACGACCACCAGTTTGAAGCTGTCGCTGTAGGCGTCACTGCTAGAGATGCCGATGAAAACGGTGAGTTCGCCAATGAAGCCACTCATTCCCGGCAGAGCTAGAGAGGCCATGGAACCGGCGGTGAAGAGGGCAAAGGTTTTAGGCATGACTTTGGCTAAACCGCCCATTTTCTCCATCGAGAGGGTATGGGTGCGTTCGTAGGTGACGCCGGCGAGGAAGAAGAGCATCGCGGCAATCAACCCGTGGGAGAGCATTTGCAGGACGGCTCCGTTTAAGCCCACTTCGGTGAAGGAGGCAATGCCGATGAGGACGAAGCCCATGTGGGAGATGGAGGAACAGGCGAGACGACGCTTGAGGTTGTCTTGGGCGAAGGCGGTTAAGGCACCGTAGAGGATGTTGACGACGCCGAGAATGACTAGGGCCGGTGCGAAGTAGATGTGAGCGTTGGGTAGAACTTCGACGTTGAGGCGAATTAGGGCGTAGCCTCCCATTTTGAGGAGAACCCCAGCCAAAATCATGGAGACGGGGGCTGAGGCTTCGCCGTGGGCATCTGGGAGCCAGGTGTGGACGGGGAAGATGGGAAGTTTGACGCCGAAGGCGATTAGGAAGCCGGCGTAGGTGAGGAGTTCTAGGGCGATGGGGAAGTTTTTGGCACTGAGTTCGGCGATATCGAAGGTGATGCGATCGCCCCAGAAGGCCATGGCTAAGCCCGAGACGAGGATAAAGATAGAGGCCAGTGCGGTATAGAGAATAAATTTAGTGGCTGCATACTGACGTTTGGGTCCGCCCCAGATGGAGATGAGGAGATAGACGGGAACCAATTCGACTTCCCACATGAGGAAGAACAGTAGCAGATCCTGAGCGGCAAAGACACCAATCTGGGCGCTCAGAAGAATTAGGATAAGGCTATAAAATAGGCGCGGTTTACGGCTGACGTTCCAGGCGGCGGCGATGGCGAGAACGTTGACGAGTCCCGTCAGTAGAATTAGGGGAGCCGAGAGGCCATCGACGGCGAGGGACCAGTTCAGTCCGAGTTGGGGTAGCCAGGGGTAGCGTTCTACGAGTTGGAAACTCGAGTCGTCAAAGTTGTAGTGTTGGGCGAAGGCGACGACCATGAGGGCGAAGTCGGTCAGGCCAACGCCTAGGGCGTACCAACGTAGGGTTTTTCCGTCGCGATCGGGAATGATGGGGATGAAGGCGGCGGCGAGTAGGGGTAATACTAAAATGGCGGTGAGCCAGGGAAACTGTGCCATTGGTTTTAGATGAGCATATATACTTAGTTCGGCTGTTTACATTCTAGGAGGCTCTGTTAAGTTATGCAAACTTTTTTTGCGATATATTTAAATTTAATTTAGGGTATAAGCTCAATTTATAAATAAGCGGTTGGGAGTAGGGTGAACGGCCAAGGGTTAACTGTTCTATAATGGGTCGCTAAGTCAAAACTTAAGTTAGCGGTAACATGACGGTTGTGCTTTCGACTGCGATCCGAGCTGCGACTGCGCCAACGGTTGCTCCCGTTAAGCGTGATCAAACGGTTCGTAAGCCGTATCCGAATTTCAAGGTCATTGTCTTAGATGATGACTTCAATACGTTTGTTCATGTGGCGAATTGTCTGTTGCAATATATTCCCCAGATGACGAGCGATCGCGCCTGGGATTTAACTCACCAGGTCCACAATGAGGGTCAAGCTGTGGTGTGGGTGGGACCCCAGGAACAGGCGGAGTTCTATCATATGCAGCTACGACGGGAGGGCTTGACGATGGCCCCGTTGGAACCGGCCTGAGAATTTTTTAGAGATGTTGGGGACTCAGCTTAGGTCATTGTGGACGAACGAAATAAGACAAAAAAATGATGCCAACCTTTTTCGCTGCAATGGTTTGGCATCTTATGCTCGTCATTGTTGACGTGGCGAATGTCGTCCGTCAACGGTCAGGGAATTTTCTAGATCGAGATTAGCTCAGTCCCATGCGAATTTCCGAGCAGAAGGAGGCGTAGCGGCTGCCTTGGTTATGGGTGACGACGCTGGTGCGTTCTCTCAGGTTGGGATTGAGGAACCAGAGGCGTTCTTGGGTGTTGAGGGAATCGGTACTGGCCCAGAGGTTGAGGGCTTCGTCATCTCCGAGGTGGTATTGCCCTTGGATAATGGATGTCTCAGAGGGGTCTTCATTCCAGCGCCAGAATTGGCCCTGGTTGGGTTGCTGGCCGGCCACGAAAATACTGATGGTGGCGCCGCTGTGGTTGTGGTTGGCGGTTCCGACGGTTCCCTGCCAATGGGTGCGCATGGCACAAATCACGGTATCGGCTGTGATACCCACGGACTGACAGCGTTCGAGGAGGCTGGCATCGCCCGGTTCGATGAGATCAATCCAAAAATCACAGGTTCCGGCTTCTAAGGCCTGGGGCGGGATGGCATGGCTTGTGCGTTGGGAAAACCATTTGCCCGCACATTGGTTCATGAAATCGCTAAAGTGCATTGCCGTCGATCGCTCTCTCGTTACAGTAGGGGTGAACAGGTTTTGCGTTAGACCACCATTCTACCGGTCTGTGGTGACTCTGAGTCCCTCAGTCCGCTGAGGTCGAGGTCTGGTGGGCAGATATGTTATGTTGATTAGAACTGTTTGCAAAAATTAACAATCCCGTTGTTTTACTATCCCTTTACTAACCCAACTCTTTATCCGGAGCCAGCTTCAGCGGCTCAGAGTCAGCGACCTTGGTGGGCGATCGCCGTTCAGCCAAGTTGGCTAATTTTTATCGGGTCGATTGTCTTGGTGTCGGTTCCGGTGTTTATCGAGGCGCCTCTGGTGCGTCATCTTCCCTGGTTGAGTTTGATCTTGACTCTAGGCTGGCTTTGGTCGAGTGCGATCCTGTTAACCCAGCGTCGCTTATGGATTTGGGGAGATTTACTCTTGGGTTTTTCCGGGAGTTGGTTCGCGGGTTCGATTTACTGGGGCTGGTTTCGCTGGGAACCTTTATGGCATTTGCCGATTGAATGTTTAGCCTTACCGCTACCGTTGTGGTGTATTAGTCGCCATCGTCTCCTGATTGGCAGTTGGTTTGCGCTGGGGTCGTTGTTGGGGACAGCGGTGACGGATGTATATTTTTATGTGGTGGATCTGATGCCCCAATGGCGGCAGGTGATGCGGGTTGACCCTGAGCTGGCCATGCCCATTTTCCAGACGGCGATCGCCAAGGTTCAGACTCCCTGGGGGACTGTCTGTGCGGTCGTTTTGGGAGGTGTGTTGCTGCTGGCAGGCCTGATTCCCCTCTGGACAACGGGGACTGAGGGTCCACGTTCGTTACATCGATCGTTACACCGCTGGGCCTTCTCCGGGGCGGTTCTGAGTACAATTTTGGTAGATACCTTATTTTGGTTCGCAGCTCTTGCGGCTTAATATAGGATCAGGGTGCATTATAGGATTAGAGTTTGGAGTTGCGGCGGTTCCTCATTGGTCGCCCATGAGTGATGCGTCCAATGAGATGGTCGGTCTTTCGCTAACTTGGGTGACAGGGGCGTGAGTGGGCGCCGAGCTGCGGACATGGCTGATTGAGAGACCCGGCAGCGTCTATTGCCATCAAGAACTCTTTAATGGGCTATCGTTTAAGGGGAAATTCGCCCGAATCTAGGATGGAACTCTCCCTTAATCTCGCAAACCTGTCATAGAGAGTGTGCCTGTGGTGACTTGGAAATCTACCCCCCATCTCATCCTGCGGACCGAATCGGGGCCGCGCTACCTGGCCCTGTCGGGCAATAACTGCTGGACGTTTGGGCGCAGTGATGAGAATCAGTTTACCATCCCAGACCGCTGGGTATCCCGCGCCCATGCCATGCTGCAACAGACGGATTTGGGAGAGTTTTATTTGATTGATTTGGGGAGTCGCAATGGGTCGTTTATCAATGGACGGCGGGTGAGTGTGCCGGTTCGACTCAATAACGGCGATCGCCTCACCTTGGGACAGACGGAGATGGTCTTTTATGCCCCGACTCATGTTCAGGCGGATGTGGAGGAGTCGGATACGGAAGATTCGGGGGCGACGGCGGTGTTATCGGTTCGTCGCCTTATTTCAGTGATGGTGGTTGATATTCGCGATTTTACGGTGTTGACACGCCAACTCGATGAGCGGATGCTCTCGGAAGTGATCGGAACTTGGTTTCGTCATGCGGGGAATATCATCCGTGAGTCGGGGAGTTGGGTGGATAAGTATATTGGCGATGCGGTGATGGCGGTGTGGTTCCATACGCCTCAGGGAGAGGGGGATGGGGTGAGTAAGGAGGAATTGCTGCGAGTCTGTCAGGCGTTGGGTGAATTGCATCATATGACGCGGGAGTTGAGCGATCGCTATCCCTTGCCTTTTCCCCTACGCATCGGGGCTGGGGTGAATACAGGCTATGCCATGGTGGGAAATACGGGAAGTGGCGATCGCCCTGATTATACGGCTCTCGGAGATACCGTCAACGCCGCGTTTCGCTTGGAATCGGCCACGAAGGAACTGCGTAAGGATGTGGCTTTGGGGTCTACCACTTATCGCTATCTCAGTGCCATTCGCGCCAGTGAGAACGTGTTTGAGGAGCATGAAGTGGCGCTGAAGGGCTATGATACGCCAACGGTTACGTATGCCGGGAATTTCGATGATCTTGATGCCTTCTTGCGACTGAGTTACCAGGAGATTCAGGTCTAGGAACACAGAAACCGGGGTGATGGGCGATCGCAAAGATGATAGTATCTTGATAAAAGATAAAATTTTGTATCGTTCCTGAGGCCGTCGTGCCTGCAACAGCGATACTGACATCGGTTATTTGAGAGAGGGATTCATTACATGAAACGATTGATTCGCTTATTGGCAGTGGTCTGTGTCTGTGTGGGCTTACTCGGTTGGGTTGCGCCCCTACAGCCTGCGTTGGCTAATGAGGGAGTTGAACTGAAAAACTCCTTTGATGCCAAACTCGATACAGAGTTTGGTAAAAAAATTGACATCAACAATACCAATGTCCGCGCCTTCCGGAAATATCGCGGGATGTATCCCACCTTGGCAGGGTTGATTGTTGAGAATGCGCCTTACCAGAAGGTCGAAGAGGTTCTAGAAATTCCCAGCCTCAGTGAGCGTCAGAAGCAGGTTCTGCAAGAGAATCTGAAGTATTTTACCGCCACTGATCCCGAAGCGTTCCTCAATGAAGGGGACGATCGCATCAACAACGGAATTTACTAATAGCGAAGGATCTAAAGCCCAAACAGTTCAAAATGGGTAACGCCCCTTGTAGACTGGAGTCAACGCTAACTGACACCACGATTTAACAAGGGGCGATTTTTTGCATGACCAACTCAGCGGCTGCCTCCGGGACTCCTCGTCCTCCTCTATCTCTGGAGTTTGATGCGATTGTGGTCGGGGCTGGGGCGGCGGGGTTATACTCGGCGCTGTGCTTACCCTCATCATTACGAGTTGGGTTGTTGACCAAAGATGATTTACCGCTGTCGGCCAGTGATTGGGCTCAGGGGGGGATTGCGGCGGCGATCGCCCCGGATGATTCTCCGACGCTGCATGTGGCTGATACCCTGAAGGCGGGGGCGGGCCTATGTGATGAGGCGGCGGTGCAGTTTCTGGCGCAACAGGCCCCGGCTTGTGTGCGATCGCTGGTGAAGCTGGGGGTGGCGTTTGATCGCCATCGTGATGACTTGGCGTTAACCCTAGAGGCGGCCCATTCTCGGCGACGGGTGCTTCATGCGGCGGATACGACGGGGCGGGCTGTGGTGAGTACCCTTAGCCGTCAGGTGGCTGGGCGGGAAAATATTACGACGTTGTCGAAGGCCTTTGTTCTCGATCTCTGGATCGATGAGGCGGGGGGCTGTCGGGGGGTTTCGGTGTTGTATGAGGGGCGGATTTCCTGGGTTCAGGCCCGGGCGGTGGTGTTGGCGACGGGGGGCGGCGGACAGGTGTTTGCGAAAACGACGAATCCTTCGGTGAGTACGGGGGATGGGGTGGCGATCGCGGCTCGGGCTGGGGTGTTGTTACGGGATCTCGAGTTTGTCCAGTTTCACCCCACGGCGTTAACGCTTCCGGATGCGCCCCGTTTTTTGATTAGTGAAGCGGTACGAGGGGAGGGCGCTCATTTAGTCAATGACGAGGGGCGGCGCTTTGCGTTTGATTATCACCCGGATGGGGAGTTAGCTCCCCGAGATGTGGTCAGTCGGGCCATTTTTCGCTATTTACAAAGTACGGGGGCTGATCCGGCGGATTCTCATGTTTGGCTCGACTGTCGTCCGATTGCTCCCGAGAAGCTCAAGCGCCGCTTTCCGAACATTCTTCAGGTCTGTCGTCATTGGGGCGTTGACCCGGCGCAGGAGCCGATTCCTGTGGCGCCGGCGGCTCATTACTGGATGGGAGGCATTGTGACGGATTTAGGGGGGCGCACGTCGCTGCCAGGGCTGTATGCAGTGGGAGAAACGGCGAGTACGGGGGTGCATGGGGCCAATCGCTTGGCGAGTAATTCTCTGTTGGAATGTTTGGTGTTTGGGGCGCAGTTGGGCCAGTTGCAGTTGCTCCCACCTCGCCCGGTGTCTCCTCGGGGGAAAATTATGGCGGTTCCGTTGGCCGAGTCGGATTCCTGGGAACGGTTAGAGACGATTCGCTATGAGTTACCTCGGCTGGTTTGGAAGAGTGCTGGGATTTGTCGTGAGGTGGGGAGTTTGCAGGGGGCGATCGCTCAAGTGCAGGCGTGGAAAGCCTGGGAGTCGCAATCGCCGCTAGCTCAACAGATGGCTCAACTGATGCCCACCGAGAGTTATACGGTATCCTCGGAGATGGCGGCGCAGTTGGTTGAATGGGGAGAGTTACGCAATTTGTTGGAGGTGGCGGAGTTGATTCTTAAAAGTGCGGCGTTTCGTTGTGAGAGTCGCGGTGGCCATTATCGGAGCGATTTTCCCGAGACGCGATCGCAGTGGACGGGCCATACTCTAATTCAGGGGGAGCAGTTGTGGCGAAGTGAACCCAGCTAAGGGTTGATTTGACAGAGGACTGTGGAGTATAAGCCAAGTTTGTAACAGAGATAACATATTCTGTGAGTCAAACTGTTTTAAATGGTTTAAACGCTTGTTCTTTCGTTAAAATTAAGGAAGAAACGTTGATAAATTGTTTAAACTGATGAAGAGTCTTGATAACTTGCGATGTTAGGTCGAAATAACTTGACAAACGACCGAGTTCTGGAGGGACAGTTCCTCCAGTCGTCTTGCGATGGAGTATCAGCGAGGGTTAGCGACTCCCACTACCGGGGCCGGGTGGAACACCCGGTTCGATGTCCGGCTCGTACTCTGACAGTTCAGGTCGCTCAAGTTGAGGGACAGAACGGTTGAAGTCCGAGGCGAAACTTCGTTCTCCGGTGATCGCCCACATGCTGATGGCAAGAAGTACGATACCGATATAGTTGAGGTTCGTCTTCACGGGAGGAATGGCTCCAAAACCACTTAAAAACAATATCTCGGTGTCGAGAGTGTTGTAAGCAACAGGCCGTCACACTCTCTAATATATCAGTGTTTCCACGGAGTTTGCCATAGGTTCCGGACAAAACTCTCGGTGACCAAGACGGAGTGGGACAGATTTTGTCAACACCTTTAAGAGTTTATACGTTTTGTTTCAAAAAGAACAAGAGCGGTGACATCACCTCCTGGTGAAATTGAGACCCCTTAACCCTGTTGCCAAGGTTGAGACTCACCAGACCAGATCTGCTGAACTCGGCCGGTGATCCGTTGCTGCAAAACGGGGCTGTTTTGGGCTTGAGAGGATAAAGAACTCCGATTAACTGTCCAGTAGACCTGGGGATCAAATAAGATGAGTTCGGCCGGCTGGTTGGGGGCGATCGCGGCGGGGCGTTGTCCCAAACATTGGGCTGGCCCGGAACTGAGTCCTCGCCATAATTCCAGTGGCGTCCACTCCCCGGTCATCACTAACCGCTGCCACAGTAGGGACATTGCCACATCTAACCCTAAGGTTCCGGGAGGAGATTGAGAAAAAGCAACGGTCTTCTCTTCATAAGTATAAGGGCAATGACCGATGGCGATCGCATCGATGATGCCATTTTTGACGGCTTCTCGTAAGGCGTGGCGATCGCTCGGGGTTCCCAACGGTGGATCAAGATGTAGATTGGGGTCATACTCTTGTAAATCCCCTGTGTCCCAGAGTAAATGAGTCCAAAGGGTACTGGCGGTGATGGGATGTCCCTGTTGTTTGGCGGCGGCGACGAGTTCTACCGAGCGGGCCGTTGACAGGCCCATCAAATGTACTGGCGTTGGGAACTCAGCGGCTAATTCCAAAATGCGAGCTACGGCGGTGGTTTCAGCACTAGCGGGAATGGGGGGAAGTCCCAGGCGTAGGGTATCAGCACTGTCTCGGGCCACACCATCGCCCATGAGGCGGCGATCGCAGCCATAGAGAGCGATGGGCAGATTTAAGCCTTGTCCATATTCCAAAATCCGCCGCAGAAGCAGGTCATCGTTGAGGGGATAGCCATCGGCAAAACCGATGACCTTAGCCTGTTGCAACTCTCGCAGTTGCGTCATCTGTTCTCCGGCACTTCCCTGAGTCAAGGCTCCCCAAAAGAAGAACTGAGGACGAGGCCCGGGAATTTGCTCAATTAAGCCTCGCAGTTGAGCTAACCCCGCCGGTTGATCGAGGAAGCCTCGTTGTTGGGGAATCAGAGCCAGGCGAGTGTAACCGCCGGCGAGGGCGGCGCGGCTGAGGCCCTGCAAGGTTTCGCGGTCTTCAAATCCCGGTTCGGCACTATAACTATAGAGATCGACCAAACCCGGGGCCAGGATTAGCCCCTCGGCGTCAAGTTCTGGACAGTCTGAGGGAATTGAAGTCAGATCACTCCCAACTTGTTCAATCTGTCCGGCGTGCAACCAAACATCGAGGATGCGATCGCACCCCGATTCAGGCTCCAACACGCGAGCGCGTCGGATTACGACAGATTCAGGCATCTGCTCACCTACGCACTCTACCCCAGTCATCGATGCTGTTCCTCCTTGGTATGGCTCAGTTGAGTATGGCTCAGTTGAGTATGGCTCAGTTGGGTATGGCTCAGTTGGGTATGGCTCAGTTGATAGACCATTACAAGGCCCCGGCGGCGGTTTGGTCAAACACCCCATCATTGAGATGCGCCGTCACATTGGATGTTTGCAGCACAGCATGGCCCGCTGTCCCCTTGGGATAGTCAATGACACTGACGCAACCATTGCCCTGTTTAAAGTTCCAGAAATGCTCCGGTCCGAGGCCAAACAGATTACAGAGAATGGCTTTATTCACCGCGTCATGGGCCACGACAATCCCCGTTTCTTGTCGGTCAGCATAGGTCTCGACAATATCATCCCAGGCGATTTTAGCGCGTTGCCAGACTTGGTCGAGGTTTTCCCCCTCGGGCATTTGCACCGCTTCTGGGGTGACTTTCCATTGGTCGAGGAGGTCGCCATATTCGGCTTGAATTTCGGCTTCGAGTTTCCCTTCCCAGAGTCCGTGACTAATTTCCCGGAGTTGTTCGTGTTCAGCCAGGGTGACGTGGGGGTGATGTTCGAGGATCAGTTGGGCCGTTTCTTTGGGCCGCAACATGGGACTGGTGACGGCGAAGCCGATGGGGATTGATTTAAGGAACTCGGCCACTCGTCGGCCTTGAGCGCGTCCGTTGTCGTTAAGGGGGACATCGATTTGTCCTTGGAAGCGAGATTCCCGGTTCCATTGGGTTTCCCCGTGACGGACTAGGAGAATGCGCGCTCCTTGATGACCGGGACGAGGACTGGGGAAGGGGTCAGCACCGAGATGTCCCACTTGGTTCATCGATTCGAGTTGTACGATGTCGTCTAAGCCTCCGGCGAAGCGCAGCACCGAGATATTGCAGTTAGACTGTTGGATGACTTGATAGTGTTCGGCCCCAATGCCTAGGGCAGTGGAGATGAGACAGCGGTTGATGCCATTGTGGGCAACAACGGCGACGGTTTGCCCGGAATGTTGGCTGAGGAGGGATTGCCAGAAGTGTTGGGCTTGGTCGCGTAGGGATAGGACGGGAAAGTGCGATCGCACTCCTCCGTCGTCTGTGGGAATCTCCATGGAGAAGTTCTGGGGTTCCTGTTTCCAGCGGCGATAGTCGTCGGCGAAGCGTTGTTTGACTTCATCGCGTTGCAGTTCTTCCCAGAGGGGTAGGTCAACTTCGAGGAGGAGGTCGGAGGGGATAGGCTGTAAGTCTTGGGAATGCTCTGAACAGACAATTTCGGCGGTTTCTTGGGCGCGAGCGAGGGGACTACAATAGAGGGCATTGAGAGAAACGCCTTGTAGGGCGTGTCCCACGAGTCGGGCTGAGTCTTGTCCGGCGGGGGTGAGAACGGATTTGTTGCAGCGTCCTTGCATCCGCTGTTCTAGGTTGTAGGTGCTTTGTCCGTGACGAACTAAGATGACGGTAGTAGCCAGGGGTCTATCCTCCAGTGACGGGCTTGGGAGCGTGTCAGCATCGGGGAGTGATGCTGGAAGTCAGGGGCGATCGCGCCAATGACCAGAGGCAATTTTAGCACCTGGTCGTCCCCTAAGGGCAAGGGTCGAGAACTCGTAGGAGGGTTGGGGACTGGGTGGAGGCTTGAGGCGATCGCGGTTCGAGAAGGGTCACGGCTTCACCCACAACTGGGACCGTCTGGGAAAACAGTTGGATTCTATCTTTAAAAAAGCGGGATGTTAAACTGAAGGTTAACCTCTGGACTTCTAAAAATCCCATGTTAACTCTCAACCAAATCATTTCCGAAGCCACTGCATTATCGGATTCAGACAAGGCGGTTTTGATTAAAAAAGTCATCGAAAGCATGACGGAGCAACGGGAAGCGGCATCGTTTCAAGACCGCTTAATTTCTAAGACTGAGCGTTCTGCTGCTATTGATAGGATGCGGGGGCTACTCAAAACAGACCAAGCCACACCCACGGATCAAGAGGTCGCTGCCATGTTAGACGAGAGACGGCTGGAGAAGTATCTAGGGTGAGAGCTTTGATTGATACGAACATTATTCTAGATTTTCTATTGCAGCGAGAACCCTTTTTTCAAGATGCAGAACTCCTATTTCAGGCGATAAATACGGGGCAAGTCGCGATCGCCGATACCCGTATTATCCACTAAGGAGTTGCTGGGTCGACTCGGGTAAGAAATGAGCGGTTTATCTCCTCTAATCACGACATGATTTAGGGTTTAATGGGATCGGGTAANGCNNTCCANAAGGCTTGTTCTGACCCCTGACGCAGAACATTCGTGGCACAGTGGATGTTCCCTTTGAGTTCATGATATTCCCTATCGTCGAGGAAGGCGACGCTGAGTCCGGTTCCCTCAATGAGGTCTAAAAATATCTCTTGCAGGCGATCGCCCCCATCGATGATTGCCCCGTGAGGATCGCTTACAAGCAGGCGATCGCCCAAAACGAGCAAATTGACCAAATTTGGGAAAATGGCATCCCCTAGGGGACGGTAGAGGGCGGGAACGAGACGAATGCGATCATCAGTGAGTTGAAACTCTTGTTTCAGGGTGTCGAGGATGGGGTTGAGATGGTCTTGTTGAAGTTGGCGATTATGGTCCATCAGGGAGTCATTGGCCAACAACTGATTGACGGTGGCCTGGCCACTTAAGCCTCGGGCCAGAGTTGCATCTCCTTGTCCTTCGGCGGCGAGGGTTTCGAGGAACTCAACCCCGGCCCCTGGGGAGGTGACGAGGGCTAAAAATGAGCCGTTTCCGTCGGGGATAAAGCTGACAATTTCATCGACATGACCGATGTACAGCCAGGAGGTATCGAGGGCCACGGCGGGGGCCTGGAGTTGTTGCGCGTCGAGAAAGGCGAGGAGTTCGGGATGGAGGCTGTAATCGTTGGCGACACCGTAGTAAATGCGACCCCAGGGATAGCCGGGAAGGGGTGGGGAGACTTCTAAGTTGCCATACCAGTCAATCCAAGAGTAGGCGGCGGGGAGGGGACGGGATGCGGCGACGGAAAACCAGCCAAAGTCTCGTCCTAGGAGGGTTTGCGCAAAGCCATCGATGCGGGTACTGCGAATGCCGTTGAGGACGGCAGGAATCACATGGAGTTCGCCGCGACTGGGAAACTGCATGAAGCCGATTTCCATGGTGTCTTGCATCCAGAGGATACCGCTGGAGTCGGTGGTGAGATCGAGGTTTTGGGCCTGGGTTTCGGCGGCGAGTTGGGGGAGGAAGGTACTGTTGGATTGGGGACTGACGAAGACTCGTTTTGGGGGGTTGAGGTTGGATTGCATCAACCAGGGGGTGACACGCATGGCGAGGCGATCGCGTTGCACAATTTCGCCTCCATCGGGGATAAAGGCGGTGACGACGGCAAAGCCATTCCAGTCTTGATTGGCAAAGTCTGTGGCTTCCATGCCGATGACGAGGTTACGACTGCTGTTCAGGGGGGTTTGTCCGGTTAAGTCGACGGGAATCCAGCCTTGGTGGGTGCGTTGAAAGGCCCGCAGGTGGGGACGTGCGGCTTGGTTGGCGTGGAGGAAGATGGGTCTGTCTTGCCAGGGTTCGGGGATGTTTAGACGCAGTAGGGCCAGTTCGCGATCGCGTGCGAAGTCGATGGGACGGGAGTTTTGCCAGTCGGGGATACCGTTGAGGTTGTCGTCGTCTTGGTTAAACGGAAGCAGGATTCCGGTGTCCCAGGACCAGCGATCGCGGCCCTCAAGATCTTCGGGGTTGCGGACAATTCCATCTCGGTTGGTGTCGCCGTAGAGGAGAATTGGGTCTTTTGACTGACGTGAGGGGGTGGGGAGAGATTCGCTGACATCGTCTAGGGACAGGTCAGCGACGGAGGTTTCGAGGCGGGAGAGGAGTTCGTTGGGGACGAGTTGTGAGGGGAATCGCCCCCCAGTCAGGCGATGAGCGTTGACGATGAGGAGAAAGGCGATCGCCACCACTAACCAATACCGTCGTTTCATAGTCTATCCAATTATTACCGCGATCGCCCTTTGTCACAAGAGATAAGAGTATCATAACAACGTGAGTTGATAGAACTGCAAGACCCAGCTCATGGTTTTAGAAAAAAATCGTCACATTTCCCTACAATTAGAAAACGGCTCTGTAACTACAGTCCAACGAATCACATTTAGTCAAAGGTCTTATGAACCCGACCCCTCCCCAATGCCAAAACCTGGACAGCCAGGTACAAACCCTCGTTCAACTCCAGAATGCTGAAGCCACACTCCCCAGTCAGGATACCGCAACAATCCGCACCTCTCTGAATAAAGCTATCTCACCCCGCTTTGAAATTGTCTTTGCGGGGGCATTTAGTGCCGGAAAATCGATGTTGATTAACGCACTTTTGGAGCGGGAACTGCTCTATAGCGCCCAGGGTCACGCCACGGGAACGGAATGCTATATTGAGTATGAGCCAGACCCCAATCAGGAACGAGTTGAGTTGACGTTTCTCAGTCAAGTAGAAATTCGCCAACAAATTGGCGAGTTGAGTCAACTGCTGGCAATTACGGAAATGGGGGATCTCAGTGATACCCAACAACTGGATAAACTCAGCCAAATGTCTCAGGGAATTTGGGAGGCTGAAGGGGGTGAAAGTCGTACAGAACGGGCTAAACAGGCGAAGTTATTAGAACAGCTTGTTTTGGGTTGGCAGGCGAATCGCGATCGCATTGATACGGTCAACAATGCCACCTACTCTATGGCCCAACTCAACGCCAACAGCCTTGATGAAGCCTCTCAATATGCCCGGCGTAGTCAGAATAGTTCAGTTCTCAAGAAAATCAACTATTACTGTCACCATCCTCTCTTAGAAGATGGCAATGTCATTATTGATACTCCTGGCATTGATGCTCCGGTTAAAAAAGATGCTAAAATCGCCTACGATAAGATTGAGCATCCCGATACTTCAGCGGTTATTTGTGTATTTAAAACCGCAGCCAATGGGGAGTTAACTACCGAGGAAACCCAGTTACTGGAGCGGATTCAGAAGAGTCCAGGGATTCGCGATCGCGTCTTTTATGCCTTCAACTATATCGATGCCACCTGGTACGATGATCAACTGCGGAATCGTCTCGACTACCAAATTAAATCGCAATTCCGAGGAGGCGATCGTATTTATAAAACCAGTGCCTTACTGGGATTTTATGGCAGCCAGATTCGCCAATCCAATCCCGAAAACCATTGGGGACTCGATACCATTTTTGCCAACACTCCCTCCACCTTTGACCAACAAGACCTGACCCCCAAATTCATCTTCGAGTTTAACCGCTATTTCTCCACCCCTGGACGCTTATCTCGCAGTCGTTTTCCCAGCACTCCAGCCATTAGTAACGCCGACAGCGAGAAAGAGCAATATCAGCAAATCCTCAACACCTATGGACAAGAACTAATTGAACAACTGGTTCGTGACAGTGGGATTCAGGAGTTCCGGCGAGAAATTACTCGCTACCTCATGGAAGACCGCCGTCCCCAACTCTTTGAAGCACTCGCCAATGACCTGCGACCTCTTTCTATTGAACTCCGCAACTACTACATCAAAACCTGGAAGGACTTAGAAAGCCAACCCCAAGAAATTGATACCATCAAAGAGCAGCAGGTTCAACAACTCAACAAAGAACTCAAACAAATTGGCGACGACTTCAAAGACCATGTGCTAACCTATCTCAACGAGTCCATCGCCGACAAAAACAACACCAGCTATGAGCGAGACTTCCGCCAGTTGCAAAAGCGGATGTTGCAAAAGCTCGATGACTTGATTGAAGAGTTTTCCGTTGGGGAAACCTACAAACTGGCTCAAAAAAGTCACCCTGAAAATGCCGTCGTTCCCATGATGGCAATTTTGGTCGAAGCCTTTTATACTCTCGCCAATCAACTCAAAGCGGTGTTAATCAACGCCTCAGAAGAGTTGGTGGCTAACTATTTCTTGCAACTTCGGGAAAGTATCCATAACGCCGAGTTTTACAATAAACTCTATCGTTTTCTCGGCAATGATGCTGGAATTGACCAGAATCTCTCCCAACTAGAGGAGCGAGTTCGAGATTTTGTCGTTGGACAAGCGGGGTATGAATGTGATACCTATGTTCGGGAAACTCCAGAATTTTACGGAGAAAATACCGTTCCTAACTTCCAACTGCGTCAAACCCTGCAACAAGCCTGTCGTTCCCAGGATTATGAAGGAATGGTGGCGGCGGAACCGGCGATTCGTCAACTGTTGCAAGTCGATTTTGAGAAAAAGGTCAAAAATACCGTCATTCGTCGCTTTCGCACAGTTCTAAACAGCATTCTCAATGAGCGTCTGTTTCAGATGACCAGCCAACAATCCCAAACCATCTTATCTCACTATGAATTGGCGCGGACGAATTTGGCGAAAACCCTAGACCGGGAAGCGGAAGCGAAACTGGAACGGAATCGTCAATACCAGGCGGAGGTTGGGGAGAACATTGAGCAATATAATGAGGCGATTCGGGGGATTAACGGCTGTCTGGAGGAAATGAGTTTAGGCCGGGTGAAACTTCCGCCAATTCAGGAGACGGATTTACAGATTTTCACGCCGACGACGGTGATAGCGGAGGATATCCCTGAGGTTGAGGAGGATTTGGAAGCGACTCCTTCCGAGGCTGAGCCAGTTGCTGAGGAGATAGTCGTTGAGACTCCTGAAACCACTTTCCCCATTCCTGATGAGGATGTGGACTTCTCCAGTTTCGGCGAACGTTAATTTATCGATATCTGGGGTGAACGCAAACGCTTCACCCCTTAACCTTAGCGAGTGTTATTTTATGGAACCCACACCCCGCATTCTCTTTCCCCCGGAAGTTCGCCGTTATGTCTATGAACGGGATAATTTTACCTGTGTCGCCTGCGGGAAAACTCATCAGCAGG
>P_2C_Liq_1_UnCtyDRAFT_1000436_pt1 | contig 17918 bp, 20 predicted proteins | sample Pon2CUnioCityCA_2_FD_10234 | JGI IMG/M metagenome (IMG submission 10234) | reverse complement strand
GCGCTCTGGCCAAAGCCGGCGCGCGGACCTTCTTTGTCGCCACCGCAGAAGAAGGCGCCGATCTGCGCCGCGCCCTTGGCGAAGGCCCCGAGATCTTCATCTTCTCGGGCCATATGATGGGCGACACCGAGATGCTCCATGATCTCGCGCTCACCCCGCTTCTCAACTCGATTGACCAGCTTCAGCGCCACCTTGAGGCCCTGCCCAAGGCGCGCTTTGGCATACAGCTTGACACAGGCATGAACCGCCTTGGCATGGAGCCCGCCGAATGGGCCGCTGTCAAAGACATGGTCATGCCGTCAAACCCCGCGCTCCTGATGTCCCACCTCTCCTCCGCCGATGAGCCGACCTCAGCGATGAATCTGTCCCAATTGCGCGTGTTCAAAGAGATGACCGAGGGCTGCAATGCCCCCCGCTCGCTCGCGGCCACGGGCGGCACACTCCTTGGCGCAGACTACCACTTTGACCTCACCCGCCCCGGCATCGGCATGTATGGCGGTGCCCCGTTCCAGAGCGGCTTGCCCGTGGCCTACCTCGAGCTGCCCGTCGTTCAGGTGCGCGACGTGGAAGCCGGCGAAAGCGTTGGCTACAACATGGGCTATGTTGCCCGCCAGCCCCGCCGCGTGGCCACGCTCGCCGCAGGCTACGCCGACGGCCTCATCCGCGCCATGTCAAGCAAGGCCAAGCTGTTTTACGGCCAGCGCGAATGCCCGCTGCTGGGTCGCGTCTCTATGGATCTGATCACGGTAGACATCACCCACCTGTCAGACACCCCCGCCTCGCTCACTCTGTTGGGCCGCCAGCAGAGCGTGGACACGCTCGCGCAAGGAGCAGGCACCATCGGCTATGAAATTCTCACATCTCTGGGCGCACGCTACACGCGGCGCTATTCAGGCGGTTGATCATGCAGCTCATTCTCTCTCCCGTTGCGGCGCTCGGCGCTGCTGTTCTTGGCGCGCTTGCGGCACTGGGCCGTGTCGCGCTCTTTGCCTTTGAGACCATCACACATCTCTTTCGCCCGCCCTATTATGGCCGCGAATTCTGGATCGCGCTGGTGCAAATCGGCTGGCTCTCCCTGCCTGTCGTCGGCCTCACAGCGCTGTTCACAGGCGGCGCGCTCGCGCTTCAGATCTACTCTGGCGGCGCTCGCTTCAACGCCGAAGAAGTTGTGCCCTCCATTGTCGCCATCGGCATGGTGCGCGAGCTTGGCCCCGTGCTTGGCGGCCTCATGGTCGCCGCCCGCGTCGCCAGCTCCATCGCCGCCGAAATCGGCACAATGAAAGTCACCGAGCAAATCGACGCGCTGACAACGCTTTCGACCCACCCGATGAAATACCTCACCCTGCCCCGCGTGCTCGCCGCCACATTGGCTGTGCCCGTTCTGGTGGCTGTGGGCGATGCCATCGGCATCATGGGCGGCTATATCGTCGGCGTTACACGCCTCGGCTTCAATGAAGCCGCCTATCTCAAAAATACCGTCGACTTCCTTGAGATGTGGGACATCACATCCGGCCTCATCAAAGGCGCGGCCTTCGGCTTTATCATCGCCACCATGGGCTGCTACTACGGCATGAACTCAGGCCGCGGCGCCCAGGGCGTGGGCCGCGCCACAAAGGCCGCCGTGGTGGCCGCCAGCGTGATGATCCTCGCCGCCAACTACCTGCTCACAGAGGCGTTCTTCACATCATGATCACGCTCACAGACGTCCATAAATCCTTCGGCTCAAAGCACGTCTTGCAAGGCGTCAACCTGAGCATCGAAAAAGGCACCTCCATGGTCATCATCGGCGGCTCGGGCACGGGCAAGTCGGTCATGCTCAAGTCTGTCCTCGGCCTCGTAACGCCCGACAGCGGCACCATCACGGTCGATGGCCACGATGTCCAGACAGGCGACCGCGACGCCTTTCTCGCCCGCTTCGGGATGCTCTTCCAAGGCGGCGCTTTGTTTGACAGCCTCCCCGTCTGGCAAAACGTGGCCTTTCGCCTCTTGCGCGGCGGCCTCAAGCGCCCCAAAGCCGAGGCCCGCGAGGTGGCGATAGAGAAGCTGCGCCGCGTCGGCCTTGCGCCCGAAACAGCCGATCTCTTCCCATCAGAGCTTTCTGGCGGCATGCAAAAGCGCGTCGGCCTCGCCCGCGCCATTGCGGCAGACCCCGAGATCATCTTCTTTGACGAACCCACCACAGGCCTTGACCCGATCATGTCAGGCGTCATCAACGAACTCATCCGCGAAATCGTGGTCGAAATGGGCGCCACCGCCATGACCATCACCCACGACATGAGCAGCGTGCGCGCCATCGCCGACACGGTCGCCATGCTCCATGACGGCACCATCAAATGGACAGGCCCCGCCAGCCAGCTTGACAGCTCGGGCGACCCCTACCTTGACCAGTTCATCCACGGCCGCGCCGAAGGGCCCATCGAAGCGGTGCGCTAAGCACCAGAGCCGCCCCCTTTCTTTTTGCCCCAAATATCCCGGGGAGCGCGAGGGGCTGGCCCCTCGCCCGCCGCGATGCGGCGCAGCCGCAGCGCAAGCCAATATGAGCATCCTCAGACTGCCCCGCACGCCCTGTTTACAAAGGCAGAGCCCCCCAAACGTCCGTTCAGGCGGTGCACGGGGGGTGCACGCGTGGTGCACGGATATCACCCCCCCGTTTTTCCCACATCAGTCAGGTCTTAACGCGGCTGGGAAAAAGCGGCGCTTTCTCCCCATAGCGGGCTGCTCAAAGCCGCCTTACCTGCTAACACAGCCCCAAAGGAGCCGCCCATGTTGCTACGTCTTGCCAATCTTTCGCTGCTCGTTCTCTTCCCCGTGGCGTGGTTCGCGCCGCTCATGAAGGCGGGGCTGCTGCCCCTCTTCAAGCTCAGCGAAATCTCGGTTATCTCGGGTCTGCAGTCGCTTTGGGGCACAGATGTTCTTCTGGCGCTCACCGTCACCTTCTTTGCCCTCTTTGCGCCCTACATCAAAACACTGGGCCTTGCGCTGGTGCAGTTTGGCCTGCTCAAGCCCGTGGTGCTGCCCGCGCTCAACATCTTGGGCAAGCTCGCCATGGCCGATATCTTTCTCATCGCGCTTTACATCACCCTGGCCAAGGGCATCGGCGTGGGCCGCCTTGAGACCGCCTGGGGGCTTTACCTGTTCACCGCCTGTATCATCGCCTCGCTCGTCATCGGGATTTTGACGAAACAATCCCTCACAAAAAGCCAGATTGTCTCTCAATCAACGTGATAAATAGGCCGTAGACGGAGTCTTTCGCGCATAAGCTGTGCCAAAACACTTGTTTTTCCCCTTATATTTCTAAAAACTGTCGGCATATTTTCGCTCACAGCTGCCATCTGTGAGACAGTTTTTGAGTATGAGTTCCTGGGGGGGATCTATGAATACCTTTCTGCATGGCCTGCGTGTCATGGCCTATTTGCTGCACCGCCTCGCTTTTTTACTGATCTGCCTTGGGGCGCTCTGTGCCGTTGGCTACACCTCTCTCAGCCTTGCAGGCCTTATGCCCTGGCTTGATCTGGAGCTGTCTTTTGGCGGCGTGCCGCTCGAAAAGGCGGGGGTCTGGGTGCAATCCATCCTCACAGGTTTCATGGTTGCCCTGGCGTTTTTTCTGCCTTCAACCAAGCGTATCCTGACGCTGGAAAACTCCCACCGCTCGTTTCAGCTCGGGATGCATGATGTGGCCCGCGCCTATCACTACGCCCATGCGGCAGACCGCGCGGGCAGCTTCAAGCTCAGCTCCGAGTTTGACTCGGTGCGCGAGCGTCTTGTCTATCTGCGCAACCACCCAGATCTGAACGCGCTTGAGCCGGATGTGCTCGAAGCCGCAGCCCAGATGAGCCATATTTCCAAAGAGCTGGCCAATATCTACTCTGATGAGGCGCTGGCGCGTGCGCGCGATTTCTTGCGCCAACGCCAGACCGAAGTGGAAACTTTCAACGCCCGCCTTGGCAGCGCCAAGATCGTCGCAACCGAGCTGAAGCACTGGTTGCATGAAGTCGAGCTGGAAGAAAGCGTGGCCGCCAGCCAGCTTGAGCGCCTGCGCGACGAGCTGCACGAGGTGCTGCCAGAGCTTGGCAAAGTGGCGATTCTGGAGGCAGAGGTTGAGCGCGATACCGTCACCCATCTGCCCCGCGCGGCCGAATAAAGCTTTCCTCAAGGTTTAACCCTAGCCTCGCTCTGCCAGTTGACGGCGGCGCTGCGCTTGGTCATACAAAATAAATGGCAAAAAAACTTAACTATGTCTGCAACGCCTGCGCCGCCACCTCCACAAAATGGGGTGGCCAGTGTGATTCGTGCGGCGCATGGAACACCATCACCGAGGAAAAACCCCTCTCAGATGGCTCCAGCTCCAAATCTATCGGCTCAAAGCGTGGCGGACAGGTTGAGCTCAGCGACCTCTCCACAGACGAGGCCCCGCCCCCGCGCACCCTGAGCAAGATGGACGAGCTTGACCGCGTCTTGGGCGGTGGCCTTGTGCCCAGCTCCGCGATCCTTGTGGGCGGTGATCCGGGCATCGGCAAGTCACAGTTCTGCTGCAAGCGGCTGCAAAATTTGCCTCTAATGGCCTGAAAACAATATACATTTCTGGTGAGGAAGCCTCGGCACAAGTGCGTATGCGCGCACAGCGTCTGGGGCTGAAGGATGCGCCGGTGAGGCTTGGCGCCGAGACCAACCTGCGCAACATCCTGACCACGCTGGAAGCCGAACAACCCCAGCTTGCCATCATCGACTCGATCCAGACCATGTGGGTCGATACCGTCGACAGCGCCCCCGGCTCCGTCTCTCAGGTGCGCGCAGCCGCCCATGAGCTGACCAGCTTTGCCAAGCGCAAGGGCGTCTCCGTGATCCTCGTGGGCCATGTCACCAAAGACGGCCAGATCGCCGGCCCGCGCGTGGTCGAGCATATGGTCGACACAGTGCTTTATTTTGAGGGCGAGCGCGGCCACCAGTTCCGTATTTTGCGCGCCGTCAAAAACCGCTTCGGCCCCGCCGACGAGATCGGCGTGTTCGAGATGACAGGCGCTGGCCTGCAAGAAGTGAAGAACCCCTCGGCGCTGTTTCTGTCCGAGCGCGGCGAGCCATCACCCGGCTCTGTCGTCTTCTCCGGGATCGAAGGCACACGCCCCGTTCTTGTTGAATTTCAAGCGCTTGTCGCCCCAAGCCCTCATTCACAACCCCGCCGCACCGTTGTGGGCTGGGACAGCTCACGCCTTGCGATGATCCTCGCAGTGCTGGAGGCGCGGTGCGGCATCCCCTTTGCGGGGCTTGATGTTTACCTCAACGTGGCGGGCGGCATGAAAGTCTCCGAGCCCGCGGCCGACCTTGCCGTGGCAGCCGCCCTCTTGTCGGCGCGCGAAGATGCGGCCCTGCCCAAAGACACAGTTGTGTTTGGGGAAATCAGCCTGTCAGGCGCACTCAGATCCGTGTCGCAAACAGAAAACAGGTTGAAAGAAGCGCAAAAGCTTGGTTTTTCCACCGCAATCATGCCAAAGGGGGACAAAGCTCCCGCAACCGCAGGTCTCGCGGCCAAACGGTATGATGACCTAACTGCCTTTGTGGGCGATATTTTTGGCGCTGGCTAAGCCTGCGCAACCAGTAAGAAGAGAGTGATCATGGAAGGTTTTACAATCGTTGACGGCGTCGTTGCCCTGATCATTGTCGTGTCGGCCCTGCTGGCCTATTCCCGCGGGCTTGTGCGCGAAGGCCTCGCCATTGCAGGCTGGGTGCTGGCGGCTATTCTGGCCTTTATCTTTGCGCCTCAAGTGCAGCCTCTGGTGAAGGAAGTCCCCTTTATCGGCGATCTCATCTCAGACAGTTGCGAGCTGTCCATGATTGCTGGCGCTGCGGCCATTTTTGCACTGGTCCTTGTGATTGCCGCACTGTTTACGCCCATGTTTTCCTCGCTCATCCAGCGCTCGGCCCTCGGCGGGCTGGATCAGGCACTTGGCTTTCTCTTTGGCGTGGCGCGCGGCATCCTGCTCATCGCAATTGCCTTCTTCGTCTACGAAACCGTCGTCACAAGTCAGGATATCGCCGCGATTGATGACAGCCGCTCGGCGCGGGTCTTTGGCAAGATGACAGGGACGATTGAAGAGCGGAACCCTGAGCAAGCTTTGGGCTGGATCACACAGCAATATGAACAGCTCGTTGCAAGCTGCGGCGAATAAACCCGCTTTCGCAACTAAAGAGAGCGTATCGTCGGGTGACATATCCGTCGCGCCTGACTATGAAGGTTTCAAGACACCCTTGGATTCGGAGCCCCTCCCGTGACCACACATTACGCCCACCCCTTTGACGACGATAAACTCAAGGAGGAATGCGGCGTTTTTGGCGTCACTGGTGTGACCGACGCTGCAAACTTCGTAGCGCTTGGCCTCCATGCCCTCCAGCACCGCGGACAGGAAGCAGGCGGCATTGTCTCGCATGATCCTGAGCATGGCTTCAACTCTGTGCGCCGCTTTGGCTATGTGCGCGATAACTTCACCAAGCAATCCCTGATGGAAACATTGCCCGGCCCCCTCGCCATCGGCCATGTGCGCTACTCCACCGCAGGCTCAAAAGGTGCCGCCATCCGCGATGTGCAGCCTTTCTTCGGTGAGTTCTCCATGGGCGGTGCGGCCATTGCCCACAACGGCAATATCACCAACGCAGACGCCCTGCGCCGCGAGCTTATCGAGCGTGGCAGCATTTTCCAGAGCAGCTCTGACTCCGAGTGCATCATTCACCTCATGGCGCGGTCCTTGCAGCGCACCATCCCCGAGCGGATGGAAGATGCGCTGCGCCGTGTCGAAGGCGCTTTCTCGATTGTCGCCATGACCCGCACCAAACTTATAGGTGTGCGCGATGCGCTTGGCGTGCGCCCGCTTGTGCTCGGCAAAATTGGCGATGGCTATGCGCTCAGCTCCGAAACCTGTGCGCTCGACATTATCGGTGCTGATTTCGTGCGCGAGATCGCACCTGGTGAAATGGTGGTCATTTCCGGCGACAAGATCGAAAGCAGCTTTCCTTTCCGCAAGCAAAGCCCCCGTTTCTGTATCTTTGAACATGTCTATTTCTCTCGCCCTGACAGCATCATCGGCGGGCGCTCGGTCTATGAAACACGCCGCCAGATTGGCGTAGAGCTTGCCCGCGAAGCGCCTGTTGAGGCTGATCTTGTCTGCCCCGTGCCCGACTCGGGCACGCCAGCGGCCATCGGCTTTTCTCAGGAAAGCGGCATTCCCTACGCTATGGGCATCATCCGCAACCAGTATATGGGCCGCACATTTATTGAGCCGACAGAGCAGATCCGCAACATGGGGGTGCGCCTGAAACTCAACGTGAACCGCGCTCTGATCAAGGGGAAACGGGTCATTCTGGTCGACGACAGTGTTGTGCGCGGCACAACAAGCCGCAAAATCAAGGAGATGATCCTTGATGCAGGCGCAGCAGAAGTGCACTTTCGCATCGCCTCACCGCCCACGGCTTGGCCCTGTTTCTACGGTGTAGACACGCCGCAGCGCGAAAAGCTCTTGGCCGCGACAATGTCAGAGGAAGAGATGCGCGTGCACCTCAATGTTGACAGCCTCAAGTTCATCTCGCTCAACGGTCTCTACCGTGCGGCGGGCGAAGCTGAAGGGCGCAACACCGCGTGTCCGCAATATTGCGATGCCTGCTTCTCGGGAGAGTACCCTGTTTTGCCCTCCGACATGATAGAAAAAGGCTTCGAAATGAAGGCCGCAGAGTAAAAGCATCACTTAAGACGTGCAGCGAAAGACCTTGATATGACAGACAAAATCGCCCTCATAACCGGCGCATCCCGTGGCCTTGGCGCAGGGCTTGCAGAGGCGCTCTGCGGCACACACCACATTGTGGCCGTCGGCCGCACTACAGGCGCGCTGGAAGAGCTTGATGATCGCATCAAAGCGAAAGGCGGCGAGGCCACTCTTGCGCCGATGGACATCACCAACGCCGACGCGATGGCCCAGCTCTGCCGCTCGATCTATGATCGCTGGGGCACGGTTGATATCTGGGCGCACACTGCCGCGCACGCAGCACCCTTGTCTCCAGCGGATCACATGGACCTGAAAGGCTGGGAAAAATCCGTCGATATCAACCTCACAGCCGCGGGTCGGCTGATCGGCTTTGTCTCGCCCCTGCTGACCAAGGACAGCCACGCCATGTTCTTTGAAGACGATCACAGCGGCGAGAAGTTCTTTGGCGCCTACGGCACCACGAAAGCCGCGCAAATTGCGCTGGCGCGCAGCTGGGCTGCCGAAACGGTTAAGACCGGCCCCAAGGTGCACATCCTCAAGCCTGCGCCCTTGGCCACAGCCCTGCGCGCGCGTTTCTTCCCCGGAGAAGACCGCGCAACGCTCGCGCCCCCCGCAGCTGAAGCCGGACGTCTCGCAGCAGCTATTCTGGGCTGATCCACACAGCATTGCCGCACCGATGTTTGGCAAAGCACGCCCCGAGGCTGCGCAGCAGACAAAGGTTAAAACCGGTTTCATTCAAAACTGTCGCATAAACGACTCTATTGGTGCGCGCAGGGTGTAGCTTGCCTTGCCCTGTGCCGCCCCCTCCTTTATTCAAATGAAAACAGCAGGCAGGCGGGCACATGCGGATACTTCTCACCAACGACGACGGCATCAACGCACCGGGGCTCAAATCCCTTGAAAAGATCGCTTGGGATCTGGCTGGCCCCAAGGGCGATGTCTGGGTTGTCGCCCCAGCCTTTGAGCAGTCAGGCGTCGGCCACTGCATCAGCTACACCCATCCGATGATGGTTCAGAAAATGGGCAAACAACGCTTTGCAGCTGAAGGCTCACCCGCAGACTGCGTGCTCGCCGCTCTGCATGATATCATGCCCGAGCGCCCCGACCTTGTCCTGTCAGGTGTCAACCGTGGCAACAACTCTGCGGAGAACGCGCTTTACTCGGGCACGCTTGGCGGCGCAATGGAAGCTGCTCTGCAAGGGCTGACTGCCGTAGGCCTCTCGCAATACCTTGGCCCTGAAAACAACGGGCTCGACAACCCGTTTGAAGCAGCAGAGGTGCACGGCGCCGAGCTGCTGCGCAAAATCATCGCAGCAGAGCCAAAAGACCAGTCAGACTACCGCCTGTTTTACAATGTCAACTTTCCGCCAGTGCCCGCCGATGCGGTCAAAGGCACTCGCACCGTTGTTCAGGGCTTTCGCCAGGGCGTGACCTTCGGGGTCGAGCCGCACCTCTCGCCATCGGGCAAGCGCTTTCTCTGGATCAAGGGCCACGACCAGCGCGTGCCGGCCACGCCGGGGTCTGATGCCGATGTGAACGTCGCAGGCTATATCTCAGTGACCCCCATGCGCGCAGATCTGACGGCGCATGATATGTTAGACCAGTTCAAGAGCCTTAACACATGACCGACCCCGCACTGGATCCGCTTGAGCAGAAAATGCAGTTTCTTTACACGCTGCGCTCCAAAGGGGTGACAGACCCGTTGGTGCTCGGCGCGATGGAGCGGATTGACCGTGGCCACTTTGTACGGGGCACCTTTGAGGGGCGCGCCTATGAAGATACGCCCCTTCCCATCGCTTGCGGCCAAACCATTTCGCAGCCCTCGGTCGTCGGCCTTATGACACAAGCGCTGAAAGTCGGCCCCCGTGACAAAGTGCTCGAAGTGGGCACTGGCTCGGGCTATCAGGCCGCCATTCTCAGCCAGCTCGCGCGCCGCGTCTACACCATCGAACGCCACAGACGTCTGGTGCGCGAAACGCAGGCGCTCTTTGAACGGCTGGACCTCACCAATGTGACAGCCTTCGCAGGCGACGGAAGCTTCGGCTTGCCCGACCAGGCCCCCTTTGATCGCATCATCGTGACAGCCGCCGCCGAGGACCCGCCCGGCCCGCTCTTGGCGCAGCTGAAAATCGGAGGTATCATGATCGTACCTGTGGGCCAGTCTGATGCTGTGCAAAGTCTGATCAAGGTGACGCGGCTGGACGACGGGTTTGACTATGAAGAGTTGCGCCCTGTCCGGTTTGTGCCGCTTCTGGAAGGGCTCGGAAAAGAGGCCTAAGCTGGCCACAACATGCAAGTAACAAAAGCTCCGGCAACAAGGAGCAGGTGTGAGGATATCGAGATGAACAAAGGTTTTGCCATAAAGCTTCTGGCGGCCACCACGGCAATGGCCCTGATTGCAGGCTGTGATCGCCCCCTGGATTTTGACTTGCGCGGCAAGCTCGGCTCAGGCGCGGACACCTCTTCAGCGGCCCGCGACGCAACAGCAAGCCGCCCCAGCCCTGACGACCGCGGGATCATCTCATACCCCAACTATCAAGTGGCCGTCGCCAAGCGCGGCGATACGCTGTCAGCGCTGGCCACACGCATTGGTGCCGATGCAAACGAGCTTGCCCGCTACAACGGGATCCAGACAGGTGACAGCCTGCGCGCAGGCGAAGTCATCGCTCTGCCTAACCGCGTGGCAGAACCCTCACCCGCCACAGGCGCTATCACCTCAGGCCCGATCCAGCCCGCCAGCGTCGATATCACCGAGCTGGCCGAAGGCGCAATTGACCGCGCCCAGCCAGCAGCCGTTACACCCGCAGCAGCGCCGCAAACGGACCGTACTCAAAGCATGGTAGAGCCCGTGCGCCACAAGGTCTCGCGCGGCGAGTCTGCCTATACAATCTCACGCCTCTACAACGTCTCGGTGCGCTCACTGGCTGATTGGAACGGTTTGGGAAGCGACTTTGCGATCCGAGAGGGACAGTTCCTGCTGATCCCCACCAACCTCGCACCGATGCCCGAGACGCAAGCAGCAGAGGCCACAAAGCCGGGCGCAGGCTCGCCCACACCTGTGCCCCCAAGCGCGGCCACACCACTGCCCGAAGCCGTGCCAACCCCTGCTGTCGCTGTGCCTTCAGCCCCCACGCCTGATCTTGGCAAAACCCAGACACAAACCGCAAGCGCGGGTAAGTTCTCCTACCCCGTGCGCGGCAAGATCATCCGCGAGTATGCCAAGGGCAAGAACGAAGGGATCGACATTTCAGCCCCCGCAGGCACGCCCATTGGCGCGGCTGGCGCGGGCACGGTTGCTGCCATCACATCAGATGCCGACCAAGTGCCCATCATCGTGGTGAAGCACCCTGACAACCTGCTGACGGTCTATGCCAATGTTGGCAACATCGCGGTGAAAAAGGGCGATAGCGTCAACCGTGGCCAGAAGCTGGCCACCGTGCGCGCAGGCGATGCGCCCTTCCTGCACTTTGAAGTCCGCAAAGGCTTTGAGAGCGTTGACCCGCTGCCCTATTTGCAGTGAGGGGGCATTGGTCTCGGATTGCGCTGCGCGCCCTCCGATCCGCTGGGGGCTCTGCCCCCAGACCCCCGGGATATTTTTAGCAAAAAGAAAGCTCTGATCAGGTGAGCGGCACACCCGTGCGCCCGGCAAGATCGGTGACATATTGCCAAGCCACGCGGCCTGATCTGGCCCCGCGCGTTGCTTGCCACTCTATCGCTTCAGCGCGCAAGGTTGCCTCAGGGAGCGTGATTCCGAAGTGCGCGCAATAGCCCCTGATCATCGCAAGATATTCATCTTGAGAGCATGGGTGAAACCCGAGCCAGAGACCGAAGCGGTCACTCAGTGAGACTTTTTCCTCGACAGCCTCGCTCGGGCTGATGCCACTGGAGCGCTCGTTCTCGATCATGTCACGTGGCATAAGATGGCGGCGATTTGACGTGGCATAGAACACCACATTGTCTGGCCGCCCCTCGATCCCGCCATCCAGAACCGCTTTGAGCGACTTATAATGCTGGTCATCGTGGCTGAAGCTGAGATCGTCGCAAAAGAGCACAAAGCGCGCCTGGGAGCTGCGCAACAGGTTCAAAAGCCGCGCCACACTTGGCAGGTCTTCGCGCTGTAGCTCAACCATCTTAAGCGGTAGGCCCTCGGCCAGAACCTGTGCATGAACGGCCTTGACCAGAGAGCTTTTGCCCATGCCCCGCGCGCCCCACAGGAGCGCGTTGTTGGCCGGCAGGCCCCGCGCAAACTGGCGTGTGTTGTCCAACAGCGTATCGCGCGAACGATCCACACCGACGAGCAAGGACAAGTCGACTTTGCTGACCCGCGCCACAGGGCTGAGGCGGTCAGGCTCGACATGCCAGACAAAGGCATCTGCCGCCGCAAAGTCAGGTGCAGGCAGCGGTGGTGGGCTCATCCGCTCCAGAGCCGCCGCAATGCGCGCCAGCTCCTCGCTCATTTGGACTTGTCCACCATGCCATCGTCGTCGTCTTCTTCTGCGGCAAGGTCTTCATCAAACTCGCGCATCAACGGGTCGTCAAACTCGTCTTCCTCATCGTCAAAGTAGCCCTCTTCACGCAGCTTCTCTTCACGCTTTGTCTCAACGCGACCCACAAGCAGGATAGAGATCTCGTAAAGGCCATAGACAACCGTAAAGAGGATCATCTGCGTGATCACATCAGGCGGCGTCACAAGGGCGGCAAGCAGCAAAATGCCAACCATGGCATATTTGCGCACAGCGCCAAGGCCCTCAGCGCTGACAAGGCCAGCCTTGCCCATGAGCGTCAGCAACACAGGAAGCTGGAAGCAAAGGCCAAAGGCGATGATAAATTTCAGGGTGATATCAAGGCTCTCGTTGACCTTCCCGAAGAAGGTGATCTTCAGCCCATCGGTGCTTTCAGGCACAACCGCCGCCGCATCTGGCAGGTTGTCGACAGAGCGCGCGAGTAGGTTTGCAAAGATCGAGCTCACGTCGGCGAAGCCAAGGAAAAACTGCATCGCGAGCGGTGTCACCACGAACTGGGCGAACGACGCCCCCAGAATGAACATGGCAGGGGAAGCGATAATGAAGGGCAGGAAAGCCCCCTGCTCGTTCTTGTAGAGCCCGGGCGCCACAAAGCGCCACATCTGGAAGGCAATCACAGGAAAAGCGAGCGCAAACCCGAACACCATAGAGATGCGAAACAGTGTGAAAAGATATTCTTGCGGCGAGGTATACTGAAGCGTCGGGTCAGGGTCACCCAAGGTGCGCAGCGTTGCCTCAATGGGTTCCAGCAAGAACTGCAGGATCGGCTCGGCCACCAAAAAGGCCAGAATAATGCCGACGATAAAGGCCAGAACCGAGCGGATAAGCCGTGTGCGCAGCTCTGCCAGATGTTCGATCAGCGGCGCGCTGGAGGCGTCCATCTCGTCAGGCGTGTCAGTCTGGCTCATGTTCTACTCATGCTTTATCTGGCGCAGGTTTTTTCTTGGCTGCGGGCTTTTTGGGTGCGGGTGTCTTGGCTGCTGGCTTTTTGGCCGCGCCCGTTTTGGCGGGGGCAGCTTTCTTTGCTGCGGTTTTTTTCGCGGCAGGAGCCTTTGCAGCAGGCTTTTTCGCAGCAGGTTTCTTCGCGGTCGGAGCTTTCACGGGTGTCGGAACGTCACCTGCCTCAGCCGCAAGGCGCGCAGCATGGGCTTCGCGAACCTGCTTTGCCGTCTCGGCCGCAGAGGCATTGGCCTCTTCAACCATGCGGTTGCGCTCGGCCTCGCGTTTGGCGGCCAACTTGCCTGTCTCGCTTTCAGGGTCCCACTTGGTGGCGTCCTTTACAGCGTCCTTGATCGAATCAAGCCCCATCTTCTTCGGGTCGGCAATGTTGCGCAGGCTGGAGGCGGTATCGCGCATCCCGCTTTCGTCAGCGGCGTCGTTCATGGCTTTGGAAAACTCCCGCGCCATGCCCTTCATCTTGCCGACAAACTCCCCTGCCTTGCGAAACAAGACAGGCAGGTCTTTGGGGCCGACAACGATAAGCGCAACGATGCCAACGACCAGAAGCTCGGTCCAGCCAAGATCAAACATAAAAGGTTACGCCTTGTCTTTTTCTTCAGCTGGCGTGACGTCTTTGATGTCCTCTGCCATCTGGTCTTCAAGCTCTTCTGTGCCGTCTTTCACACCTTTTTTGAAAGCCGTGATGCCCTTGCCAACTTCGCCCATGAGCGAAGAAATCTTGCCACGCCCGAACAGGACGAGGACGACAACAGCGATGAGAAGAAGGCCGGGAAGGCCGATATTGTTGAGCATGGTCTGTCTCCCTTGGTCGGCAGGCTCTGGGCCATGCCGTAAAACTTTGCTCACCCTGTCTAAGCCCTCTGCCCTCCAGTGAAAAGACGCAATAGAGGTTTGTCTTTGAAAAATGCGCACGTTAGCGCTCACGCGGGCGCACATCGCGCTTGCGAGGGCCAAAAAAAGCCACTAGCCCTTCTGCCATGACAGATACAACTTCACCCGTTAACGACCAGCGCGCCAAGCGCAACGTCTGGATCCTGGTTCTCGCTCAGGCGCTTCTCGGCTCCCAGATGCCCATGATCTTCACGGTCGGGGGCCTCGCAGGGCAGATGCTCACCAGTAACCTCTGCTTTGCCACACTGGCGATCTCGATGATCGTGCTTGGCTCCATGCTCGCGGCCACCCCGCTGAGCTGGTTTATGCAAACCTACGGACGCCGCGCAGGGTTTATCCTCGGGGCCATGGCTGGCGCACTTGGCGCAGCCATCTGCGCTTACGGGCTGTATCAGGCCTCCTTCGGGTTCTACCTCTTCGGAAGCCTGATCACAGGGGTCTACATGTCGGCCCAAGGTTTCTACCGCTTTGCAGCCGCCGACACAGCCTCTGACAGCTACCGCCCCAAGGCAATATCATATGTCATGGCTGGCGGGCTTCTCGCCGCCATCATCGGGCCGCAGCTGGGCAATTACTCGTCCATGGCCTTTGGCGCTGTGCCGTTTGTGGGCACATACCTCACCGTGATGGTGCTCAATCTGGTCGGCTCGCTCTTGTTTCTGTTCCTTGACATCCCCAAGCCCCCCGTGCCCGCCCATGACGCCCCGCGCGGGCGCTCGCGCATGGAGCTTCTGAAGACACCCGTTGTGGCTGTCTCGATCATCTCGGCCATGGTGTCATATGCGCTGATGAACCTTGTCATGACCTCGACGCCTCTGGCGGTCGTGGGCTGTGGCATCGGTGGCGAAACCGAGATCCCCGGCTGGATTTCAGGGATCGTGCCTGCGGGCAGCCTGCGCGACCAGTTCCAGTTTATTGCGGGCTATGTTGTCACGGCGCATGTTTTGGCGATGTATATTCCCAGCTTTTTCACAGGCCACCTCATCACACGCTTTGGGGCCGAAAAGATCGTTGCACTGGGCCTTGTGATACTGGCAGGCGCAGGTGCCGTTGCCCTTTCAGGCGTAGATCTTGAGCATTTCTTTGTCGCACTGGTGCTGCTGGGTGTGGGCTGGAACTTTGGCTTTATTGGCGCAACCACCATGCTGGCAGGCAGCCACGAACCCCATGAACGCGGCCGCTTGCAGGGCATGAACGACCTTCTGGTCTTTGGCGGTGTCTTTGTGGCCTCGCTCGCGTCAGGCGGGCTGATGAACTGTTCGGGCACATCGGCTCAGGCTGGTTGGACATCGGTCAACCTCGCGATGGCCCCCTTCCTCATGTTGGCGGGTGGCGCGCTGATCTGGTTGGTCTTGCGCCCCAAAGACTAGAGGTCGAAGGGTGCTACCAGCGATTGGTGAGCGCAAGCCGCGCAAGACGCATGTGCGCGCGAAACGGCGCAAGCTCCAGCGTGCCATTGGCCACACGCGCAGGCTCTTTGGCGGCCAGCTTTAAAAGCGGCGCTGTTTGCCAGCCAGCAAGAAGCGCGCGCCTTGCCAGCTTGGGCAGCGGCGCACGGCGCGCAGGCGCAAGCCTTGCCAGCCCGTCGCCAGCCAGCCGCGCGATAGCAGCTTCAGAACCGTCTGGCAGCGGATGACGGTTTTGCCCGATCAGAGCCGGCACCGCCGTCAGCCAGCCTGCAAGCCCCACTGCGGCCAAACCGTCATCAAGCTCAGGCGTACTCTGTACCCCCACAAGGCCCAAACTCGCCCGCATGAGCGCGCCTGTGGTGTTGCCAAGATGTGCCCAGAGCGCGGCCTCATCCTCAAAGACATCAGGGTAAATATCCCAGCGGCGGGCCTCAACAAGGCTTTGCAAGGCAAGCGCCTGCTCAGGCGAGAGAATATCGGCCAAAGGCGTCACCACCTCGTGTCGCCGCACAGCGCCGCCAGCGGCGATCTCGCCAAGCGCATCATGCCACCATTGCAAGCGCATCTCGGCAATCATCGCCTCTGCCGTCACCCACGGCGCACGCGCCACCTCGACATTGAACGCAAACAGCACAAAGAGCTTTTCGCGCAAAGCAAGCGGGGCAGCCATCGCCGCGCGAAAGCGCGCAGGGTCACCCTTGAGCACAATTTCTGCACAGGCGGTGATGTTATCGTGTTGAGCCTCGGCCACGCAAATGCTCCCTGATCAGCGCTTCGGTTTCGCGGCTCCCTACAACATCAAGATGCCCCACGCCACCAACAAGCGCGTAGGTGCCCTTCTCGGTNGCCTCGCGCATCAACGGCTCATAGCCTTCGGCGAATAGCCTTCGGCGACAAAGGCTTCGTCCTCTGCGCCCGCAACCAGCAGGAAGGGCGGCAGCGCAGCCACATCTGCCAGATAATCCCGCCGTGGCGCATAGGACTGGTTCAAGCGCCACGAATACCGAAGCGTCGCATATTTGCCCTGAGCGCCCATCAAGACTTCACGCGGCATGTTGAGCTGGAGCATGGTGAGGCCATCAAACCTGTGAATCCCGACCGCGTTGAGCATGGCCAGACCAATCACGCGGCGTGTCAACACCCGCGTCCAGCCACCCGAGCCGGGCCGCGTGACAGGCGCATCATATTGNAGAAACGGGGCNAGCAGAATAGCGCTGTCGATCAACCCGCCATGCGCCCCACCCGCAAAGCGGACGGCAAGCCCCCCGCCCGAAGAATGCCCGAGCAACACGATCTCGCGTGTTTCCGGCTCCTCGGCGATCAGCGCGGCGATATCATCTTCCAGCTGGCCGATATAGGCCACATCTCCGCGCGGACGCGGCTTGAGTCCGTGGCCCCGCAGCGTCAGCGCTTTGACTTCGGCCACATCGCGCAAGCGCCAAGCCAGACTGTCAAACTGGCGCCCGTGCCAGCCAGAGCCATGAAGCATAACCACAAGAGGCAACTGCGACGCCCCGCGCGCCGCGACATGCGTATAAACCAGCTCGGCCCCATCTGCTGCCAAAAAGCTTTTGTAGCCAAAGGCAGGATCATCAGGGGCCAAAAACGGGCTGGCCAGAACACGTGAGAAATCCAGACTTTCGGTTGGTTCAAGGCTCGTGGGGCGTTGTGAGACGATCAGACCAAAGGCCAGAGCAAAATATGCGAAAGCCGCAAAAACGATACCAAACAAAATCTTAAAGCCCAAAGCTCATCCTCTATGCAAAGCCCGCCCCTCAAACCGTCGCGTGCAAAAGTTTCCAGTTGATCGCATCCAGAAGCGCATCAAAGCTCGCGTCGACAATGTTGGCCGAGACCCCCACGGTGCTCCAGCGCTGGCCCGCGCTGTCTTCGCTGTCGATGATCACGCGGGTCACAGCCTCTGTGCCGCCTTGGGTGATCCGCACTTTGAAGTCGACCAGCCGCATATCGGCAATCGCTTCGCCGTAGCGCCCCAAATCCTTGGCCAGCGCCTTGGCGAGCGCATTCACAGGGCCGCGGTCAGAGCCGGTCTCGTCCATGCTCTCGCTCACCGAGAGGCGCTTTTCGCCATCCACTTTCAGCACAACCACCGCCTCCGAAAGCGAGACAGTCTTGTTATACTTGTTCTTGCGCCGCTCCACGCTCACACGGTAGCGCTTCACTTCAAAGAACGCAGGCATCTGCCCGAGCGCGCGCCGCGCCAGAAGCTCAAANCTCGCCTGCGCACTGTCATAGGTNTAGCCCTCGGCTTCGCGCGCCTTGATCTGATCAAGNATCAGCCCGAGCGCGGGGTCATCTGCCTTTACCGATAGGCCCGCCTCTTCCAAACGGCGGCGCAGGTTGCTCTGCCCCGCCTGGTTTGACAT
>P_2C_Liq_1_UnCtyDRAFT_1000435_pt1 | contig 17958 bp, 18 predicted proteins | sample Pon2CUnioCityCA_2_FD_10234 | JGI IMG/M metagenome (IMG submission 10234) | reverse complement strand
CAACCATTTGAACGAACTCTGAGATTGGCGGCCCTTCGGGGTGCGCTTTGGCTGCGCCAAATCGCCCGAGCGGGGGGCTTTGCCCCCCTCGAATTCAAAAGCCTGTCGGCTTTTGAATCCTCTCCCCCCAGGATATTTCTGGAAAGAAAAAGTGGCGGCTGACGTTTTTTGCGCTTTGAAGAGCGCGCTTGTCGTTGCAATCGGTGGGGGGGGCGCTAGATTTGGGAAAACGCGCGGGTTTGCGCGGGATGACGCTAAGTGAAGTGGAAGGCGCATGATGATGTCGCGGATTTCTCATATCGAGCTGGATGACAGCAACCTGCCGCCGCCGACGCCCGAGATCGAGCAGGAGCGTAAGGTTGCGATTTATGATTTGCTTGAGCAAAATGTCTTTAGACTGCCCAAGCGCGACGAGCGTGTTGTGCCGGAGGGGCCTTACCATGTCGGGCTGTCGATCCGCGATAAGCGGCTGGTGTTTGATGTATTAACCGAGGCTGAGGATAAGGCGGCGGAGTTTCATCTTTCGCTGTCGCCGTTTCGCCAAGTTGTGAAAGATTATTGGCAGATCTGTGAGAGCTATTTTGACGCCGTGAAGACAATGCCGCCCAGCCAGATCGAGACGATTGATATGGCGCGGCGGGGGATTCATAACGAGGGCGCGCGCATTCTGGCCGAGCGGCTGGAGGGCAAGGCGGATGTTGACAATGACACGGCGCGGCGTCTGTTTACGCTTGTTTGCGTGCTGCATTTCGGGGGCTGAGATTTGGTGAAACCTTTGCCTCAATCTGTCTTGTTTTGTTGTGATCACAACGCCGTGCGCTCGCCTATGGCGGAAGGCTTGATGAAAAAGTTTTATGGCGCGGGCACATATGTGCAATCGGCTGGGGTGCGTAACGATCTGGAGATTGACGGGTTTTGTGTTGCTGTCTGCGAAGAGCTTGGCGTTGAAATTGCGCGGCACCGCTCGCGCAGCTTTGAAGAGATGGAAGAGATGGGCGAAGTGCTCAGCTCGTTTGATGTTGTGGTGGCGCTGTCCGAGCGCAGCCGCGATTTGGCCGCGCGTCAGACGCAGGGCTTTCACACCGATCTTGAGTATTGGCCGATCATGGACCCGACCGCCAAGGGCGAGGGGCGCGAGGCCAAGCTGGACGCCTACCGCGCGGCGCGGGACCAGATTATTGCACAGATTACGGCGCATTGGGGCGACCCTGAGGAGCATGAGCACAGATGAGCAAGACGGTAGAGGCTTATTTTGCGGCGTTTAACGCCGGCGACGTCCAAGGGATGCTGGACTGTCTGGCCGAGGATGTGGCCCATCATGTCAACGAAGGCCAAGTGCGGCGCGGCAAGGCGGCTTTTGCCGATTTTTGCGCGCATATGAGCCGCTCTTATCAAGAAGAACTCACCGATATGGTGATCTTTGAGGCGGAGGGCGGCACGCGGGCGGCGGCTGAGTATATTGTGAATGGCACTTATCTGGCGACAGACAGTGGCTTGCCCGAAGCCCGCGGGCAGAGCTATCGCCTGCCTGCCGGGTCTTTCTTTGCGCTTGAGGGCGGAAAAATCACCCGTGTTGTGACCTATTACAACCTCGCCGACTGGGTGGCGCAAGTGAGCCGCTGATGGAGCTGCGCACCCTGACGGGGGGCGCGCTGGACGCTGTGCTTGATGATCTGGCGCGGCTTAGGATCGCTGTATTTGCCGACTATCCCTATTTGTATGACGGCGACCTTGCCTATGAGCGGCGCTATTTGGAGCCGTATCGGACAGGGCATGGGGCCATTGTTGTCGGGGCTTTTGAGGGGGCGCGGCTTGTGGGCGCAGCGACGGGGATGCCGCTTCTGGCACATTCGGATGATTTTGCGGCGGCCTTTGCGGGCAGCGGGATCGAACTTTGCGATGTGTTTTATTGTGCGGAGTCGGTTCTTTTGCCCGCGTTTCGGGGGCGCGGGATCGGCCATTCCTTTTTTGAGGCGCGCGAGGCCCATGCGCGGGCGCTTGGTTATGGGGCGGCGGCGTTTTGTGCTGTGCGGCGGGGCGAGCACCCTCTGAAGCCTGAGGGCTACCGTCCGCTGGACGCGTTTTGGCGCGGGCGGGGCTATGCGCCGCTGGAGGGCGTGGTGGCACAGTTTGGCTGGCGCGATATTGGCGAGGCGGCGGAGAGCCTCAAGCCGCTCCAGTTCTGGATGCGCACGCTATAAGGCCCAAAACAAGCCACAAAAAAACCGCGGCAGCGCTGGGCTGCCGCGGCTCTGTGTTTGGAGGCGGTAAGGCTTACATACCGTTTTCTTTGATCAGCGCTTTGGCTTGATCAACAAGGGCTTGGCCTGCGAAGCCTTTGCTGTCCATATCGGCGACCCATTTGGCTTCGACACCGCTTGAGGCGGCTTTCCACTCGGCGACTTGGGCGTCTGAGAGGGTGATGATGGTGTTGCCATTGGCGACGGCGGCGTCACGGGCGCCTGCGTCGGCGCCTTGCATCAGCTTGCCGGCGAGGGCGGAGAAATCAGCGCCAGACTGGCTGTCGAGCGCGGCTTTCTGGGCGTCGGAGAGGGCGTCATACTTTTGCTTGTTCATCGCGAAGACGAAAGCTGTTGTGTAAAGTGACTCGCTGCCAAACTCTGTGTGGTTGCCCACAAGCTCAGGCACTTTCAGAGCGGCGGTGACTTCCCATGGGATCACGGCGGCGTCGATCACGCCTTTGGAGAGCGCTTCAGGCACGGCTGGCACCGGCATCCCGACAGGGGTTGCGCCGAGGTCTGATACCATCTGGTTGATGATCCGTGTGGGGGCGCGCAGCTTGACGCCGTTGAGGTCGGCCACGGATGTGATCGGGTCTTTTGAGTGAATGAGGCCCGGGCCGTGCACGAATGTTGCGAGGATCTTGAAGTCTTTCAAGTCGGTGTCAAACATATTGGCTTCGGCAAACTGCCAGAAGGCGCGTGATGTGGCTTCGGCATCGTTCATCATGAAGGGAAGCTCAAACACTTCGGCCTGCGGGAAGCGGCCCGGCGTGTAGCCGAGAACGGTCCAGACAATATCGGCCACGCCGTCTTGCACTTGGCCGATCAGCTCAGGGGGCTTGCCGCCGAGCTGCATACTTGGGTAGTGGTCAATCTTGATTTCGCCGCCTGAGGCCTCTTCTACGCGCTGGATCCACGGGTCGATGATCAGCTTTGGCACATTGGCTTGCTGGGGCAGGAACTGGTGGAATTTCAGTGTGACGTCTTGCGCCTGTGCGGACGCTCCTGTCACAGCGAGGGCTGCGGCAACGGCAAACCCTTTGAGTGCGTTTTTCATTAGTGACATAGTTTTCTCCCTTTTTGATATGTCGGATTGGCCCTGAGATTCGAACTTACGCTTCGAAATCAGGCTGGTTCTTCGGGGCGGCTTTGTCAAACGCTGTGAGCGACTGACAGGCCGCATAAACGGCAGAAATATGGGGCAGGTCGGCGTAGGGAATGCCGAAGCGCTCGGCGGAAAACACCTGTGGCACAAGGCAGATGTCGGCGAGGCCGGGGGTGTCGCCATAGCAGAAGGTGGTCTGCGCGCTGCGTTGGGCGAGGAGGCCTTCACAGGCTTCAAGACCGTCGCGCAGCCAGCGGGTGAGCCATGCGTCTTTGGCCGCCTCTTCAAGGCCGAGATCGCCTGTCAGGTATTTGAGCACCCGCAGGTTTTGCAAGGGGTGGACTTCGCAGGCAATGACTTGGGCAAAGCCGCGCTCGCGGGCGCGCGTCACAGGGTCTTGCGACAGAAGCGGCGGCGTTGGGTGTGTCTCGTCGAGCCATTCGAGAATGGCAAGCGACTGGATCAGCACATCGCCCGCGTCGGTGACGAGCGCGGGCAGCAGGCCTTGGGGATTGAGCGCTTTGAAGGCGGGGGCGTGTTGTGCGCCGCTTTTGAGGTGCACAGGCTTGAAGCTTGGTTCAACACCTTTGAGATTGAACGCGATGCGGCAGCGATAGGAACTTGAACTGCGGAAGTATCCGTAGAAATCCATGAAGTGTTACGCCTTTAGCTTGTTTTAGAATTGATATGTAACGTATGTTGCAAAAGCAACAGAATTATTTCAAGACTTTTCAGCTATAGCGCGGGTCTGGGCTGTTGTCATCTTCAGCACGCAATCTGGGCGCTTGACGCTCGCTCATGCAGCCGATATTGCTGCCCCCGAAGCGGGCGTTGTGTAGTGGTAAGACCTTAGCCTTCCAAGCTAATGACGCGGGTTCGATTCCCGCCGCCCGCTCCAAGAAATGCCTGTTAGGTGAGAGAAACCAGTCTCATAACAGGCTTATCACACTCATTTTATCCGCAACGCCATTTCGTTTTTTGACAGGACTGTTGACTGTCAAGGCTGACGGGACGTTGTCCTGTTTCGTATCACTGTGGTGATTGCTTCTCCTTTGTGTGCTGTGGTTTTACCGTGGTTTTACCGTGGTCTTGTCGGTGTGTTGGCGCATGACACGTGCGGCCCGCTATCTGTGCGGCTTTGTCGAGTGCGTTTTTCCACGTGTTCATTTTTTAAAATTTACCGTTTGATAAATTTTTTGACTGCGAGTAGCCTCTTCCCAAGATGTGAACATTTGGAGACGCACATGGGTAACTCTGCAGCCACTTCGGGAATCGTGTCAGGCCGTAAAGACGCGCAGGCCTTATCGGACAGTTTCAAGGACCTTCACGCGCCGCTGTCTGATCATGAGGCGCTTGTCGCTTCTGACCGGTGCTACTTTTGCCATGACGCGCCTTGCGTGACGGCCTGCCCGACCTCGATTGATATTCCGCTCTTTATTCGCCAGATTGGCACGGGGACACCGGAAGCCTCGGCGAAGACGATTTTTGAACAGAATATTCTGGGCGGAATGTGTGCACGTGTGTGCCCGACCGAAACCCTGTGTGAGCAGGTCTGTGTGCGGGAAGTGGCCGAGGGCAAGCCTGTCGAAATCGGGCGTTTGCAGCGCTATGCGACCGATACTTTGATGGCCGCAGGCGTCCACCCGTTTGAGCGCGCAGCGACCACGGGGAAAACTGTCGGGATCGTCGGGGCGGGGCCAGCGGGGCTTGCCTGTGCGCATAAGCTCGCGGTTCTGGGGCATGATGTCACGATATATGAGGCCCGCAAGAAGGGCGGAGGGCTGAACGAGTTTGGCATCGCGGCTTATAAATCTGTCAATGATTTTGCGCAAAAAGAGCTGGATTGGCTTTTGTCGATTGGTGGCATCACCATTCGGTATGGCATGGCGCTTGGCGAGGATATGTCTCTGAGCGCGCTACAGGCGGATCATGATGCGGTGTTCTTTGGTATGGGGCTTGGCGGTGTGAATGCGCTGCGCTGTGAGGGCGAGGCGCTGGAGAATGTGACCAATGCTGTCGATTTCATTTCGGATCTGCGGCAAGCGGCGGATCTGAGCCAGCTTGCTGTGGGGCGCCACGTTGTTGTGATTGGCGGCGGCATGACGGCTGTCGATGTGGCGGTGCAAAGCAAGCTTCTGGGGGCGCAAGATGTGGCCTTGGTGTATCGCCGTGACAAAGACAGCATGAGCGCGTCTGTTTACGAGCAAGAGCTTGCGACCTCCAAGGGGGTGCGCATTATTTACAACGCCCAACCCTTGAGAGTGTTGCGGGAGGCGGCTGGGCTGTCTGTCGAGTTTGCCTATACCGAAACCGAAGGTGGCAGCCTGACACAAACGGGGGAGACATTCTGTCTGCCGGCGGATCAGGTCTTCAAGGCGATCGGGCAGTCTTTGACGGGCGCACCCGAGGCTTTGGCGCTTCAGGGCGGCAAAATCAAAGTCGACGCAAACGGGCGCACCAGCGCGCCAAAAGTCTGGGCCGGAGGAGACTGCGCCACGGGGGGCGACGACCTGACCGTCACGGCTGTTGCAGAAGGCCGTGACGCGGCGCTCGATATTCACACCACACTTTTGGGCTAAAGCAAAAAGAGGGTAATTCAATGGCAGATCTTACAAGTAACTTCGTGGGGATCACCTCTCCTAATCCGTTCTGGCTTGCCTCGGCTCCGCCGACTGACAAGGAATACAACGTGCGCCGCGCCTTTGAGGCGGGGTGGGGTGGTGTCGTTTGGAAAACGCTCGGCTCCGAGGGGCCGCCTGTCGTTAATGTCAACGGGCCACGCTATGGCGTGATTCACGGGGCGGACCGCCGTGTTCTGGGGCTGAACAATATCGAGCTGATCACAGACCGCGACCTTTTTCAGAACCTTGAGGAAATCAAGCGTGTGAAAGCCGATTATCCTGACCGCGCCATTATCGTGTCACTTATGGTGCCGTGTGAGGAAGAGGCCTGGAAGGCCATTCTGCCGCTGGTGGAAGACACTGGCGCGGACGGGATTGAGCTTAACTTTGGCTGCCCCCACGGGATGGCTGAGCGGGGTATGGGCTCGGCTGTGGGGCAGGTGCCTGAATATATCGAAATGGTGACACGCTGGTGCAAACAGTATTACTCCAAACCCGTGATTGTGAAGCTCACTCCCAACATCACCGATATCCGCAAGCCTGCGGCGGCGGCGATGCGCGGAGGGGCAGATGCTGTGTCGCTGATCAATACGATCAACTCGATTGTGTCGGTCGATCTGGACGTAATGGCACCAGAGCCGACGATTGACGGGAAAGGCACCCATGGCGGCTATTGCGGCCCTGCCGTCAAGCCGATTGCGATGAATATGGTGGCGGAAATTGCCCGCACGCCCGAGACGTCCAAGCTTCCGATTTCGGGGATCGGTGGCATCACCACATGGCGCGATGCGGCCGAATATATGGCGCTTGGCTGTGGCAATGTGCAGGTCTGCACGGCGGCGATGACTTATGGTTTCAAGATTGTGCAAGAAATGAAGAGTGGGCTTTCGCAATGGATGGATGAGAAGGGCTATTCCTCGATTGATGACTTCAAGGGCATGGCTGTGCCCAATGTCACCGACTGGCAGTATCTCAACCTCAACTATGTTGCCAAAGCCTCTATCAACCAAGACGATTGCATCAGCTGTGGCCGGTGTTTTGCCGCTTGCGAGGATACGTCGCATCAGGCGATCCTGATGTCTGAAGACCGTGTCTTTACGGTGAATGATGCGGAGTGTGTGGCCTGTAACCTTTGCGTTGAGGTCTGCCCTGTGGAAGACTGTATCACGATGGTGCCTCAGGCGCCTGGAACGGTGGATGAACGGACACAGAAAGTTGTGGTTAAAGAACATGGCGACTGGACGACGCATCCGAACAACCCGAGCGCTGTGGCGGCCGAATAAGCCAAGCGGCGTTGCGGCGTGATCACGCGGGAGCTGTCTGGCCACCTCGCCATGATGTGTTTTGCGGCACTTGTGGCGGGGTCTTTTTCTTTCGGGGCGCTGATTGGTGACCAGCTTTCGCCGCTTGTGGTCACGGCGTTTCGCTTTGTGCTGACCGCTGCGCTTTTGGGCGCTCTGGCGTGGCCGGCTGTGAGGCGCGGCGACTGGCGCTTTCAAACGCCTTGGCGATATGTCGTCTTGGGGGCCAGCCCTGCGCTTTATTTTATGCTTATGTTTGAAGCGCTCAAGACGGCATCTCCCGTTTCGCTTTCGGTTTTGTTTACGCTGACGCCGCTGGTGACGGGGGTGTTTGGCTACATTCTGCTTGGGCAGAATGTCTCGCGGCGTGTTCTCTTGGCCTTGTTGATCGGCGGGTTTGGGGCTGTCTGGGTTATTTTTCGGGGCGATCTGGGCCAGCTTCTGGCCTTTCATATCGGGCGGGGCGAGCTCGTCTTTTTGATCGGCATGGTCTGTTATGCGCTCTATGCGCCGCTTGTGCGCAAGCTTAAACGCGACGAGCCGCAAGTTGTATTTACCTTTGCCATCACCTTGGGGGCGCTGCTGGTGACACTGCCATTTGCGGCGCGCGATATAATACTGACGGAGTATCGCGCAGTTGGAATGCAGGTCTGGTTTGTGGTGGGCTATCTGGCCGTTTTTGCCAGCGCGGCCACATTTTCGCTCATTCAATTTGCCACGTTGCGCCTGCCCTCTGTCAAAGTCATGGCGCATACCTATCTGATCCCGAGTTGGGTGATCGTCTGGCAGCTTGTTTTGGGCAGGGGCGCTCCGCTTGCGAGCGAGATGGTTGGTGCCGCTCTGACTGTGATTGCGCTTGGGTTGTTGCTCAAATCACAAGACTAGCCGATCCTAGTTTCAGGCGCGGTTACGGGCGCAGCATGGTGCGATACATCTTGTCCAGAAACGGCCCCGCAGAGGCGAAGGGGTCGCTTTCGTCGCCCAGAACGCTGCGCACTTGGATGTCAAAGTCTGCATAGTGCTGGGTGGTTGCCCAGATCGAAAAAAACAAATGGTGGGGGTCAATATCGGCAAGTTTGCCGGCCTTGATCCAGTCAGAAACAACGCGGGCTTTGACAGCGGTCAGCTCCTTCAGCTCGCCTTGAATTTCGGGCAGTATATGGGGCGCGCCTTGCAGAATTTCGTTTGCAAAGAGTTTGCTTTCACGCGGGAAATCACGCGCCATTTTGAGCTTTTGGGAGACGTATCCGCAAATCTCTTCAATCGGATCCCCGGCGGCATCAATCTGGTGAAGCGGGGCGAGCCATGTTTGCAAAAGCTCGGCGAGCAGGGTCTTGTGGATGGCTTCTTTGGTGTCAAAATAATAGAGAATGTTCGGCTTTGAGACGCCCGCGCGCGCTGCGATCATATCAATGGTGGAGCCGCGAAACCCGAAATCGGAAAACACATCAAGGGCCGCTTCCAGGATTGCTTTTGTTTTTTCGCGTTGAATGCGAGTCGGTTTTTTTGTGGTTTGGGAGCGCGGCATATCTGAGTTAAAAGACCTTTTGTATCAATCAGGCGTCAATCCAACGCCTTTCAATATGATTGTCTTAACGGATTGCTTCGCGGCTTTCCATTGCGCATCGCTATAAGGCACCCCGCCGTTCAGGGTTTCGATCTGATGGCCGAAGTCGGCGTAGTGCTGTGTGGTGGACCAGATCAGATAGAGCAAATGGGCGGGGTCGATTGCATCCATCTCGCCGTTTTTGATCCAGCGTTCGATGTGCAGGCCCCTGTCTTTGGACCAGTCAAGCAACTGGCCTTCCAGATAGTCCTGTATAATGGGGGCGCCGTGCATGATTTCGGCGGCCCAAACCTTTGAGCCGTAAGGGTGACTGCGCGACAGATCCATTTTCATATCAATGTAGCGGCTGAGGGCTTCTTTGGGGCCAAGGGCCGTATCAAAGGCTGAGGCGGCCTCCATCCAGATGTCGAAAATATTATAGACGACACGGCGGTAAAGCGCTTCCTTGGTTTTGAAATAATAATGGACATTGGCTTTGGGCAGACCAGCCACATCTGCGATCAATTGGGTAGTTGCGCCCGCAAAGCCCGCTTCGGCAAAAACTTTTTCAGCTGCCTTCAGAATAATCTTCTGGTTTTGGGAGCGCTTAGAAATTTTGCGAAAGGGTATCGGCTCTAAGGACACGGTATCATTCTTTCAAATAAAACTTGACCGATCAGTCAGGTCGCTACAATACTTGACCATATAGTCAAAAAATATTCCGTCAAGGAATGTCTCCGGGAGATCCCAATGCCAGCACTCAATTCAAACCTTCGTATCAACGGCGAACGCCTCTGGGACAGCTTGATGGAGATGGCAAAGATCGGCCCGGGCATTGCGGGCGGGAACAATCGCCAGACGTTGACGGACGAAGACGCCGAGGGGCGGGCCTTGTTTCAGTCTTGGTGCGAAGCGGCGGGCTGCACCATGGGGCTTGACCAGATGGGGAATATGTTTGCCACATGGGGCGGCACGGACCCTGATGCGCTGCCTGTTTATGTGGGCTCTCATCTGGATACGCAGCCAACGGGCGGCAAATATGACGGCGTTTTGGGTGTGCTTGGCGGACTTGAGCTGTTGCGGACGTTGAATGATTTGGGAATCAAGACAAAGCATCCGATCGTTGTGACCAACTGGACCAATGAAGAAGGCACGCGCTATGCGCCCGCCATGCTGGCCTCGGGGGTTTTTGCGGGGGTTCATACGCAGGATTGGGCCTATGAGCGTGAAGATGCCAATGGTCTCAAGTTTGGCGAGGAGCTGGAGCGCATTGGCTGGCGCGGGGATGAGGCCGTCGGGGCGCGCAAGATGCGGGCGTTTTTTGAGCTGCACATCGAGCAGGGGCCGATACTGGAAGCAGAAGGCAAAGACATCGGCATTGTAACGCACGGTCAGGGCCTGAGCTGGACGCAGATCACCATCACAGGCAAAGACAGCCACACGGGCAGCACGCCCATGCCGATGCGCAAGAATGCGGGTCTGGCAATGGCGCGGGTGTTGGAGAAAGTAGACGAGATCGCCTGGTCGCACGCGCCTCATGCGGTTGGCGCGGCGGGCCATATTGATGTGTCTCCGAACTCGCGCAATGTGATCCCCGGTCAGGCGGTGTTCACTGTGGATTTCCGCTCGCCCGAGCTTGCTGTGATTGAAGACATGGAGGCGCGCTTGCATATCGAGGCCAAGCAGATCGCCGAAGATATGGGGCTAGAGATCGCGTTTGAAAAAGTGGGCGGGTTTGACCCTGTCACATTTGACGAGGGCTGTGTCACGGCTTTGCGCAACGCGGCCGAGCGGATGGGCTATAGTCATATGGACATCATTTCGGGCGCGGGGCACGATGCGTGCTGGATCAACCGTATGGCGCCAACAGCTATGGTCATGTGCCCCTGTGTCGACGGGCTGTCGCACAATGAGGCGGAAGAAATTTCAAAAGAATGGGCCGCGGCGGGCGCTGATGTTCTGATGCAGGCGGTCTTGGAAATCGCCGAGATCGTGGACTGAACCGACGTCAGGGCTGCACTACATCTGGGCAAAAGGGGAGACAACAATGAACACCAAAGTAATCAAGGGCGGCACGGTCTGCACGGCGGACCGCAGCTTTAAGGCTGATGTTCTGATCGAGGGCGAGGTGATCAAGCAGGTTGGTCAAGACCTGAAGGGGGACGAGTATATTGACGCCGAGGGGGCCTATGTCATCCCTGGCGGGATTGATCCGCATACCCACCTTGAAATGCCCTTCATGGGGACGACGGCGGCGGAGACATTTGAAAGCGGCACATGGGCTGCGGCGGCGGGCGGAACCACCATGGTTGTTGATTTCTGTTTGCCCGGCGCAGACGGCAGCATCAAGAACGCGATCAACGAATGGCACCGAAAGTCAGCCCCCCAGATTTGCTCGGACATCGGCTATCATATGGCGATCACCGGTTGGGACGAGAGCGTCTTTAACGAGATGAAAGATGCGGTTGATATGGGGGTGAACAGCTTCAAGCATTTCATGGCCTATAAAGGCGCGTTGATGATTGAAGATGATGAAATGTTTGCCTCTTTCAAGCGCTGTGGAGAGCTTGGGGCTTTGCCTATGGTTCATGCCGAAAACGGCGATCTGGTCGCGGAGTTGCAACAAAAATACTTTGACCAAGGCATCANCGGCCCTGAGGGCCATGCGTTTTCGCGCCCGCCAGAGCTTGAGGGAGAGGCGGCAAACCGCGCCATCACCATTGCTGATACGGCAGGGGTTCCGCTTTATATTGTGCACGTATCCTGCGAGCAAACCCATGAGGCGATCCGCCGTGCGCGCCAGAAGGGAATGCGGGTTTACGGGGAGCCGCTGATCCAGTTTTTGACTTTGGATGAAAGCGAGTATTTCAACACCGATTGGGACCATGCGGCGCGCCGTGTAATGAGCCCGCCGTTTCGCTCCAAAGACCATCAGGACAGCCTTTGGGCGGGTTTACAATCAGGCTCCTTGCAGGTGGTTGCAACCGACCATGCCGCCTTTAGCACCGAGCAAAAACGGGCAGGTCGGCACGACTTTCGCATCATTCCCAACGGCTCGAACGGCTTGGAAGAGCGGCTCGCCGTTCTATGGACCGAAGGCGTGGAAACAGGCCGCCTGACCAAGGAAGAATTTGTGGCGACAACCTCGACCAATATCGCCAAGATCTTGAATATCTACCCCAAGAAGGGCGCGATTGTGGAGGGGGCCGACGCGGATATTGTCGTCTGGGATCCAGCGTTGCGGAAAACAATCAGCCCGAGCAACCATCACTCTGTTCTGGATTACAACGTCTTTGAAGGCTTTGAAGTCAAGGCGCAGTCGCGGTTCACCTTGAGCCGTGGTGATGTGATCTGGGCGTGGGGGCGCAACAGCCAGCCGCAGCCGGGCCGGGGGCGGTTTGTTCCGCGTCCTGCTTTTTCATCGGCTCAAAAAGCATTGAGCCAGTGGAAAACGCTCAACTCACCACGGGCCATCAACCGTGATCCTCTGAATATTCCGGCGGGCATCTAAATGAGCGAAACGGTAATTTCAGCGAAAAACCTATCGCTGACCTTTCAAACCAATGATGGACCTGTCCATGCGCTGAAAGACATCAACCTTGAGATCAACAAGGGAGATTTCATCTCGTTTATTGGCCCGTCGGGATGTGGCAAGACCACATTTCTACGCGTCATGGCCGACCTTGAAACGCCGACCTCTGGCACAATTGAAGTCAACGGGATGAGCGCAGCCGAGGCGCGTATGCAGCGGGCTTACGGCTATGTGTTTCAGGCCGCAGGGCTTTACCCCTGGCGCACGATTGGCGGCAACATTCGCCTGCCACTTGAGATTATGGGGTTTGACAAAGCCGATCAGGCCGAGCGGGTGGCGCGGGTCTTGGAGCTTGTGGAGCTGTCTGGCTTTGAAAACAAATTCCCGTGGCAGCTTTCCGGCGGTATGCAGCAACGTGCAAGCATTGCACGGGCGCTGGCGTTTGATGCGGATATTCTGTTGATGGACGAGCCTTTTGGTGCATTGGATGAAATCGTTCGGGACCATTTGAACGAGCAGCTTCTAAAGCTCTGGGCGCGCACCGAAAAGACCATCGGGTTTGTGACCCATTCCATTCCTGAGGCGGTGTTTTTGTCGACCAAGATTGTTGTTATGTCGCCGCGCCCCGGGCGGATATCGGATGTGATTGAAAGCACATTGCCGCGCGACAGGACGCTCGACATCCGAGAGACACAAGAGTTTGCCGATATTGCCCATCGTGTGCGCGAAGGCTTGAGAGCAGGGCACGCCTATGACTGATTTTTGGCATAGGGCGGGGCCTGTTCTGACCATGATCCTGCTGCTGGTTGGGATTTGGTATGGTGCGGCTGTTGCGCTCAATATGACATGGGCCAAAGACAAAGCGGCGCGCGCGGATCAGAGCTTGAGCTTTTCCGAGCTGGTGGCTGATACCATGGTTCAGGAAAAGCCGCTTCTGCCTGCGCCGCATCAGGTTGTGAAAGAGATTTACAACACCACGGTTTTGAAAAAGATCACCTCAAAGCGCTCGCTGATCTGGCATGGCTGGATCACGCTTTCGGCGACTTTGCTTGGCTTTGCTTTTGGCACGGCGCTTGGCATTTTGCTTGCCATCGGCATTGTCTACAGCCGCGCTATGGATATGTCGGTGATGCCATGGGTGATCACCAGTCAGACGATCCCTATTCTTGCGGTTGCGCCTATGATTATTGTGGTTCTCAACGCGGTGGGCGTGTCGGGGCTGCTGCCCAAGGCGATCATTTCGATGTATCTGTCGTTTTTCCCTATTGTTGTTGGGATGGTCAAAGGCCTGCGCGCGCCTGACCAGATGCAACTTGACCAGATGCGGACGTGGAACGCAGGCAAGGCAACGTCGTTTTGGAAGCTGCGCCTGCCGCGGTCGATGCCTTATCTTTTTGCCTCGCTCAAGATCGGTATTGCAGCCTCGCTTGTCGGGGCAATTGTGGGAGAGCTGCCGACCGGCGCTGTGGCCGGACTGGGCGCGCGGCTCTTGGCGGGAAGTTATTATGGCCAAACGATCCAGATCTGGAGTGCGCTCATCTGTGCGGCTGTTCTGGCGGCCAGTCTGGTGGCTTTGATCGGGCTGATCGAGCGCATCACGCTACGTAAAATGGGGATGTTGCAATGAAGTGGGTCTTGCTGGCGTTTCTGTTTTGGCTGGTGATGTGCGCCATAAATGTGCGCTTGGCGAACGGGCCGCAAACACGGCTGACCAAAGTTCTGGTGCCTACGCTGTTTGGCGTTACGCTTTTGGTGCTTTGGGAGGGGCTTGTCTGGGGGCTTAGCATTAGCCCGATCCTTTTGCCGCCGCCAAGCTCTATTGCCCTGCGGTTTTCGACAAGCCTGCCGATTTTATGGGGCGATTTTGTGCAGACCTTCATCAAGGGCGCGCTCTCGGGCTACGTTATTGGCTGTGGTGCGGCCTTTCTCACGGCGGTTGCTGTGGACCGTTCGGACTTTTTGAAGCGGGGTCTTTTGCCGATTGGAAACTTTGTGGCGGCGCTGCCGATTATTGGTATGGCCCCTATTCTTGTGATGTGGTTCGGGTTTGACTGGCAGTCCAAAGCGGCGGTTGTGGTGATTATGGTGTTTTTCCCAATGTTGGTGAACACTGTCACGGGGCTGGGCGCGCAAGACGCGATCCAGCGTGATCTGATGAGCACTTATGGCGCGAGCTATTGGCAGAGGCTGATGAAACTCGGCTTGCCTGCGGCCATGCCCTTTATCTTTAATGGCCTCAAAATATGCACGACGCTCGCCCTGATCGGCGCAATCGTGGCCGAATTTTTTGGCTCGCCCATACGCGGTATGGGCTTTCGGATTTCCACAGAGGTCGGGCGGCTTTCGCTTGATATGGTCTGGGCGGAAATAACTGTCGCGGCTCTTGCGGGAACGGCGTTTTATGGGACGGTGGCCCTCATCGAGAAGGCTGTAACCTTCTGGCATCCATCGCAACGAAACTAAAACAAAACACCAATAAGGAGAGACAAAATGAAAAACATACTCAAAGGGGCAATTGCTGGCACATTGATGCTTGCTGGGACAACAGCCCAAGCGGATGATGATGTGACGCTGCAACTCAAGTGGGTCACGCAAGCGCAATTTGCTGGCTATTATGTTGCTTTGGACAAAGGCTTTTATGAAGAAGAGGGCCTCAATGTCACGATCAAGCCTGGCGGCCCTGATATTGCGCCTGCGCAGGTGATTGCGGGCGGTGGCGCGGATGTTGTGCTCGACTGGATGCCATCGGCTCTGGCCTCGCGCGAGAAGGGCCTTGATCTGGTGAATATTGCCCAGCCGTATAAGTCGTCAGGCATGATGCTGACCTGTCGCAAAGATGCGGGGATCGCGACCCCTGCGGATTTTCCTGACAAGACACTCGGCGTCTGGTTCTTTGGAAACGAGTATCCGTTCCTAAGCTGGATGAGCAAACTGGGCCTCAAAACCGATGGCTCGGCCGGCGGCGTGACAGTGCTTAAGCAGGGCTTCAATGTGGACCCGCTTTTGCAAAAGCAAGCGGCCTGTGTCTCGACCATGACGTATAACGAATACTGGCAGGTGATTGACGCGGGTTTGACGCCAGAAGACCTTGTTGTCTTTAAATACGAAGACGAGGGCGTCTCGACGCTTGAAGACGGTATGTATGTGCTTGGCTCAAACCTTGAAGACCCCGCCTTTAAGGACAAGATGGTGCGGTTTGTGCGCGCGTCTATGAAGGGTTGGAAATATGCCGAGGCAAACACCGATGAGGCGGCGGATATCGTGCTTGAGAACGACGCGTCTGGTGCACAGACAGAAAAGCACCAGCGCCGCATGATGTCGGAAGTTGCAAAGCTGACGGCCGGGTCGAACGGCGCGCTTGATGTTGCGGCTTACGAGCGCACTGTGAAGTCCTTGCTGGAAGGTGGCTCTGATCCTGTGATCACCAAAATGCCTGAAGGGGCATGGACCCACGACATCACAGACCTGGCTCTGAAGTAAGAAAACAGTGTGGAGGGCGGCGGCGCTTGCCCTTCACACCATGCGCCTGCGGGCCTTGCTATTCTCTCTGTTTTTCAACGTCATTTGAGTTGAGACGCACCTCTGGGCCGTCTGGCTGTAAAAAGGGGCTTTCAATTGCGGGAAATTCGCGGGAAGTTCGCACTCGTAATGAGCAGCCACGCACCACGCCTTTCGGGCGAGATGAGATGCGGCGCAGATCAGGGAGACGACATATGATAAAAAGCACTTTCAAACTAGGCGCGGCACTTGTGGCTGGATTGGGCCTTGCCAGCGCAGCCTTGGCCGAGACCAAAGTGGGGATGATCACAACGCTGTCAGGCGGCGGCGCGGGCCTCGGGCTTGATGTGCGCGACGGGTTTATGCTTGCGATCAAGCAATCAGGGCGCGACGATATTGAAGTCGTCATTGAAGACGATCAGCGCAAGCCCGATGTGGCGGTGCAGCTTGCCGACAAGATGGTGCAATCAGAGAAGGTTGATGTCATGACGGGCATCATCTGGTCCAATCTTGCGATGGCCGTGATCCCTTCTGTGACCGCGCAGGGCAAATTTTACCTGTCGCCCAATGCTGGCCCCTCGGCGCTTGCGGGCAAAGGCTGTCATCAGAATTATTTCAACGTTGCGTGGCAGAACGACAACCTCCACGAAGCGGCGGGCGCTTATGCGAACTCGGCGGGCTATGGCAAAACCTTTATTCTCGCACCGAACTACCCTGCGGGGCAAGACGCGCTGACGGGCTACAAACGCTTCTTTAAGGGCGCGCTTGCGGGCGAGGTTTATACCAAGCTGGGCCAGACGGATTATGCCGCAGAGATTGCCCAGATCCGCGCGAGCGGTGCGGATTCTGTTTTCTTCTTCCTGCCGGGGGGCATGGGCATTGCCTTCTTGAAGCAATACGCGGACTCAGGCGTGGATCTGCCCGTTGTCGGGCCGGCGTTTTCGTTTGATCAGGGGATTTTGCAAGCGGTTGGCGATGCGGCGCTGGGCGTTGTGAACACCTCGCAGTGGAACAAAGACCTTAACAACCCCACAAACGCGGCTTTTGTGGAAAGCTTTCAAGCCGAGTTTGGCCGCTTGCCTTCGCTTTATGCGAGTCAGGGCTTTGACACGGCGAACCTGCTGATTTCGGCGTTGGAAAAGGCCGATGTGAGCGATGCCGACGCCTTCCGCGCGGCGCTTAAGGCGGCTGATTTTGACAGCACACGGGGGGCCTTCAAGTTTGGCAACAACAACCACCCGATCCAGACAATCTACGCGCGCGAAGTTGTCAAAGAGGGTGACGTTTATACCAACAAGGTGATTGGCCCTGCGCTTGAAAACCACGCAGACGCCTATGCGGTTGAGTGCAAAATGTAAGTGACTTTGGCCGCGTCTCAAAAGGCGCGGCCGGTTTGCAAAGCTTATGTCTTTTATCCTTATCGCAGAGCAGGTGCTGAACGGGCTTCAGTTTGGCATCATGCTGTTTCTCATGGCCGCAGGGCTGACCCTCATCTTCGGGGTGATGGGCTTGATCAACCTTGCCCATGGCTCGCTCTATATGGTCGGGGCTTTTGCCGCAGCGGCTGTGGCGGGGGCGACCGGCTCTTTTCTGCTGGCGCTTGCGGCGGCTATGGCCGCGGCGGCGGCGGCGGGCGCCTTGATCGAGCTTTTGGTGATCCGGCGGCTTTATGACAAGGATCATCTTGATCAGGTTCTGGCGACATTTGCGCTTATTCTGATCTTTTCGGAAGGGACGCGCTGGATGTTTGGCTCGTTTCCACTTTTTCTGCAAATCCCGTCTTATTTGAGCGGCCCTGTGAGCCTGCCGGGCGGGATCGAGTATCCGCTTTATCGCCTCGTTCTGATCGGTGTGGGTCTGCTCGTGGCGGCGGGGCTTGGCCTTATGATCACGCGCACGCGGATCGGCATTCAGATCAGAGCAGGCGAGAACGACCGCGAGATGATCGCGGCATTGGGGGTTGATATTTCGCGGCTCTATACGCTGATTTTTGCGCTTGGAGCGGCGCTTGCGGGCCTTGCTGGTGCGCTTGTCGGGGCGATCCAGTCGGTGCAGGTCGGGATGGGCGAGCCTGTCCTGATCCTTGCCTTTGTTGTGATTGTGATTGGCGGG
>P_2C_Liq_1_UnCtyDRAFT_1000433_pt1 | contig 18000 bp, 19 predicted proteins | sample Pon2CUnioCityCA_2_FD_10234 | JGI IMG/M metagenome (IMG submission 10234) | reverse complement strand
CGACACCCCTAAAGCGGCAAGCTGCGGAAGTTGTTCAAAAAGCTCCCGACAAGGCGGCGCACACGGTCGCTCCCGTTTGAGGCGCAGCCACTCTCTTTCTGGATATCATAAATCGAAAGCACCTCATGGCGCAGCGATGTTCCCAGATCATTTGGCCGCGCAAACCCCATGCGCCACTGCGCAAAGGTGCGCTCACGCACCTCAAGCTCAACCATCGGAATAATCTGGCGGTGCCGCTCATCCATCTCGATCCGCGCATAGCAGGCCTGCACCGCGGCCTTCGGCCCCTCAAGGACTTGAAAGAAAGTCCCCTCATGAAATATCAACAGCCCCGAAAGCCCAGCCGCGCCGTTGTTGCGCAAAGAGGCATCGAGAATATCCTGCAAATCAGCGTCGCCAAACCCTGCGCGCGCCGAGCTGATATAGACCTTACAGATCAAGTCCGCTTCCGGCATCACCCCACCTTTCAAACAGAGGCTCTCAGCGTGTCATATGACGCCAGAAAATCTCTCACATGCTTGCGCACGCCGGCCTCGTCGCCCCGCGCCTCGCTGTCGGGCGGCACCATGTCATAGATCGAAAAGACCGCATGTTGCATGCTGCGCGGCATATCCTCGGTGTGCGCATAGCCCATGCGCCACTGCCCAAAGGCCCGCTCCGCCACCTGCCCCGTTTCGATCATCATCAGCTTGGCATGGCGCGGGTCCCGCATGATACGGTTAAAACAGCCCATCACAGCGTCCATCTCTCCCTCCAGAACCTGAAAGAAGCGGCCCTCATGGAAGACCATAACGCCCGTCAAACCATCGCGTTCGTTGTTGCGGCGTGAAATTGTGAGAATTTCTGGCAAGTCTGCCACTTTAAACTGCGCAGCAGCATCACTGACATATACCAATCGGCCCAGCATGACGTCCTCCGTTATTTAACAACGCCAGATTGCCTAAAACGGGTTAACGAAAATTGAAGGCAGACAGTCTCTTAAGGATAGGTCTCAAGCCGTCATTTCGCGGCGCGGTAGGCCTCGGGCATGGCCGCAAGCGCGGCCTCAGCGCGCGCCAAAGGCAGGTTCTCTTTAAGCCAGCCTTGCCCGTGGCGCGAGCCATACATACCCTCGCCCACATCGACCACCTCGCCCAAACCGTTCTGCGCAATCACCTTTTGCAAAAACTGCGTGCGCCCGCCTGTGGCGCAGATAATGGCAATAGGCTTGCCCGCCTCAGCCTTCAAAAGCGCCTGCATACGGCTGGAAAAATCTTTTGAAACCATATCAATCGGCCAGGCCCCCAGCGCAACACCGCTCTCGCGCCATTCGTCAGGCGTGCGAATGTCAATCAGCACGATCTCTCCCGCAGCCACGGCCTGAGCAGCCTCTTGAGCCGACATCACGCGCGGCTGGGCCGCAACGGGCGCGGCAAAAGCAAGCGCGCCAAGACCAAGGGCAAACAAGCGACGTGTCAGGTGTGGCACAAAAAAATCCTCACATTTCGAGCAACATAGCCGCAGTAAGCGCCAAAGTCGCCGCAATTTGAATGCGAAAAACACACCGTTCACAGGAATATGAATGAAGTATAGCGCGGATTGGTAAAGAAATGTTACCAAAGCACGTAAGAGATTCGATTTTTCTTCATGCAAGCTCGGGGGCAGCGGCATGGAGCAGCACATCCCAGCGCCCCTCAGGAGACACGCCTTGCCCGATTTCAAGAAAATCCTCATCGCCAACCGTGGCGAGATCGCCATTCGCATCATGCGTGCGGCCAATGAAATGGGCAAAAAGACAGTTGCGGTCTATGCCGAAGAAGACAAACTCGGCCTGCACCGCTTCAAGGCCGACGAGGCCTACCGCATCGGCGAAGGCATGGGGCCGGTTGCCGCCTACCTGAGCATTGAGGAAATCATCCGCGTCGCGCGCGCCTCTGGCGCAGACGCCATTCACCCGGGCTATGGCCTGCTCTCGGAAAACCCCGAGCTGGTCGACGCCTGCGAACAGAGCGGCATCACCTTCATCGGCCCCAAAGCCGCAACCATGCGCGCTCTGGGCGATAAGGCCAGTGCACGGCGCGTCGCCATCGAGGCTGGCGTGCCTGTGATCCCCGCCACCGAAGTTCTGGGCGACGATATGGACGCGATCATCAAAGAGGCCAAAGAGGTCGGCTTCCCGCTGATGCTCAAGGCCAGCTGGGGCGGCGGCGGGCGCGGCATGCGCCCGATCCTCAACGAAAAAGAGCTGCCAGAAAAAGTCATGGAAGGCCGCCGCGAGGCCGAGGCCGCCTTTGGCAACGGCGAGGGGTATCTGGAAAAGATGATCATCCGCGCCCGTCACGTCGAGGTGCAGATCCTCGGCGACACCCACGGTGACATCTACCACCTGTGGGAGCGCGACTGCTCGGTGCAGCGCCGCAACCAGAAAGTGGTCGAGCGCGCGCCCGCGCCCTACCTCACCCAAGCCCAGCGCGAAGAGATTTGCGAACTGGGCCGCAAGATCTGCGCCCACGTCAACTATGAGTGCGCCGGCACGGTCGAGTTCCTCATGGATATGGACACCAGCAAGTTCTACTTCATCGAGGTGAACCCCCGCGTGCAGGTCGAGCACACCGTGACCGAAGAGGTCACAGGCATCGACATTGTTCAGGCCCAGATCCGTATCGCCGAAGGCAAGACACTGGCCGAAGCCACAGGCAAGCCATCACAGGCCGATATCCGGCTCAACGGTCACGCGCTCCAGACGCGGATCACAACAGAAGACCCGCAAAACAACTTTATCCCCGATTATGGCCGCATCACGGCCTACCGTTCGGCCACAGGCATGGGCATCCGCCTTGATGGCGGCACAGCCTACACTGGTGGCGTGATCACGCGCTATTATGACAGCCTGCTGGTCAAGGTCACAGCCCACGCCCAAACGCCCGAAGCCGCCATCGCCCGCATGGACCGCGCTCTGCGCGAATTCCGTATTCGCGGCGTCAGCACCAACATCGCCTTCGTGGAAAACCTGCTCAAGCACCCCACGTTCCTCTCCAATGAATACACCACCAAATTCATTGACGAGACCCCCGATCTCTTCACCTTCAAGAAGCGGCAGGACCGCGGCACCAAGGTGCTCACCTATATCGCCGATATCACAGTCAACGGTCACCCCGAGACCAACGACCGCCCCGCGCCGCCCGCAGGCCTCAAAGACCCGCGCGCGCCCAGCTTGCGCAGCGAGACGCCCGCAAGCGGCACACGCACCTTGCTTGAGGCCCAAGGCCCCAAGGCCGTGGCCGACTGGATGCTGGCGCAAAAGCAGCTCCTGCTCACCGACACCACCATGCGCGATGGTCACCAATCCTTGCTCGCAACCCGTATGCGCTCGATTGATATGATCAAGGTCGCCCCCGCCTACGCGGCCAACCTGCCCCAGCTCTTTTCTGTCGAGTGTTGGGGCGGCGCGACCTTTGATGTTGCCTACCGCTTCTTGCAGGAATGCCCGTGGCAGCGCTTGCGCGACCTGCGTGCGCGCATGCCCAATGTGATGAGCCAGATGCTTCTGCGCGCCTCCAACGGTGTGGGCTATACCAACTACCCTGACAATGTCGTGCAAAGCTTCGTGGCCCAAGCCGCCACATCAGGGATCGATGTCTTCCGCGTGTTTGACAGCCTCAACTGGGTCGAAAACATGCGCGTCGCAATGGACGCCGTGCAAGAAAGCGGCAAAATCTGCGAAGGCACGATCTGCTACACAGGCGATATCCTCGACCCCGCCCGCGCCAAATATGATCTGAAGTATTATGTCTCCATGGCCAAAGAGCTTGAGGCCGCAGGCGCCCATGTCTTGGGCCTTAAGGATATGGCAGGCTTGCTCAAGCCCGCCGCGGCCACCGTGCTCATCAAAGCGCTCAAGGAAGAGCTCACCATCCCTGTGCACTTCCACACCCACGACACGGCAGGTATTGCCTGCGCCAGCATTCTCGCCGCCGCCGATGCAGGCGTTGATGCCGCCGATTGCGCGATGGACTCATTCTCGGGCAACACCAGCCAGGCCACGATGGGCACATTGGTCTCGGCCCTGCGCGGCACGCCACGCGACACAGGTCTCGATGTCACAGCCGTGCGCGAAATCTCTGACTACTGGGAAGAGGTGCGCGGCCACTACGCGGCCTTTGAAACAGGCATGCAAGCACCCTCCTCCGAGGTCTACCTGCACGAAATGCCGGGGGGCCAGTTCACCAACCTCAAGGCCCAGGCCGCCTCGCTCGGCCTTGAAGGGCGCTGGCCCGAGGTTGCGCGCACCTATGCCGACGTCAACCAGATGTTCGGCGATATCGTCAAAGTCACGCCCAGCTCCAAAGTGGTCGGCGACATGGCCCTGATGATGGTCAGTCAGGGCCTCAGCCGCGATGATGTGGAAAACCCCGACAAAGACGTGGCCTTCCCGGACTCTGTCATCGACATGATGCGCGGCAACCTTGGCCAACCTCCGGGAGGCTTCCCTGACGGGATCGTCAAGAAAGCCCTCAAAGGCGACGCGCCCGACACCTCGCGCCCGGGGGCACACCTCGCGCCCGTTGATCTTGAGGCGACCCGCGCGCAGGTCAGCAAGGAGCTTGACGGCCTCGCCATTGATGACGAAGATCTCAACGGCTACCTGATGTACCCGAAAGTCTTCATGGATTACATGGGCCGCCACCGCACCTATGGCCCTGTGCGCACCCTGCCCACCAAGACCTTCTTTTACGGCATGGAACAGGGCGAAGAAATCACAGCCGAGATTGACCCGGGCAAAACACTGGAAATCCGCCTGCAAGCTCTGGGCGAAACCGATGAGAACGGCGAGGTCAAAGTCTTCTTTGAGCTCAACGGCCAGCCGCGCACCATCCGCGTGCCCAACCGCATTGTGAAAGCCACAACCCTCCAGCGCCCCAAAGCCGAGCAAGGCAACGCCAACCACATCGGCGCGCCGATGCCGGGTGTTGTGGCCTCTGTGGCCGTAACCGTGGGCCAGAAGGTAAGCGAAGGCGACATGCTGCTCACCATTGAAGCCATGAAAATGGAAACAGGCATCCACGCCGAGCGCGCCGCCACGGTCAAGGCTGTGCATGTGCAGCCGGGTGGCCAGATCGACGCCAAAGACCTGATGATCGAGCTGGAGTGATCCAGCGCTCTACCGCACAAAACATGGCCCGCCCCTGTCACTGGGGCGGGCCTTTTCACATCAGCGCTCTGGTGCGGGCTTCTTCTGGTCAAAATACCTCGGGGGTTAAGGCTCAATAGACTTTAGGCAATTGTCCCTGAGGGGGCAGCGCCGCTTTCCTACCGCGCCTTTTGCGCAGCCAAGGCGCACCTCCTCATCACGCCCTGATGCGCCGCTCTGAACGAAACACTAGACCCAGCGGCCAAAACACCGCAGCCTAGGGGCAGATAACAGGAGCACTCACATGCGACGTCTTTTCACCTTTGGCCTCACACATGCCATCGCCCTCGCCATCGGGTTTGCGCTTGGCATCTATACCCTACCCATTCTCACCGCTCCGCCCTCACCTGACGAGGCGATGCTACAACAAAAGGCCGAAAACGCGCTCTTCACCGCCGAGCTGACGCGCGACTTGCGCGGCAGTGACTTTTTGCACTGGGGCGAAGGCAAGGTAAGCCTCACCGCTGATACATTTGTCCACGAAGGCGCGCTCGCGCCTGGCCCTGACTATAAGCTCTACCTCACAAAGCGCTTTGTTGAGCATGAAGACGAGTTTCTTCCCCTCAAGGCAGAGGCGCAGCTGATTGGCGATATCAAAACATTCAACGGCGCAGTGCTCTCGATCCCCGAGGGTGTTGATATAACCGCCTACTCAACTCTGGTGATCTGGTGCGAGGCCTTTGGCGAGTTCATCACCGCCGCTCAATATCAGTAGCGCGGGCAAAACCTGACCCAAACGTGACAGCAGCGCGCGCCACTGTCACGTTTGAGCGCGTTTTGAAACGCGCCCAAAAGACGTTTGGGTGGTGCACGCATGGTGCACGCCCGGTGCACGCTTTTCACCCCCCCAGAATCAACGCATCTCACATGTGTTAACGCCGCCCCAGCCTCACAGATCAAGCGGGCTTGCAGCGCGGTTCTGAAAACTTTTTTCAGGGCAGCTCACAGGCCTAAATCACGGATTTATTGAGGTTATTTGCAGCTCTCACCCGATCACAGCCAGAGCCCGCGGCCTGTGATCAAAAAAAACACACCCCAATGCACTTTTCCTCTTGCGGCTCAGCGCTGCATTTATTAGATCACCCCTACCCAAGGAAGCGGGCGTAGCTCAGGGGTAGAGCATAACCTTGCCAAGGTTAGGGTCGGGCGTTCGAATCGCCTCGCCCGCTCCAATTTTCTCCCTCGCGGAGAAAGACACATAGGGTCACCTTCGGGTGGCCCTTCGTCGTTTCCGGGCCATGCAAAACAGATATCGCCCCCAGCTCTCATGCTTTGTTAAGCGCACAGGTTTAGCCTCGCAGGCCAAGTGACCTGTCGAGACTCTAAAAGAGGTGAAAAATAATTTTGAAAAATTAGAAAACTTTGAAGGTCAGCGTGGTCAAAGACCGCTCGATCCCCGCAACATCGAGGAGCTGATCGTTGATAAACTTCCCGATGTCCTCCCCTTTGGGGACATAGACCTTCAAAAGAAGGTCCCACTCGCCGCTTGTCGAGTAAAGCTCGGAGTGCAGCTCCTTGAGCACAAGCTCTTCTGCGACCTTATAGGTCGTCCCTGGCTTGCATCTAAGCTGAACAAACACACAATCCGACATGGCATCCTCCTCCGTTTGCGCCGTGACATTGCCACGCGTGTGCAACAGGCGCAACGGCTCTTGTCGCTCAGGGCTTTTCCTGACGGCCACAGAGGCCTATAAGCACGCGAGAACAAAGGAAAAGCCCATGCGCAAAGCCACAGTCACCCGCACCACAAACGAAACCAAAATCTCCGTTGCGCTCACGCTCGACGGCACGGGAACCTATGACAACAAAACAGGCGTTGGCTTCTTTGACCATATGCTCGACCAGCTCGCACGCCACGCCATGATGGACATGGTCGTCACCTGCGAGGGCGATCTGCACATTGATGACCACCACTCTGTGGAAGATGTGGGCATCGCGCTTGGCCAGGCCTTGGCGCAAGCCGTGGGCGACAAAGCAGGCATCAACCGCTACGGATCCTGCCTGCTGCCCATGGATGACGCCCTCGTGCGTGCCGCGCTCGACATATCTGGCCGCCCCTTCCTTGTGTGGAACGTGGACATGCCCACAGCCAAGATCGGCACCTTCGACACCGAGCTTGTTCGTGAGTTTTTTCAAGCGTTTAGCACCCATGCAGGCCTCACCCTACACGTCGATGCGCTGCACGGCTTCAACAGCCACCACATCGCTGAAGCGGCCTTCAAAGCCGTTGCGCGCGCGCTCCGCGTGGCCCTTGAGGCCGACCCGCGCGCCGCAGGTGCAATCCCCTCAACCAAGGGCACGCTTTAAGACATGCTGACAGCAATCGTTGATTACGACAGCGGCAACTTGCACTCGGCCCACAAGGCCTTCGAGCGCATGGCCCGAGAGACCGATGCAGGCGATGTTATCGTCACATCCGACCCTGAAACCGTGCTCAAAGCCGACCGTGTCGTGCTGCCGGGAGATGGTGCATTTCCCGCCTGCCGCACCTCGCTTTTTGACCACAAGGGCATCTTTGAGGCGGTGGAAGAGGTTGTCATCACCCGTGCGCGGCCCTTCATGGGGATCTGTATCGGGATGCAAATGCTCGCCACCCGCGGGCTGGAATATGAAGAGACCGCAGGCTTTGACTGGATCGCAGGCGAAGTGCGCAAAATAACGCCCTCAAGCCCGGATTACCGCGTGCCGCACATGGGCTGGAACGCGCTCAACATAGAGCAGGCCCACCCGCTCTTTGACGGCATCGCGCAAGGCAAACACTGCTACTTCGTGCACTCCTATCATTTTGTGGTGGATGACACAGCCCAGCGCCTCGCCAGCACAGACCACGGCGGCCCGATCACGGCAGTTGTGGGGCGTGACAATCTTGTTGGCGTGCAGTTCCACCCTGAGAAAAGTCAGGAAAACGGCTTGCGCATGATCGCCAATTTCCTCAGCTGGACGCCCTGATCACTTCAGGCGCACCCATGTCTGGCTGTCACAGATACCCACAAGGCATCCGCTAATTTTCATACGGTTTCCAGATACTTGCATGGTGCCGTTGAGCGAGCGGTTAAACTTTGGAATGAGCACGCGGCCACCATATTGGCCCGCAGATGTGCGCACCATATCAAACAGGATCACGCGCCCGACATTCGCGGTTTTCACCTCACGCGCCTGCGCATCATAGGCCTTGATGATTGTGCCGCAAAGCGAAGCGCCACAGGGTGCAACCGCCACATGGCCCACCTGCCCCTTGTCATCGGCTTCTGTTTTCCACAGGCCCTCTGCGCGCTCCGCATGGGCCGCTCCCGCAAGAGCGAAGCCTAAAACCAAAACACACATCATCACCCTGAACATATCGTCTCTCCAGCACCGGGCTCAAAGCACATTGTTTTGAGCCTCATATGCTGAATATACATGCTGTCGCGTCACTCAGATCTATCTTATTTCCACCGCCCAAGCGCCTCAGCGCTTTTCGGCTCAGTTGAGTTTGGTCCAGGTCTGGCTTGAGCAAAGCAACCCACCCGCCACACATCCCTTGAGCTTCAGGCTGCTGCCGTTCACTTGCATTTTGCCGATGTAGATTTTGTCGTTGGAGGGCCGCCAGACCTTGCCTTCATAGGCGCCATTTCCCGATGGAGCCATCGCGCGGACAATCTGTTTGCCCTTATTTGGCGAGGTATATTCGCCGTCTGAGTTAAAGGTTTGCACGATGGTTCCGCAAACATTTGCGCCGCAAGGGCTGATCTGGACATGCGCATATGCGCCATCATCCACTTCGGTTTTCCACAGGCCCAAAGCAGGCTCTGCCAGCGCAGCCCCCGCAGTCATAAGCCCAGCCGCAGCCAAGATAAGTGTCTTCTTCATGTGTCGTCCTCCCTAATCACACAATCATGAGCGCCAAGGCCGATTCCAAGCAAGCCTGACTTGAGGTCACATTGCATTTTGCGCGCACCCGTGCATAAAGCCCGTAACGCCAAACATGCAGGACCCAGAAGATGATCCTTTACCCCGCGATTGACCTCAAAGACGGCCGCGCCGTGCGCCTTGTTCATGGTGAAATGGATCAGGAAACAGTCTTCAACGAGAACCCCGCCGCCCAAGCGCTTGAGTTTGTCGAAGCTGGCTGCGAGTGGCTCCATCTGGTCGACCTCAATGGCGCCTTTGCTGGCACACCCGTCAACGCGGCCCCGGTGGAAGAGATCCTCAAACAATGCAACGTCCCTGCCCAGCTTGGCGGCGGCATCCGCGATATGGCCACAATCGAGCGCTGGATCAGCCAAGGCCTCGCCCGTGTGATCCTTGGCACTGTCGCGGTTGAAAACCCGCAGCTTGTGCGCGACGCAGCGCGCGAATTCCCCGGTAAAGTGGCGGTGGGGATTGATGCGCGCCACGGCAAAGTTGCCACCAAAGGCTGGGCAGAAGAGACAGATGTCGATGCAACAGAGCTGGCCAAATCCTTTGAAGACGCGGGCGTCTCTGCCATCATCTACACAGACATCCTGCGCGACGGGGCCATGAAAGGCCCCAACGTCGAGGCCACCGCTGCGCTCGGCAATGCGGTCTCCATTCCCGTCATCGCTTCGGGTGGCGTCAGCTCGCTGGCCGACTTGCAAGCGCTCAAGAGCTGTGGTGCCCCCCTCAACGGGGCCATCTCAGGCCGCGCGCTCTATGACGGGGCGATTGATCTCGCTGAAGCGCTCAAGGTGATGAAGGCCTGATCATGTTGAAAACACGCATCATCCCCTGCCTTGATGTCGCCGATGGCCGCGTTGTCAAAGGTGTAAACTTTGTTGACCTTGTCGATGCGGGCGACCCCGTCGATGCGGCCAAAGCCTATGACGCGGCAGGGGCAGACGAGCTCTGCTTCCTCGACATCCATGCCACCCATGAGAACCGTGGCACCATGTTTGACATGGTCACGCGCACCGCCGAGCAATGCTACATCCCGCTCACTGTGGGCGGCGGCGTGCGCACCGTGCAAGACGTGCGCGACCTGCTGCTTGCGGGGGCCGATAAGGTCAGCTTCAATTCGGCCGCCGTGGCAAACCCCGACGTTGTCGGCGAGGCCTCAACCCACTTTGGCTCGCAATGCATCGTCGTGGCGATTGATGCCAAAACTGTCTCCCCCGGAAAATGGGAGATCTTCACCCACGGAGGCCGCAAACCCACCGGCATTGATGCCGTGGAATTTGCCAAACTGGTGGCCAAAAACGGCGCGGGCGAAATTCTCCTCACCTCGATGGACCGTGATGGCACAAAAGCCGGCTACAATCTGCCGCTGACCCGCGCCATTGCCGATGCGGTCAGCATCCCTGTCATCGCCTCAGGCGGTGTGGGCAGCTTGCAGCACCTCGTCGAAGGCGTCACCGAAGGCCACGCAAGCGCGGTTCTGGCCGCCTCGATCTTTCACTTCGGCACATACTCCATCGCCGAGGCAAAGGCCTATATGCAGGCCGCAGGCATCCCCATGAGGATCGAAACATGACGCTCCAAGAGCTGCAAGACATCATCGCCACCCGCGCCAAAGCCTCCCCCGATGAGAGCTGGACAGCCAAATTGCTCGCGCAAGGCAACGACAAGGTTGCCGAAAAGCTGGGCGAAGAAGCCATCGAAACAGTTATCGAAGCGGTCAAAGGCAACAAGGCCGGCCTTACATCAGAGGCTGCCGACCTGCTCTTTCACCTGCTGGTCGTGCTGCATGCAAACGACGTACATATCTCTGATGTGCTCCAAGAGCTTGCGCGCCGTCAGGGCCAATCAGGCATAGCCGAAAAAGCCGCGCGCTAGGTGGCTGTCACAGCTTTGAGCTGATGACACCCGTATTAAACCCGCCACGGCGCAGCTCGCCAAAGAGGCGCTGGTATTCGATCTTGGGGCAACGGTTCATCACCACATCCACACCACGCGCCCGTGCCAGCGCTGCGGCGTCTTCATGGATCACACCGATTTGCATCCAGATGGTTTGAAGCTTGGGCAAGCGCGCCAATGCCTCCTCCACAAGGGGCAGCACCTCTTCGGAGCGGCGGAAAATATCGAGAAAATCAGTGTCTTCAGGCACATCTGCGAGGCTGGAAACATAAGGCGCGCCCATAAATTCTTGCCCAACATAAGCAGGGTTCACAGGGATAATCTCATAACCGCGCAGCTTCATGTAACGGCCCACAAAAAAGCTGGGCCGCGTCTCTTTGCCCGACAGCCCCACAATTGCCACGCGTTTGGCGCGCTTGAGGATGTCTTTCAAAAAACGGTCGCTATATATCTCTGTCATGCAAATCCCCCTACTGGCTGAACTAAAGTCAAAAAAAAGCGCCCAAGTCAAACTTGAGCGCAGTTACGGAACGAGGGACAGTATTACGAAAGCAGGTGTTCCAGCCTGCTTCACCCTCAGATGTAGGAACGAATTCCAACTTAAAAAGAGCCGATAAAGAAGCTGTGATCAAAACGTCAGATCAAGCAGGTTTTCGCCGAGTGGCCGCATAGAGCGAAACCGCCGCCGCGTTGGACACATTGAGCGAACCGAAGTCGCCCATAAAGTCGATACGGCTCAAGACGTCGCATTGCTCTTTGGTTTTGTCGCGCAAACCTGGCCCTTCAGCCCCCAAAACAAGCGCCACGGGGCGGTCATCATAGTTTTCAAGCTCGGCTTCCAGAGTACTATCCGCCTCGCCATCAAGGCCAATGACGAAATAGCCATAGCCTTTCAGCTCTTCCATGACGCGCGCAAGGTTGGTCACGCGCAAATAAGGCTGGCGCTCCAACGCGCCGCTGGCTGTTTTGGCCAAAGCCCCTGTCTCGGGCGCGGCGTGGCGCTTTGTGCCAATCACAGCGCGCGCGCCAAACACTTCTGCCGAGCGCAGGATCGCGCCCACGTTGTGCGGGTCAGAGACACGGTCGAGCAGCAAAACACGCGCAGGGCGCTCATCACCACCGCTCACACAAGCATCTGCGACAGACCCCCAATCAAGCGGCTTCACTTCAAGTGCGGCCCCTTGGTGTACTGAATTAGGATCCAGTGGCGCTGCAAATTTGCGTGGGTCTGAAAGCTCGGGCTCCATGCCGCTTTGTGCATCACATCGGCCAGTTTTGTCTGGGCGTTCAACGTCACAATCAACCGCAGTTTCTCGCGCTTGGGATTCGCCAATGCGTCGCGCACAGCGTGCAGCCCGAACAGCCAGACTGTCTCCGCAGCCTCGGCTTTTTTGCCACGTTCTTTTTCCACAACCCACTTTGGCTTTTTCATCATAAGACCTTGTTTTGACGCCGAGACAATAAATCTCTCTCTTGCGCCGCTTATCATGCCAATTTGCTGTTGACGACCCTCTGTATGGCAAGTAATCACCGGCCTCAGTGGGCGACAGGCCGCAAGGTGTGGCAGGGGACTGTAACTCCCTCGCGGAGACGCACGCCTGGTTCGATTCCAGGGTCGCCCACCACTACTCCGCACATAGAAAGAACGCTGCGGCGGCTCATCAGCCGCTAACGCTGGATTATTGTTTCCAAGCTATTGGTTTGACCTTGGATGCGATCCAGAATTGTATCTATAGTGGAAACAAGTAACGAGTACCGAGCGGAGCCTATGGCCAAAAAACCGAAGAAATCCACTAGTTTCAATGTCTTTGTCGTCGGACAGTCCGGGCGACTACAGTATGAGGCCTTGCTGTTTGCAGCCTCGTTCCGCCACTTCAACCCAAACTTCAAGGGCCGCCTGATTGTGGCCGAGCCACAGCCCGGCCCCCTTTGGCCTCGCGACCCTCGAATGGATGACGCGCTTGTCCTGGAGGCCCTCAACGAGCTCGAGGTTGAAGTTATACCATTTGAAAATAGGGTCTTCGGCCATAGCTATCCTTATGGCAACAAGATCGAAGCCTTGATGGCCCTGCCCAAGGGTGAGCCATTTGTATTTTTTGACACTGACACGCTGATCACCGGTAATCTTGGTGATGTGCCGTTTGACTTTGACAAACCCTCTGCTTCGCTCAAACGCGAGGGAACATGGCCAACACTTGAGCTTTACGGGCCGGGGTATTCAGATATCTGGAAATCACTCTATGACAAATTCGGACTTGATTTTGAAAGCTCGCTCGATCTGTCCCAACCCGACGAATACTGGAAGCGCTACCTGTATTTCAACGCGGGCTACTTCTTTTACAAATGCCCCCATGCCTTTGGGGAAAAGTTTCTAGAATATGCCATTCGTATTCGCGATGATGCCCCCAAAGAGCTCGTTTGCCAAACCATGGACCCCTGGCTTGATCAGGTCGCCCTGCCCCTTGTGGTACATGCTTTGGGGGGCGGNCGTAACACGCTTCCTGAAGGNGCCCTTGACGGGGCCACATCCTGCCACTACCGCCTGTTCCCCATGCTCTATGCACGTGAAGCAGACCACGTGGTCGAGGCCCTTGAAGCCGTTTGTGGGCCCAATAAGATCAAAAAAGCGCTCAAAAACCACAACCCGATCAAGCGCATGGTCTACCAAGGCAGGGGGCAGAAAGTCCGCGACCTTTTTGACCAAGACGACCTGCCGCGCAAAGAGCAGGCCATTCGCAACCGTATCAAGCGTGAAGGCTTCTGGATGCGCTAAGCACTGCGGCAAAAAGCGAGTGTTGCAATCGTCAGGAAATCTGCAATTGTCTGACAATTGAGAGACAACCGTTGGTGCACCATGACAGATAAGATCCGCCTGACCGATAACCCTGATTGGGCCTATCTGCTTCGCGACAGCTATGACCTTTACCGGCGCCAGTCAGCCGGCGGCAGCACCAAGATCCGCTCACACCAACGCGCTGTGCGCGAAAGCATCAGCCGTGTCATCAAATCCAACCCAGAAATGCGCTTTCCCGAGCCCGCCACCAAACCCGTTGTTGGCCACCTCGCACGTGCGTTGAACAACGGCCGCTTGGAGCGCCACGCGCCATTTATCCGCTCAATTGAGGCGATTCAGGACAAGCTCACGTGGCAATACGGCTACGAGAAAGTACCGCGCGGCCTTGAAAAGAAATACTCCTACGCGGAGCTCGTTGGCCCGACAGGCCCGGTGCTCACGGATCAGATTATCCTCGGGCTTGTGCTTTTTGCGCCAAGCTGCACCTACCCCGCCCACGCCCATGACGGAATTACGGAAAGCTACGTCTGCCTGTCCGGCGCGGTGAGCGAGAACGACCAAGGCGTCTATGCGCCCGGTTCCCTGATCTTTAACCCGCCAGAGCACCTGCACCGCATTACTGTCGGAGACAACAACCCGGCCCTGCTGTTTTACGCATGGCAAGGCAGTACAGAAAAGCTGTCACACCAGAAAATGGTCTTTACCCGCAAGCCGCGCGAGGCAGCGGGCGAAAAGTGACAGCGAACAACGCGGTCTTTCAGAACGGGCGTTCGCGCTTTGAAAGCGTGAGCGGAACGCATGTTTTTAATGCAAATCTTGGAGTTGTGGCCTTGTCTCCTTGCGCCTAACCTCCGCGCAAACTGATATATGGGAGGCCAAGATGGCACACGGATTCGACACACTTCAAATTCACGCAGGCGCAGCACCCGATCCAGCCACTGGCGCGCGCCAAACGCCGATTTATCAGACGACCGCCTATGTCTTCCGCGATGCCGACCATGCGGCAGCCCTCTTCAACCTGCAAGAAGTGGGTTACATCTATTCGCGCCTGACAAACCCCACTGTCGCAGTGCTGGCCGAGCGCATTGCAACGCTTGAGGGGGGCCAGGGTGCTGTGTGCTGTTCTTCAGGCCATGCCGCCCAGATCATGGCGCTTTTCCCGCTAATGGCCCCGGGGCGCAATGTCGTCGCCTCCTCACGTCTCTATGGCGGGACAATCACCCAGTTCAGCCAGACCATCAAACGCTTTGGTTGGAACGCCACGTTTGTTGATTTTGACGATCTGGACGCGGTCAAAGCCGCCATTGATGAGGACACGCGCGCAGTCTTCTGTGAGAGCATCGCCAACCCTGGTGGCTATATCACCGACTTGGACGCCATTTCCGCCATTTCCGATGCGGCAGGCGTCCCGCTTATCGTCGACAACACGTCAGCCACACCCTACCTCTGCAACCCGATCGAGCACGGTGCGACACTGGTTGTCCACTCCACAACCAAATACCTCACAGGCAACGGCACAGTGACAGGCGGATGTGTGGTGGATTCAGGCAAATTTGACTGGTCAGCGTCTGACAAATTCCCATCGCTCTCTGCTCCCGAGCCTGCCTATCATGGGCTCAAGTTTCACGAGACATTCGGCGCGCTGGCCTACACCTTCCATGGTATTGCCATTGGCCTGCGCGACCTTGGCATGACAATGAACCCGCAGGCGGCGCATTACACGCTGATGGGCATCGAAACGCTGAGCCTGCGGATGCAGCGCCATGTTGAAAACGCAGAGAAAATTGCTGGTTGGCTCGAAGGCCACGACGCGGTTGACTATGTAACCTACGCAGGCCTCAAATCATCACCCTACAACCACCGCGTTGAGAAGATTTGCCCCAAAGGCGCTGGTGGCCTTTTCACCATTGCGCTCAAAGGCGGCTATGAAGCCTGCATCAAATTTGTCGATAGCCTCGAGATCTTCAGCCATGTTGCCAACCTTGGCGATACGCGCAGCCTTGTGATCCACTCCGCCTCAACGACCCACCGCCAGCTCACCCCGGAGCAGCAAGAAGCGGCTGGGGCTGGTCCAAGTGTTGTGCGCATTTCTATCGGCATCGAAGACCCGAAAGACCTGATTGCGGATCTGGACCAAGCTCTGGCTCACGCCAGCGCCTAAGCAGACCGAAAGACCAAAAAGACTGCAAGATGTCGCCATGTCTCAGATGTGGCGGCATCTGGTCTGTTTTATTCACAAAGTTACTGATATAATAAGATGTTATTGTTGTTGTGATGGGCTTTAGGGCGTCTGTATGAAACCAAACTTTGCGCTGACGTTGTCTTTTGAAGGCATTGGACTTTTGCATCGGGCCGCCACAGGCTGGGAGCGCATCGCAGATGTGCCTCTGGATGTAGAAGACCTGCCCAAGGCGCTTGATTCACTCAAGAAAACCGCCTCCGACCTCACGAACGAGCCGTTGCAAAGCAAGCTGCTCTTGCCTGCGGAACAGATAAAATACATACGCCTCAGCGACCCCAGCGGCGGAACGCAAGCACAGGAAGCTGCCGTCCGCACAGCCCTTGATGGCGCGACTCCCTATACGCTGGATGAGCTTGCCTATGACTGGGCCGAATCTGATGGCAGCCTCTTGGTCGCCGCAGTGGCGCGCGAAACACTCTTGGAAGCCGAGACTTTCGCACGCGACAACGGCTTTGAGCCCGTCTATTTTGCCGCCAAACCCGAAGCTGGCGAATTTGTCGGGGAGCCCTTTTTTGGCCCCTGCGAAACTGCGGCACATCTTGGGCCCGTGGAGCGCGACACCGAGGCTGTTGTCATCAGTGGTGTCGCCCGCCTGCCAGACCCCACAGAAGACCCAGAGCCCGCGCCCCAAAAAGCCGCGCCACAAGCGAAGGCTGACGCGCCCACAGAGACAGCTCCAAGCGCGGAAGATGACGCGCCAGAGGCCGAGCCTGAAGCCCCACCCGCCTTCTCGACACGCCGCGCAGAGGCAACCGAAGGCGCAAGCCCTGCCCTGTCTGGCGCAAGCCGCGCTGCAACGAGCGCCGTGGCCCCAACCATCTCATTGCCGGGTCTGGATGAGGCCCCAGAAGAGGCCACGCCCCCTCTCGCCCCTCCCATGCCAAGGCCGGCACCTGACGCGCCCACCGACAAAAGCACCATGTCTTTTGTCAGCCGCCGCGCGGACGACGACGAAACAGACGCAGAGCCACCCGAACCGAGAGAGGCACGCGACGCGCCAGCCCTGCCAGCGCCGCCCCCCAGTGTCCTGCCGCCAACAACGACAGAAAAGCAGCGCCTCACCGTCTTTGGGGCGCGCAAACCAGAAACGCCGAAACCGCAGCGCGCCGTTGCAGGCAAACCCCGCTTCCTTGGCCTCATTCTGACGGCTGTTTTGCTTGTATTCCTCCTTGGCGTTGCGGCTTGGGCCTCGATCTTTGTGGGGGACGGGCTCGCGCGTTTTCTGGGCAAGGACCGCACGCAGGTTGCAACGGCCTTGCCGAACTATGACGAAACCGAGATCGAAGGCGAAGAGGCGATGCTGCCTGTAAACCCGCTTGAACTCGCCTCTCTTGCACCTGACGAAGCTCTCGGCAGCCCCCAGCCAAGCACCGCGCCTTTGAGTGTTCCTGCGCTGACATTGGAAGAAGCACAGGAAAAATACGCGGTCACAGGTATCTGGGCGTTTCCACCAGTCGCACCAGAGACACCAACGACACTCTCGCAAGACGATCTTTACATCGCCTCAATAGACAGTGCGATCGGTGCGCAAGACGCGATTGCCCTGCCCCCGCTCGCCCTTGAACAGGTTGATGGTGCAATCGCACAGCAGAGCAACCCCTCGGCACAGGGACAGCAGTTTGCTTTGGATGCCAGAGGCCTCGTTATTGCCACGCCAGAGGGATCTATGTCGCCTGACGGGCACATGGTTTTTGCAGGCAAACCCCCTTATTTTCCTGAGAATTTACCTGATCGGACCGTGGCTGTGGCGGCGGTGGAGCCGGTGGTTGATCCGCTGGCGCAGTTTCGCCCGAAGCTGCGGCCCGAGGGGCTGCAAGTGGCCAATGAGCGGGCAAATCTGGGCGGGTTAACGCGCACAGAGCTGGCCACGATTCGCCCGAAGCTGCGCCCGCCTTCAGCCACCCAGATCGCCGCAGCCGTGCCTCAGCCTGATGCAGGGGCCGCGCTTGAAGAGGCGATCGAAGAGGCCGTTGCAATGGCCGTACCGCCCACGGCAGGCGG
>P_2C_Liq_1_UnCtyDRAFT_1000432_pt1 | contig 18029 bp, 13 predicted proteins | sample Pon2CUnioCityCA_2_FD_10234 | JGI IMG/M metagenome (IMG submission 10234) | reverse complement strand
CGCTGCATGGCCTCCACCAAAGTAGCTTCGATACCTAAATTATCTAGTATGTGTTTAGAGCTTTCCTCTGAGTCTTCTTCTTTCCCGCCAACCAACATCGTTTCATAGTCAGGTTGCATGTATTTGGTTAACAAAGCAGCATTAAAGGTTGGGCCACCTAAGTTGAATCGGTTGATAATTCGAAGTACTCGAGGCATATTTGGTCTACAAAAAAGATTGATTAGTCGACAAATCTAACCAATATATCTCTTCCACCACTTATTGAAGACAAGTAGCGCCCAAACATTTGCGGGTGCATCTCCCGGGCTGTTAGACTTCAATTGATTTAGCAATTGACTGATATATTGCGGGTTAAAAAGGTTTTGCTCTTTAATGAAACTAGCAGACAAAAGGTCTTGATGAATTAGATCGCTTAACTCTCCTCTAAACCAAGGAAGCAGAGGAACCTCAAAGCCTTGTTTTGGACGGTTGTAAAGTGACTCGGGCAAGTAGGGTCGGGCTGCATCTTGCAGGATCCGCTTTTTCATACCTTCTTGTATTTTGTAATTTGCCCTAAGACCAAAAGCAAAGTTTACCAATCGATGATCAAGGAAAGGAGTCCTGACTTCTAAGCTATTTGCCATAGAATAAAGATCAACTTTCTTCAGCATATCGCTTAAAAGAACTAGGCGCACATCTGTTGCAAGCACATCATTAAAGTCTTTGCTCTGTTTCAATAGCTGTAAGATCTGGGTTTTTCTAGTATGATATATTTCAGGTTTGGCATTTTTAAGCATTAGGTTGGAGGCATCTGCTTCTTGCATAAGGCCTGCCCAGAGCCAATAGCGTTCATCAGCGCTTAGGTTGGAGCCTTCAGAGAATTTTTTAAGCTTCCTGAAAAGATTTCCCAATTTCGAGTTGCGTGATTGTGGCATAATTTCCCACACCACTTTCATCTTCCTTACCAGTTGTTGTTTCAGTCCGTTCTTACGCACCATAAACTCGCCCATATGCTTGTGGTAGCCTGAAAAAATCTCATCAGCACCGTCTCCTGATAAGGCAACAGTAACGTGCTGCCTGGTTCGCTTGCTTAAGGCATTTACTGCCAATGCCGAAGAATCAGCAAATGGTTCGTCAAGGTAGTCTAGGGTTTCATAAAGACTATCCAAGAGGTCATTTCTATTTAGGCTAAAAACGTGGTGTTGGGTGCTGTACTTCTTAGCAACTTCTTCTGCGAAGTGTGTTTCGTCAAATAGTGGTTCATTTTCAAAACCGATTGAGAAGGTGTTTAGATTTTTTACTTTCCTAGCGGCTAGAGCTGTAATCAATGATGAGTCGATTCCTCCACTTAAAAACGTACCCAAAGGTACATCAGAAACCAATCGTTGTTCTACCGATTGATCAAGTAGTGTAATCAGTTCTTTTTGTGCTTCTTCATAGCCTATGTCAAGATATTTGCCATTTTCAGGAGGGTAAGGCAGTTGGTAAAAGGGAATTTTCTGTACGCGATTTTCTGCATCAACCTTTAAATAGTGACCAGGTTCTAATTTTTTTACTCCTCTAAAAATAGAGTGGGGTTCAGGAATATAATTGAGTTGTAAGTAGGTGAAAAGCGAAGAAAGGTCTAGTTCTTTGCTGATATCAAAGGCCATCATGGCTTTCATTTCTGAGGCAAAAAAGAAGTTTTCTTCCTGTTTGCAAAACAACAAAGGTTTTATGCCAAATCTATCCCTTGCTAGAAGAGTGGATTGTTCCTGTTTATCGTAGATTGCTAAAGCAAAAAAACCATCTAGCTTGTTTAAAAAAGCATAACCAAATTGCACATAGGCCATTAACAAAACTTCAGTATCGCTAGTGGTTCTAAATTGATGCCCCTTTTGTTCTAGTTCTTTTCTTAACTGCTTGTAGTTGTATATTTCACCATTAAATACAATGGTATACCTATTAGTTGGATCTGTAAAGGGTTGATTTGCAGCTTCAGAAGTGTCAATGATAGAAAGCCTACGATGGCCTAAGGCGGCTTTTTCAAAACGTGAATAGGCCTCATGGTCAGGTCCTCTTTTTGCAAGTCTTGAGCAGGCCAGCTTTAAATGATCAAAGCTTTCTTGTTTAAGCGACTTGTTTGAGGTAACACCTGCAATTCCACACATAATTAGGACTTTTCGGAAACAATCTTAGTGGCCTTTAGAGCTAGTAGAAACCAAGCTACAATCAGCAAAGATCCGCCAATTGGTGTAATGGGTCCTAAGTAAACAAGTTGTTCAATATGAACGACAGACCGAATCGCAAGCAAATAGATGGAGAAACTAAAAAGCATTACACCGATTACCAAAAAATAGAAAATGAGCTTGCTTTGCAATTCTTTCCTAGTACCTATGAGTAAAAGTAATAATGCATGATACATTTGATAACGAACTCCCGTTTGGAAACTTTCTAAAGATTCTTGGTTTAGTATACTCTTTAAACTATGGGCTCCAAAAGCTCCAAGCACAACTGCTAAAAAGCCAAAGGAAAAACCCCAAATGAGAAAGTGTTTATTCATGTTTCAAAAATAAGGAAGGCTTTTAATAAATTGGTTGACCAAACTTCTTAAAAGCACTAATTTGGGCAAATATTTCGCAGTATGAAACATATCTTATTAATAGGAGCAGGAAGGTCGACCGCTAGTTTAATCGACTATTTGATTAAACAGTCTGAACAGGCTAATTGGCAACTCAAGATTGTAGATCAAAATTTAAGTCAGGTGGCGGAGGAGGTAAAACAGCATCCTGCCGTTTCGATGGAAAAGTTCGATGTTAATCATGAGGAACAACGAAAGAAATTAATACAGGAAGCTGACTTAGTAATTTCTATGCTTCCGGCACATATGCACATTGAAGTGGCGAAGGATTGTATCACTTACAAGAAGCACATGGTAACAGCCTCTTACATTTCAAAAGAAATGAAAGCCTTAGAAGCTGAGGCAGAAAAGGCAGGGGTGATCATACTGAATGAAATAGGCGTGGATCCGGGTATAGACCATCTTTCTGCGATGAAAGTAATTGATGAAATCAAAGAAGCCGGGAATAAAATAGAAGGTTTTGAATCATTCACAGGTGGATTGGTTGCACCTGAAAGCGATAATAATCCTTGGGGCTACAAGTTTACTTGGAATCCAAGAAATGTCGTGCTCGCAGGTCAAGGTGGGGCAGTTAAGTTTATTCAAGAAGGGACCTATAAGTATATTCCCTATCATAAATTATTCAGAAGAACAGAGCTTATAGATATAGAAGACTACGGTAAGTTTGAAGGGATTGCTAATCGCGACTCGCTTAAATACCGTTCCGTTTATGATTTGGAAGATATTAAAACCATGTACCGCGGTACTTTGAGGAGACCTGGCTATTGTAGGGCTTGGGATGCATTTGTGCAACTTGGAGCTACTGATGATAGTTATATTTTACCCAATTCGAAGGATATGACGTTTAGAGAGTTTATTAACCTCTTTTTACCTTATAATCCGACCGATTCAGTAGAATTAAAGTTAAGACATTACCTTAATTATGCTCACGATGAGATCGAGCTATTCGAAAAACTGGCTTGGCTAGATCTTTTTGAAGATATAAAAATTGGAATTGAAAATGCTACACCTGCGCAGGTATTACAGCATATTTTAGAGCGAAAATGGACTTTATCAAATGAAGACAAGGACATGATCGTGATGTGGCATAAATTCAATTACTGGCAAGATGGAGATCTTCGCGAAAAACACGCTTCCATGGTAATTAAGGGTAGAGATACCAGACACACTGCTATGGCTATGACAGTTGGTTACCCGGTGGCTATTGCAACTAAAATGATTTTGAATGGTGTAATTAAAACACCAGGAGTTCATATTCCAATCCAAAAGGAAATCTACGAGCCTATTCTAAAAGAACTAGAGGATTATGGTGTGGCTTTTAAAGAAACGGAGATTACTTAACTTGGAGCTGTAGTACTTTATGCCCTTCTAGAGACGCTTCAAGTGTATCGTTTTTTTCTACTTTAGCAACTCCTGCAGGTGTACCTGTAAAAATGAGGTCCCCAATTTTTAGGGTAAAGAACTTTGAGACATAGGCAATTATTTCGTTAACCGAAAAGATCATGTCTTTGGTATTGCCCAATTGACGTTGCACTCCATTGACCTTCAAATCAAAAGTTAATTGATCAAGACTGGGTAATGCGTCTTTTTGAATAAAACTGCCTACCGGAGCAGAACCATCAAATGCTTTGGCTTTTTCCCATGGTAGACCTTTGCTTTTTAATTCTTGTTGCAGGTCTCTAGCGGTAAAATCAATGCCAAGAGAGACTTCAGAGAAATATTTGTGGGCAAACTTTGGGTCAATGTGTTTACCGACTCGGTCAATTTTAATTACTAGTTCAGTTTCGAAATGAACCTCAGTAGAAAAGTCTGGAATAAAGAATGGCTGTTTTTTAGGAATTAATGCGGTATCGGGTTTTAAAAAGACGACCGGTTCAGTAGGGAGGTCATTTTTTAGCTCCTTCGCATGTTCTGCATAGTTCCGACCAATGCAAATTATCTTCACTTTACTCTATTTTCATTGTTGAAATGACCGTAGCTTGATCTCAGTCAGCACCTTTTTAGTGTATTGAGGAAAATCTCCCTTCATCATCCAGTTGTAATAAGAAGGGTCTTTTTTCAATACTTCACTCACTACTCTGCCTTTGTGCTTTCCAAAATTAAATACTTCAAGCCCTTCTTCGTTAAATACGATGCGTCCCATGAGGTCTGCATTTTGGTTACGCATAGAAAATTCGGCTAGAAAGTCGACGCTACTATCAAGATCTTCGTATCGCTCTATTTGCGATTGAAGTACTTCATAGGTGGCCTTAATGTCTGCTTCAGCGCTATGGGCATCTGTCAATTCTTTATCGCAATAGAATTTGTAAGCCGCTACTAAGGTTCTCTGTTCCATCTTATGGAAGATGTTTTGTACATCTACCAACCTTCGGTTATGCATTTCAAAATCTACCCCAACCCTTAAGAATTCTTCTACTAAGAGTGGCACATCAAATTTGTTTGAATTAAAACCCGCTAGATCGCTATTGCCAATAAATTGAGCTAAACTTTTCGCTACAGCCTTGAACGTCGGCTCGTTTTCAACATCCTTATCATAAATGCCATGGATCTCTGAAGATTCTTTTGGAATCGGCATTTCCGGGTTTATTCTTCTTGTTTTTACTTCTTGCTTTCCATCGGGTTGAATTTTCATAATTGAAATTTCAACAATCCGATCTTTAGCAACATCTACTCCTGTCGTTTCAAGGTCAAAAAATACTATAGGCTTTGTGAGCTTTAGATTCACGCTTATTATTTAATAAAGATTCTTACATATTGGTACTTTTCATAAGTACTCTTATTTGTATCCCAATCTCCTTTATATTCAGGCCCGGTAATAAGGGTGTTAATGTCCACAAAATTGTACTGATCTTCTTTTATTCCACGATCAGTGAAGATCTCTTCTAACAATCTTTTGGTGTCGTATGCTCTTCTTTTGGTTAAAATGCTGTTAGTTTTCCAAGTTGCAGTTGGAACTTTGGACGCACTAGAGGTGATGATGATATCTGCATAACCTCTAATTTCAACAAGCTTCGCTATATCATTGATAAATTGGACAAATTCCTTATTCTGACGATTAATGTCTTTTGCATTGTAAATGAAATAACGCTGGAAGTAAGCAATCACGTTTTCAAGTTCTTCGGGTCTAGGTAGGGTTTCTTGCAGGTCTTCAATCCCTTCTGTATCCATGGTATAAGATCGAACCTGGTCAAATGGCAAAGGACGATATTCAAATACGCCTTCATCAACCCTTACGAATCTAAATTCAACTGCTTCATCGTTAACAATAATCAATTCGTTATCATCAGGATAATTTGCTTCATAAATAATGCGATAAACTTGAGTAGGGTCTAACTTTTGGTAGTTGAACTCCGCAACTTGATCAGTAGTTTCCTCCTGCATTAAGTTATTCTGCTGGTTAACCAAACGAACCATGTAGAGCGGTTCGTATATGTAAAGTCCTTCATCAATTTTTCGGAAGGGCATTAGATCGAAGTCTTCATTGGCAACTACGAGCTTGGCATCTTCGGGGAAATCTCCTTCAAATTGAATGTAATAAGTCTTATTCAGGTCAAGATCCATAAAATTAAACTTACCTAAACTATCAGTAGCGGCTGAATTGAGTAAGGTTTGCTCATAATCAAGTAATAAAACTTTTAATCCAATAACAGGGTAGTTTTCTGCAGTTACTGCACCTTCTATATCTGTCACTTCTTTCTGTGCTAAACCTGGGGTAATTTGAGTTGGAGTATAACGGTAAACCCCTTCTTTGACTCTCATAAAAGTTAAGATCTCTCCTTTTTCATTTCGGAGAATAATTTCAGGGTCTTCAGGGAAGTCACCTTCAAATACAATTCGATAGGCTTTATCAAGATCAAGCTGTTTGAATTCAAACTGACCACCTTGATCAGTAGTTTGCTCATCTAGCTTACCATTTGTTTGTTCGTCTTCNAACCTAACATTTAATCCTGCTAAAGGACCTTCTGTTCCCTTAACTTCTCCCGCTATGCTTTCTGCTTTGATGCCATAGTATTCATAAGGNAAAAGTGCAGGAACGAAAATGTAAGTGTAGTCATCAATTTTTTCGAAGGTCAGCGTTTCCCCTTGATCATTTTTGATATCGATATCATAACCTTGAATGGGGTTTTCTTCGTCGGTAATTACTTTGATCAGGTATGTTTTAGTTGGGTCAAGTTCGGCGAAATTGAACACTCCAACATCATCTGTCTCAGTTTTCTGGAGCAGGTCTTCTTGTTCATTTAAGAGTAAAATCTTGATGCCATCTAAGGTTTCACCCTCCTTAGCTAATGCACCACTAACTGCTGCAAAAGATACAGGAGCGGGAGTGATCTTATCCATACCGGTTCCAACTCTAACTGGTTTTAGCTTAATTTCTTTATAAATTTCTTGATAGTTTGCACTCGCGGGAACGTAGATGTCCTCTTCATAGCTTTGATAAGCTGCTGCTTCGTAGATAAAATGATAGCTTTTATTTGGCTCTAGGATTGCTGAGAATTGACCATCCCTTGCCCTTGGTGTGTAAACCCCGATTAAGTCTCCGGTTTCATTATCAGTAATGGTAACCGCAGCGCCGGCAGGCGGCACTCTTCTGTCTATAAAAGTAAATTCTCCTCGATAAAGGGTAAGTGACTTTTCTTCTGCTTCTATTAACTCAAGTTGGTAAATATCTTTTTCTCCATATCCATCTTCTTTGAAAGATGAAAAATAGGCTCTTTTCCCATCAGGTGATGTAACGAAGAATACATCATCATCGACCGAATTAATAGGATAACCTAAGTTTTTTGGGGAGGTCCAACCACTATCGGTTAAGGTGCTGACCATAATATCGTATCCCCCCATGCTCTGGTGACCGTTTGAGCTAAAATACATGGTTTTACCATCAGGGTGCATGAATACTCCGTCTTCATCATACTTTGAATTTAAACGAGGTCCTGCATTTCTCGACATGGCCCATTTTCCGGTAGGAAGTCGTTTACAGTAATAAATGTCTTTTCCTCCAAATCCACCTTCACGGTCACTAATAAAGTAAAGCGTTTTTTCATCAGGGCTTATAGTAACGTGGGTCTCATAGGCGTCAGAGTTAATGTCTGAGCCCAATTTGACCGGCTCCGACCAAATTTCATAACCTGAAGAATCATATTGGAATTCACTTTTATACAATTCTCCATTCCCATTAATGTCTTTGTAAATAAACAATGTTTGCCCATCAATAGAGAGGTTCACTGTAGCTTCATGACCATCTGTATTGATGTTTAGCAATTTTGGCGTTCGCCATTCACCATTAACTTTATAAGCGACATAAATATCTTCGAAAAGCATTCCGTCCAGAGGGGCATATATTTCATAATTTGAACTATCTTCTCTTAATCTTCTAGAGGTATAATACAAAGCAGACTCATCGATGGTTATTACAGGACTAAAATCTGGATAAAAACCATTGATAGAATCTCCGAGGTTTTGAGTCTTGATCTTCACAGGGTTCATCATGGCTTCTTTGGCAAACTTTGCCATGCGTTTTTCACGCTCCATTGCATTCCATAAATAATGCTTGTCATTTATATAAGTCTCAAACTTCTCGAAGCTTTCATAGGCATCATTAAATTGGTAATCATGATGTTGAGCTTGACCTAAATAATACCACGCATCTACAGGTGCCTTTTTCTCTCTGGGACTAAAAGGAGTGTAGTTAGGACTCGCATCGGCAGTAGCCACTTTCAGATAAGGAATAGCTTTCGCTTTTTGATCCCTGCTAAAGGAGTTTAGGATCGAGACACCAATGTTGTAATTAACGTTAGCGTTAGATTTGTATTTATCCTGTTCATATAAATCTTGCAGAATAGGGAGGGCGGCGGTAAAGCGCTTTTCATCCATTAGATAGAGCGCCTCTGTTAGCTTTTCTCTATCGCTTAGCTGGGCAAAACTTTTGAAACCAACTAAGAGCACTGTAATCAATAATAACTTTGAAAAAACCTTGTTCATTGGATTAGTTATATTATTCTTAAAGCACAAATATATTTGATTCAGGCGTTTAAGGAGGATAAAACATGATTAATCTTGGAAATATTCAATTTTATCGACTATATTTTGCGCTCCAAGTCAAAGCTCTCTAGTATTTTGGCTACCCGCTGAACAAAGCTGCCACCAAGCGAACCATCAACTACCCGATGATCATAGGATAAGGATAAATACATCATGTGTCTAACTCCAATTGTATCTCCAAAAGAGGTTTCAATTACAGCAGGTTTCTTTTTAATCGCTCCCACCGCCATGATTGCAACTTGTGGTTGATTAATGATCGGTGTTCCCATTACATTGCCGAAGGTCCCCACGTTCGTAACTGTAAAAGTTCCACCTTGAATTTCGTCAGGGCTTAATTTATTTGCTCTAGCACGCTTAGCAAGGTCATTGACATTTTTAGATAAGCCAATTAGGTTTTTTTGATCTGCATCTTTTATAACAGGAACGATTAAGTTGCCACTTGGCAACGCCGTTGCCATACCAAGATTAATGTGCTTTCTTTTAATGATTTGATTACCACTTACCGAAACATTAATCATAGGCATTTCTTTAATAGCCATGGCCACTGCTTCCATGATTAATGGGGTAAAAGTTATTTTTTCTCCTTCTCTTTCTTCGTAATCTTTTTTGATTTTGTTTCGCCACATGACCATATTGGTAACATCAGCTTCCACAAAAGAAGTAACATGTGCCGAAGTATGCTTTGAGTGAACCATATGGTCAGCAATCATTTTACGCATGCGATCCATTTCAACGATCTCATCTCCTTCCATCATTGGAATAACAGCTGCAGGCTTTGGAGTACTTTCTTTCTTTTCTGCTGAAGGAGCTGCAGTAGGACTCTTAGCAGGTGCCGCAACGGCTGAATCTTTATTTCCTCTATTTTCTAAGTAATCTAAGAGGTCTTCTTTGGTTACTCTGTTGTTTAATCCACTGCCTTGAATGCTTTCTAACTCTTCAGCGCTCACTTTTTCTTTTTCAGCTATGCTTCTTACAAGCGGAGAGAAGAAACTTCCATTAGCTGAGCTTTTGCCAATNTTATTTGTATTGCTATCCGAATTAGTTGAAATATTCTCATTGCTTGTTTCAACAGGCGCAGGTGTTTCAGCTTTGTCAGCTTCAGGAGTAGATCCATCACTACTTCCTTCACCTTCAATTTCAATGATCGCTATCGCATCCCCAACTTTAACAACGTCATCCTCTTGAAATAAGATCTTTTTAATTACACCATCCTCAGGAGCAGGGATTTCTGAATCTACTTTGTCTGTTGCAATTTCAAGTACCGGCTCTTCTGCTTCTATTGAATCTCCTTCAGATTTTAGCCATTTTGTGATGGTAGCCTCTGCTACACTTTCTCCCATTTTGGGCATGGTAAGTTCTATTTCTGCCATCTGCTAGTCTTAAGAATTAGATTGCAAAATTAGCGAAATTTAAGTCAGCTTTATTGGCAAAAATTGAATGCGTCCTCTCTGCTTGCCGAACAAACATTTTGCTTCAATCAGCTTCCGCAAGCTTCGATAGATTTTTAAAAATGATAGAAAAGTCAGTACTTACTTTATAGTCTCGACAATACTCAAATTCAATACGACTCTTGCTGTCTGCATCTAATTTTAATTCGGGGAATTGATCTGCAGGCTCCATTAACCCCCTCCGCATTTTTAGCTTCAGGTCTTGGTTCTTTGGATTGTTTGATAAACCGACAAATGAACTTGAACCGAAAAGTACCTTAAAAAGGTTGTTGAAATAGTGTTTGAAGCTTCCTCCAAACCAAATAAAGATTGGAAATGTTAGTAAAAAGAATACAGCTAAAGCAAGGTCCAACATTCTTTTATTTCGCTGGTTTGTAGTTTTTAGCAGGGCATCAGAACCAATTACGTAATATTCGCCAGTTTGCTGATTAGAGTTGCTTCCAATGATATAGAGACTCTCAGGCGGAGCAATTTTAAAATCGATATTCTTACGACTAAGTTGTCCCATCAAGCGGATGATCTCTTCGGAACTTATGTCTTTAGAGCAAAATACCAGTTCACTAATGTCGTATATTTCTATAATATCTTCTATTTGGTAGAGCTTGCCCGTGTAGTCAAACCCATCGTCTTCATTCGAGGCATTAATATAACAGGTAATCTGAGGACTTAAGATGGTACTCTTGATCAATTTGTCGATCCTTTTTATTTCTTCAGCCTTCCCAATAATGGCAATTCTATTTTCTTTTTCTTCTTCTAATACATTTACTTTGAACGTATTGAGTAAAAATCGGTAAGCAGGAACAATGAACAAGCACCACAGTACGCTGAACAAAATGATCGCCCTTGAGAACCTGTAGGATTCGTCTAGTAGTGCATACACTATAAGCACAACTAATGAGGCAGAAAACACCCCTCGAATAATGTTTTTGAAGGAAGTGGGGATACGGTAAACTCCATTAATGGCAAATACAAAAATGTAAACTAATACCATAATTGGGATACCATAATCATCTACTGCCTGAGGGTAATACTCACCTGCTGCTTGTTTTACTTCTGATTCATAATAATTCATGAACCAGAATGTTCCACCTAGCAGAAATAGAGCATCCAGAATTGGAAGAATTAAGTGTTTCAGCAAACGGCTAAATAGAGCAAAGGCTGCTCTAAGGTAGATCGCAATGTTGATTAAGCTTGAAAAAAGGCGTGCATTTTTGTTAGAAAAGTGCTTTTCAGCAAAAATCGCCATGGCCCGATAAAACACAAACACGTAGTTAATGCTGCTTTTTTTTGTGCTCTCACCTTTATAGTGAATGATTGAGGTATCTGATAAATAATAGTTTTTGTAATTAGCCTGCGTTATCCTGTAGGAAAGATCAATGTCCTCCCCATACATGAAAAAGCTTTCATCCAGTAGTCCTATTTGATCCAAAACCTTTTTCCTGATCATCATAAAAGCACCGCTTAATATTTCTATTTCGTGGTTTTTATCTTTTGAAAGATGACCAAGATGATACTGCCCAAATTTTTTTGATCTTGGAAATAATTGAGCAAGACCAAAGATCTTGTAAAAGGCAACTGCCGGGGTAGGTAGACCTCTTTTTGATTCGGGTAAAAAAGTTCCTTTACCATCAAGCATTTTAACTCCTAATCCGCCAATTTTAGCTTCCTGATCTAGGGCATCAATGCAGCTGCTAAAAGTGTCTTCTTCAACTACTGTATCAGGGTTTAAAAGTAATATGTATTCTCCTTTTGCTTTTCTGATCGCTTGATTGTTTGCCTTAGAAAAGCCTAGGTTTTCTTTGTTCGCAATCAGTTTCACTTTTGGAAACTTATTTTCAACCATTTTGACTGAACCATCTACCGAGTTATTATCTACCACAAATACTTCCATTGCAATATTCGAAGCTGCCTTAAAAACCGAGTTAAGGCAGTTCTCTAGAAAGTACTGCACATTGTAGTTTACAATAATGACACTTAGCTTCATGCTATTTACCTGCAAGGGTTGATTCGTAAGGAACACGGTTTTGGAGAGAGCGGCCTAGGGTAATTTCATCTGCATATTCAAGTTCATCTCCAAAAGAAATACCGCGAGCAATCGCTGAGATGTTCAGTTCAAAATTTTTAAGCCTCTTGTATAAATAAAAATTTGTGGTATCACCTTCCATTGTGGTGCTAGTCGCCATAATGATTTCTTTCACATCATCCTCTTCAACTCGTTTTACCAACTCATCAATCGTGAGGTCGGCGGGGCCTATACCATCCATAGGCGAAATAATACCTCCAAGAACGTGGTACAAACCTCGGTATTGCCCTGTGTTCTCGATCGCAATTACATCTCTTATATCTTCTACCACACAAACGATCTGACGGTCTCTTGCCGGATTAGCGCAAATCTGACAAACGCTTTCATCAGAAATGTTGTAGCACTTTTCGCAATATCGAACGTCCTTTCGAAGATCAATAAAAGCTTGGCCAAATCGCTTAACCTCTCCTTCTTCAAGTTTTAATAGAAAGAGTGCTAAACGCATTGCTGTTCTTTTACCAACTCCTGGTAGGCTTGAAAATTGTTCTACCGCATCGGCTAATAATTTCGACGAATACTCCTCCGCTGACATATTGCAAACTTACTATCCTTAAAGCAGAAATATGTTTAAAATGATGGCTAGCAGAAAGTGAATCCGAACATTTTCTTTTATTTCGCAGCTTTAAATAAGCTATGAGCCCATTTCTAGTTTTATTCATCATTTGCTTGTACTTCGGTTTATTGATGTTGATCAGTCACTTTACCTCAAAGGGTGCTGATAGCCAAAGCTTTTTTATCGGTAACAAAAACTCCCCCTGGTACATTGTAGCTTTTGGTATGATCGGTACTTCGCTTTCAGGCGTTACGTTTATTTCTGTTCCGGGCTGGGTGGGTGCAACCCAATTCTCTTACTTGCAAATGGTACTCGGTTACTTACTCGGATATTTGGTAGTAGGTGGGGTCTTACTCCCGCTTTATTATCGACTAAACCTTACCTCAATTTACACTTATCTAGAGGGAAGGTTTGGGTTTTGGACCTATAAAACAGGTGCTTTTTATTTTATCTTGTCTAGAACTATTGGTGCTGCCTTCCGCCTCTTTTTGGTTGCCAATGTACTGCAGCTAGCTATGTTTGATGCATGGGGGGTGCCTTATGCCTTGACGGTTGCCATAACCATCCTACTTATTTGGGTATACACTTTTAAAGGAGGCATTAAAACCATTGTTTGGACAGACAGTCTCCAAACCTTTTTTATGCTGACCGCAGTTGGGATTACTGTTTGGCAGATTGGTTCAACTTTTCAATTGGGCTTTACAGAAATGATAGAAACCATTCACAACAGTGAGCTGTCCAAAACTTTCTTTTTTGAAGATTGGAAGAATAAACAATATTTCTGGAAGCAGTTTTTAAGCGGCGCCCTCATCACCGTAGTCATGACAGGCCTAGATCAGGATATGATGCAAAAGAATTTGAGCTGTAAAAACTTGAAGGACTCACGATTGAACATGTTTTCTTTCAGCCTAATCTTGGTTTTGGTTAATCTAATGTTCTTAAGTCTTGGGGTATTGTTGTACTATTATGCTGCACAAACAGGCTTAGAAATTCCATCTAAGGGAGACGAACTTTACCCTTCTATTGCGTTGAGTGGTCAACTTGGTATAGGTGTAAGTATTTTATTTTTATTAGGTCTGGTAGCAGCGGCTTACTCTTCAGCAGATAGTGCCTTGACTGCACTTACTACTTCAGTTTGTATTGATCTTTTGGATATCAATTCAAAGCCTGAAAAGCTAAAAGATCGAAGCCGTAAAAGGGTTCATTTAATTATGTCAGGACTTTTGTTTGTGGTTATTATGCTTTTTAGTTTAATCAACGATGAAAGTGTGATCAGTGAGTTATTTACGGCGGCAGCATATACCTATGGTCCGCTATTAGGCTTATTTGCTTTTGGATTGACCACTAAACTTCAAGTCTACGATCGCAGAGTGCCATGGCTTTGTTTGTTAAGTCCCTTTATAACCTACATGATAGATACTAATGCGGCAGTGTGGTTCAATGGATTTGAATTTGGCTATGAGATATTGCTCTTAAATGGGATGATTACCTATTTAGGTTTGCTTTTGCTCAGGCAAAGAAAGTTGCAGCCAACTATTGCTGACTGAAGTTCTTAGAATATTGGCTTTATTTTTTAATTTAGAGCCAACTAAAATCAACCTAATGCGAAACTTATTTATCCTTTTAGCCTGTTTGAGCTTATTAACTGCTTGCGCTGAAAAGCAAACTGAATCAGAAAAGCAAGTAAAAGATCAACCAAAGGAAACTGCTACAGAAAAACAGGGTGAAGTAGTGCCTAAGCGGAAGACCTTTTACCCCATTGCCTCTCCTGAGCAAATGTTTGAGTTTATCAGCGATAATGGGATAGGTTACCGAAAAGAACTCATCAACTCTGCTGAAAACCAACAGGCATATACGGAAAGTTCAAAAAAAGCATTAAACCTAGGGGTTTACATTGCAGACCTATCTTATGCTGCTGCCTACCAAGATGTGGAATCCACAATTGAACTTTACCGAGTAGTTCGGGCCTTGGGTTCAGATCTCAATATTGATGAGATCATGAATGAAAAAATGATGAAGCAAGTAGAGGACAACCTTCAGAACAAAGATTCTTTGGCGATGATTGCAGGTCGTTCTTACTTTAGAGCAGTTGACTATTTAGAAGAAAATGAGATGCAAGCCAAATTAGCCCTGCTTTCAGTTGGAGGCTGGATAGAGGGCTTGTACATTAGCATTAACTCTATTGCTGACTTTAATACCAATTCTCCAACTGTTCAGCGTATTGCAGATCAAAAAATAACCTTTGGCAATCTCTACAATTATCTTAAAAAGCAAACTGGGGATGCTGAAGTAGAGCAATGCTTAGAAGATCTAGAGCCAATTCGCACGCTATTTGCAACACTGCTTGAGAAGAAGGTAGAAAGTCAAAATGCTCAAAGTGAAGGTAGAATGCGTTTCGGCGGAGGAAAGAAGATTGTCATTACAGAGGCCCAATTCAATCTTTTAAAAGAGGCCGTAAATGCATACAGAACAAATATTGTAGAATAGAAAGAATTCAACCATGAAATATTTAATCAGCTTTATCTTGGGTAGCTTGTTTTTTGCTGGCCTAAATGCTCAATCAGATTGCCGCTACTTTCATCGTAAAAACTGTGTTCCTGAAGAAGGAGTAGAGATGCGATACGATTCACAGTCAAAGAGTGCTGTTATGGCTAAGGGCCAGACCTCGGAGTTTCACCTTGTGGCCTATAATGGGTTAGATTATCGCTTATCAATCTGCTCTGATGAAGTAATTGGTGATCAAATTCAATTAAAGATCTTTGAGAAAGATCGCGTACTCATAAAACCGGAGGAGCTTGTTCAGGAAGAGGTTTACGAAGAAGAACAAATTTCTAATGAGGCTGAGGATGAGTATGCTGACGAAACCTATAATGAATACGGGGATGATTCTTACGATGATTCCTATGATGAATACGCAGATGATTCTTACGGTGACGATGCTTATGCTGACGCTTATAGTTATGGTTCTGCAGAAGCCTCAGGAGCTGCAGCAAAAAAAGAGCAGCCAAAGTTCAAATTAGTGAAAGAGCTGCTTTATGACAACGCAGAGAACAGCTATTCTAAAAGCCTTCAATTTACTGCAGAAGGAACCATGAGCCTAGTTCTTGAAATTAGTGTTCCCGGAGAAACGTCAAGTATGAGCAAACTCAAGATTAAAGAAACCGGTTGTGTAGGTGTGTTAGTTGAGCATGTAAAATCTCAAAAGACCGGATTCTAAAGCTAAGCTGAATTTAGTCAGTCCACTCGGCTACAAAAAGATTGGTCTCTCTTGTTCCGCCATTATTTCGGTTAGAAGAGAAAACCAAATGCTTTCCGTCATTAGAAAAAACTGGAAAGGCATCAAAGGTTTCATCGTGAGTAATCCTTGTTAAACCTGAACCATCCACATTGATCATGTATAGGTTAAATGGGAATCCTCTTTTTGAAGCATAATTCGAAGCAAAGATTACCTTCTCACCCGAAGGATGAAAGAAAGGACACCAGTTGGCATTCCCTAGATCGGTCAATTGCCTGAGCTCGCTTCCGTCTGCATTGCAAATGTATAATTCCATATTGGTGGGTTGAACTAAGCCCTCTGCAAGCAGGTCTTTGTATTCCTTAATTTCTTCTTCTGTTTTAGGTCTGGAAGAACGAAAGATCAATTGACTGCCATCGGGTGAGAAGAAAGCACCACCGTCATAGCCCAATTCATCTGTAATTTGCTTTACATTGCTGCCATCAATGTCGCAAGTAAATAGTTCTAAGTCACCTGTTCTCATGGAAGTAAACACGATTTTATCTCCTTTGGGTGAAACTGTAGCCTCCGCATCGTAACCAGGTTCATCGGTAAGTTGAGCTACAATATTTCCTTCTAGATCAGCTACGAAAATGTCAAAACTCTCATAGATCGGCCAAACGTACTTACCGTCATTTCGTTCCGGCACCGGTGGACAAGCCGAATCTGCTAGGTGAGTTGAAGCATAAACGATTGTGCTATCGCCAGGTAAGAAGTAAGAACAAGTCGTTCTTCCTTTGCCGGTGCTCACCAAATGAGGCATTTCTTTCATCAGATTATCTTTTTGCCAATCGAACCAGTAGATTTGGTCACACTCTAAATCCCATTCAGGATTAGTCACTTGAAACACCAATTTACTGTCATCAAAACTCCAATAGGCTTCAGCATTATCACCTCCATCAGTCAATTGTCTCAGGCTTTTGAAATGAGATTCACCTTCCTTAATTAAGTTAACTTCTTCTTTTTCCGTAGCTACAGAGTCTGCTTTAATTTCATTTTCTGTTTCAGCGGTTTCAGTTTGTTGAGGTGCTTGATCACAACTTGTGATGAAAAAAATAAGACTGCCTAATAAAAGTGCTTTATACATGGTGTAAAAATTTTGGCGCGAAATTAAGTTTTTCTCAAGCATTGGAATAGCTTTTGATTAGCTTTGCGCAAAAAGCACAAAATGAAGCAAATTATTCTCAGTTTATTCGTCCTATCATCTCTTTTAGTAAACGCTCAAGAAAGTGGAATTGAAGAGATTAAAGAAGTAGTCGTTTTTCTAGCTTCTGATGAATTGAAGGGGCGTGAAACCGGAACTGAAGGCGAAGAAAAGGCAGCAGCTTTTATTGCGGTTAAATTTAAAGAGTTAGAGATTGAGCCCATGGGAACTGATGGGTTTTTTCAGAAGTTTTCGGTAACCCCAAAAGCTAATCCACATAGCACTACTCCTGACAAATCGTTGGAGCCAATAAACGGCAAGAATGTAGTGGGAATGCTTAATCATGGTGCAGAGTACACAGTAATTTTCGGAGCACATTATGACCATTTAGGAGAAGGCGCAGAAGGATCGCTTTATGCCGGGAAGGAACCTCAGATCCATAATGGGGCAGACGATAATGCGAGTGGAGTAGCCTTGCTATTAGCTTTAGCCGATGAGTTGAGAGATCAAGCATATTCAGGATTTAACTACTTATTTATTGCCTTTTCAGGAGAAGAAAAAGGACTTTGGGGATCCAATTATTACAGCAAAAATCCCACCATTGAGCTTGAAAAGGTGAATTACATGATTAATTTTGATATGGTTGGTCGTTTAGATCAGGCCAAGGGCTTAGCCATTAATGGAGTGGGAACTGCCCCTAATTGGATGGAAAACCTAGAGGAAGCTAATCAGGCTGAACTAAAGTTAATTACTTCGGAATCTGGGGTTGGTCCTTCTGATCATACTTCCTTTTACTTACAAGATATTCCGGTCTTGCACTTTTTTACCGGTCAGCATTCCGACTATCACAAACCTTCTGACGATGCCGATAAAGTAAACTATCAGGGTA